>Ga0181558_10001347_pt1 | contig 23570 bp, 16 predicted proteins | sample 011ome_22_FD_133754 | JGI IMG/M metagenome (GOLD analysis project Ga0181558, IMG submission 133754) | Coastal salt marsh microbial communities from the Groves Creek Marsh, Skidaway Island, Georgia - 011507BT metaG (megahit assembly) | ecosystem: Environmental > Aquatic > Marine > Intertidal...
ACAAGACTGTGCGTGCAGCTGACCTGTGGCGCAAGATGCTGTCCATGCTGTTCGAGACAGGACACCCATGGATTACATTTAAAGACAGCTGCAATGTGCGCTCACCACAGCAGCACGTGGGAACCATCCACTCTTCCAACCTCTGCACCGAGATCACCCTGAACACCAGTCAGGAGGAAGTAGCGGTGTGCAATCTTGGCTCGGTTAACCTGGTCAACCATGTGGATGATAATGGCCTGAATCAGGACAAGCTGAAGAAGACCATCACCACCGCTATCCGCATGCTGGATAACGTTATCGACATCAACTACTACTCGGTAGATCAGGCGAAGACTTCCAACCTCAGGCACCGTCCGGTGGGTATGGGTGTGATGGGCTTTCAGGATGCCCTGTATAAGCAGCGCATTGCCTATGCCTCAGATCAGGCAGTCGATTTCGCCGACGTCTCCATGGAGGTGATTAGCTATTACGCCATCAGCGCCTCCAATGAGCTCGCGGAAGAACGTGGTCGCTATGAATCCTACGAAGGCTCGCTATGGGATCAAGGCATCCTGCCAATAGACTCCCTGAAAAAACTGCAGGAAGTCCGCGGCAGCGACTACCTCGACGTAAATTTTGAGCAGCGCCTGGATTGGGATAGCCTGCGTGCCCGCATCAAGCAAGGCGGCATGCGCAATTCCAACGTGCTGGCGATCGCGCCAACGGCAACTATCGCCAATATTTCTGGTGTATCCCAATCGATTGAACCGACTTATCAAAACCTCTACGTGAAATCCAATCTCTCCGGAGAATTCACCGTAGTAAATCCCTACCTGGTTGAAGACCTGAAACGCCTCGAGCTTTGGGATAGCGTCATGGTCAATGATCTGAAGTACTACGAAGGTAGTGTGCAGAACATCGACCGCGTGCCTGACGAGATCAAGCAAATCTATGCCACCGCCTTCGAAGTGGAACCACGCTGGTTAGTTGACGCGGCCAGCCGTCGGCAAAAATGGATCGACCAGGCACAATCTCTCAACCTTTATGTGGCCGGTGCCAGCGGTAAAAAGCTGGATATTACCTACCGCATGGCCTGGTTGCGTGGACTCAAAACCACCTATTACCTACGCGCTCTAGCGGCCACCACTACAGAGAAATCGACAGTCTCAGATAATAGTTTGAACAAAGTCTCTGCTGAGCCCACCGCGGCGGCAGTTCCACAGGCCTGTTCACTCGATGATCCGGAATGCGAGGCTTGTCAGTAAGCAAGCTGACTTTCGAATCGCGACTATTAACGTAAACAAATTTTTAAAAGGGTATTCACATGTTGTCTTGGGATGACTTTAATCAAGAGGAAACGGCCATAGCGGAGACTGCTATTGCGAACCCACCGCCACCTTCAGCCGCGCAGGCAGCTGAGGCCACAGACCTTTCTGCACAGCAGACAACGCAATCCGCAGCAGCGGCAGTTTCACAGGCTGCTGAACAAACGGCAGCGCCCGCAGCGAGTGAGGCAATCACGGCCGCGAGCGTCACCTCCAAGCTGGACGCCGCCGACAGTGCGAGCAATACCGATGCGCTGCAAAAAGCAAAGGACGATCTTGCCAAACTTGACGTCAGCGCAGGCATGGAAGAACTGGAAGGCACAGCCAACCGGGTAGCGGTTGACGACAAGCGCATGATCAACTGTCGCGCTGACCTTAACCAGCTGGTTCCATTCAAATACGACTGGGCCTGGCAGAAATACCTGGACGGTTGTGCCAATCACTGGATGCCGCAGGAAGTAAACATGAATGCGGATATCAGTCTCTGGAAAAATCCCAATGGACTAACCGATGACGAACGTCTGATCGTCAAGCGTAACCTGGGTTTCTTCTCAACTGCTGACTCTCTGGTCGCCAATAACCTGGTGCTGGCGATCTATCGACTTATCACCAATCCAGAATGCCGCCAGTACATTCTGCGCCAGGCTTTTGAAGAAGCCATCCACACCCACGCCTATCAGTACTGCATCGAGTCTCTGGGCATGGATGAAGGTGAAATCTTTAACATGTATCACGAGATCCCCTCGGTAGCGAAGAAAGCTTCCTGGGGTCTGAAATACACTCAGGCCCTAAGTGATCCCCAATTCAATACTGGCACCCCTGAAAAAGATCAGGATCTGCTGAAAAACCTGATTGCCTTTTATTGCTGTCTGGAAGGTATCTTCTTCTATTGCGGGTTTACCCAGATCCTCTCCATGGGTCGCCGCAACAAGATGACTGGTACGTCCGAGCAGTTCCAATACATCCTGCGTGACGAATCCATGCACCTGAACTTTGGCATCGACATGATCAACCAGATCAAACTGGAGAATCCTCAGCTGTGGACTGATCAATTGAAAGAAGAAGCCACACAAATGATTTTGCAGGCGACGCAGCTGGAGATCGAATATGCACGCGACACTATGCCCAGGGGTGTGCTGGGTATGAATGCAGCCATGATGGAAGAGTATCTGCAGTTCATCGCCAACCGCCGCCTGGTGCAAATCGGATTACCGGAACAGTTCCAGGGTGTAAGCAACCCATTTCCATGGATGTCGGAAATCATGGATCTGCGAAAAGAGAAAAACTTCTTCGAAACACGCGTAATTGAATACCAAACTGGTGGTGCATTGACCTGGGATTAACCCGGGTCGAGCGATCAATAAAATTAGTTTGATTCGGATTCAGGAACAAGCAAGCAACACGAGTAACAGCTCGAACAAGGACAACGGGTAATGAGTGAAGAAAAACCTTCAGAGAATGATCCAGAGCGCACCCTGCTCACACTAGATCAACTCAGCCAGACCATTGAGGTAATGACCAGCGTGGTCAACCGGTTGCGGCAGCACCTCAGTGAACAGCTCAAGACCCAGGCTGAGACTCAACAACTTGCCAGGGAAGAGGAAGAGGCCCTATGCGATATTGAAGCAGAGGCAGAGGCTGCTGCGCAGGAAGCAGCGGAAGCTGCCGTTGCAGCAGACGCGCAGCAGGTCGCACAGATTGCGAGCGGGAACACAGAGCAAGCAAAGAGCAAAGGCAGCAATGAAAGTTTTGTTGTAGAAATCAGGCAGCAGGACTCTACTCCGGCCCGAAAAAGCAATAAAACACTGCACTAGCTGAATACCTTTATTTCTGGCCGTCATCGCAGCAGCGGTGACGGCCTTTTTTATTCTGATAACTGACTCCGTTAAACTGTTGAATCATTATTAGGCTCACTCACCAGCCTTTCTATAGCGGGTTCTACAGAGGTTGAGAAAATGCGCATAGGCGCCCTACTTCTGGCTGCCGGATTCAGCAGCCGCTTTGGTGGTGTAAAGCTGTTGGCTGCACTTGACTCAGGCACCCGCGTATTCGACCAAACCTATGCAAGGCTGCAGGCCGCTGTGCCTGAAACTGTAGTGCTTACCAGACCAGAACTCTTCTCCGAACTGGATGCTACGGCAAGGCGAGTCGAGGTCTTTTCTGAGGCCGAACGCGGTATGGGGGCCACGCTTGCCTTCGGGATGCAGTTCACCGGAGGCTGGGACGCCTGCATGATTTGCCTTTCAGACATGCCCTTTATCGCCAGCGATACTTATCGCACCCTGGCGGAGCAGGCCACGTCCGATTCAATCTTACTCCCCGAATGCGATGGCGAAACTGGAAACCCGGTAGTTTTCGGCAGTGCGTTCTTCTCAGAGCTCGGAAAACTCAGCGGCGATGCCGGCGGTAAGGTGCTAATCCGACAGCATCCTGACAAAGTGATTAAACTCAAGCTGCAGGATCGGGCAATTCTGATGGACATCGATACCCCGCAGGACCTGGCACAGTTACAGGCAAGTCAGACCTGAGCCGGTGCTCCGCCCACGCCGCCTTGTTGCCATCCCGTCAGCATTCAACCTACAATCAGAGTGAATTCCGAATCTGAACTCACTCGTGACAAAAATAAAAAACGAAGCAGCCTTGTTTAAAGAAGCATTGAAGGTCGGGGGCAGATATTTTGAGGCGCGCGGCGCTGGCAAATTTGAAGCAACCGACCATCAGAACATGAAAGCCCGTGCAATCTACCTGCTGCTGGTAAAGGACAAGGTGATCCAACCGCTCGCCAGTCACGATGAGAACGTACCCAATATGCGTCACAAGTTGGCACTATGGATGACCAAAGTGCTACCCGCTGACCACCCCCTGATGCTGGATCATGAGAGCTAGGGATTCTTCAGTGAATACCGTGCGGCGATTCTCGCCTGCTTACCGCACAGGCGGTTTTTGGCTTGCGCTTGCGCTGCTATTGACCCTTGCTCCTCGCCTCAGCTATGCGGATCTGACTACGGCGCGGCAAGCCATGGAAGATCAGGCGAACCCTCTCATGCTCATGACGACTTCTCAGGGCGCGATTTATGTAGAGCTTCTGGCTAACGAAGCACCCGACAATGTCGCCCGTTTCATAGAATTGGCTGAGGGGCAGGTCGAATTTTTTGATGAGGTCGCCAATGCCACATTTACACCGCGCTACTATGACGGCATGCGATTTCATCGGGTGTTACCGGATTTTGTGATTCAAGGGGGCTCACCGTCCTACCATCCCCTGGGTGCACCCGAGCCGATGCTTGCTGACGAAATTAACGCCATAGCGCTCGGACTTGATCGCCTGCCCGTCCTGAATGAAGACGGCAGCATCAACCCCATGCTGAACGTCGGCAATCAAGAGGAATTTGCGCAGCGCGTGTTGGAACCACTGTACCGTGAACTGGGTGTTGAGACAGTGTCAGAATTGGATTCTGCTGAGGACGATATCGTGACTAATCTTCGGGGCCTGACGGTAATGCGCCTCTATGAGTATGAAGGTTATGCCTATCGGAGCGATCTCCAGACCCGGGGCATATCACGGGGAACCGTAGCGCTGGCAAATGATGGACCAAACCGCAACGGCCCCGAATTTTTTATCGCCCTGCGTAACGCCGATTGGCTAAACGGGAGGCATACCGTCATTGGCAGAGTCGTTGAGGGTATGGATATAGCTGACCGTATCGGCGGTATGGCCATCGACCCTACCGCGTTCAATCCCCAAAGCAGCGTGATTTATTCAATACGAAGGCTTAACTGAGATCAAAGCTAAATTTAAAAACAAAAACCGAGTTACGGTCAAAATGATTCAATAACAAAAGGAGGCTTCTTATGTCCAAACGCAGTAAGAAACAATCCGCTCAGGGCACTTATGCACTTTGTATCACCATCGGCCTGATGACTGGGCTGGGATTCGGCCCTTATGTCGGCAACGTTCTGCTTTCTATATTGGGCGGTGGGCTCTTGGGCTACGGCGCTGGCTACTGGTTTACCCATCTAAAAAGCAAAAAGTCACGCTAAGTCGCGATTTCCCATAAAAAACTCGTAGCTTTTGCACTCACGATCCGCTGCCGGAAAAAATTCTCTCCTATACTGAATAAAAGTAGTGGCGCCGGTGCAGGATTTACGGCGAGTTTATTAGTGAATTTGGATTTCGCATTTGACGAAGCGCAGTGGGACTGCTGGACAGTCCCGTTTTCGACCCCATCACATTCAGTAGCAAAGACGAAACTGGTGCAGATTCCATGTTGCAGGAGATCACCGGTCATATACTGCAAGAGTCCCCATTCTCCTGCGGCAATCGGGCCCTGAAAATCGAGGTCTTTAATCGGCAGTGAAGCTTTCGGTAAATACTTCCTGACGATAGGGCGGCAGCGATGCAAGAATTTGCTTGCCATAGCGCTTAGTGACTATACGTTCATCGAATAGTGTGATGCGGCCACTGTCAGCCTCACTTCGCAACAAACGCCCACTTGCCTGCACCAGCCTGAATGCTGCGTCAGGAACTGCCAGGGTAATGAAAGGATTCTTGCCCTGCTGCTCAACCCAGTCTGCCAAGGTGGTTTCGATAGGATCATTGGGCACCGCAAACGGTATCTTTGCGATCAGAACATGGGTGCAATATTTGCCTGGCAGATCTACGCCTTCAGCGAAACTGGCCAGGCCAAAGATCAGGCTGCCCTCCCCCTGTTCGACCCGCTGACGGTGGTATTTCAATAGCTGTGCCTTCTGGTAGTCATCCTGGCACAAAACCAGGTCTGCCAAGTCATCCGGTAAGCGCTGCATGACGTCCTGCATCTGTCTTCGACTGGAAAACAGCATCAGCGCTGCGATAGGTTCTTCCAGTAGCTGCGGCAAGGCGTTCACTATGACTTCGGTGTGCTTCTCGGTGTCTGATGGTTCGCAGGACAGCTTCGGAATCGACAGGGTCGCCGCATTGCCAAAATCAAAAGGGCTGGGAATACTCAGGTAGAAGGTTGCCTCGGGCAAGCCAGCCCGCAGAGTAAGTAACTCGAAGCTGCCGAGGGCTGATAGCGTCGCCGAGGTCAGAACTGCACCAGCACAGCGCTCCCACAGCTTCTCTTTCAGATTTTCGGCCGCTAGCACCGGACTGGCTGACAGCAACATTTCAATCTGGCTGTCGTCTTCGATGTGGACCATCCAGCGTGCGGTGGGCGGAGAGCCAGGGTTGTCGGCGTGTGTGTAGCTGTACCACAACGCCGCAGTGGCCTCGGCGCGACGGGCAGCGCTGCCGACCAGTGGAAAGAATTGCTCGGCCTGCTGTTTTCTGTCCAGGTCCGATGCTTCCTCCAATTCAATTTTTAGTTCATCTGCGATCCCGCTCAGCAATACCGCTAGCCGCGAAAAATCAGCCAGCAGGTTTCCGGCGACATCCTGAATCTCAGGCGGGATAGCGCCCAAAGGAAACGTAAACCGACTGCGATTGTCATGAAAATCACCTTGCTCCTGGAACAAGGGTTGGAGCAACAGCCAGGTGTCTTCGAGGCGCTGCAGCAATGATTCCTGCAAACCTGTGTATTGTTCTCTGGTCTTGGCCACTATAAAGTCGTCACTCAGCAGTTGGCCCAGCAGATCGCCGCTGCGTTCCAGCCAACCACGGGTGGCTCTAATACGTGTATTGACTGCAAAGTGGTTATTGCTCTTCACCGGCAAGTGATGAGCCTCATCAAAAATATAGATACACTGCTCGGGCTCCGGCAGAATCGCACCGCCTCCAAGCGCCAGATCAGACAGCACCAGATCGTGATTGCTCACGATAACATCGGCCTTATCTAACGAATCCCGGGCCTTGAAAAAATAACACTGACGAAAATTGCTACAGCGCGCACCCAGGCACTGTGCATTGTCCACAGTCAGTGGTCGCCAGTCCTGATCCGACAGCGGTCGCTTCCAGTCATCCCGATCGCCTTCCCAGCTGCCATCGGTCAGCGCATCCAGCATTTCCTGATACAGGCTGGAATCGGGTTCACCGTAACTGCCAGGATCATCACCATAGAGATCCATCATGGCCTTGAGGCTGTCGTTGGGTTCCAGCAAGCCATCCAACTTCGACAGACAGAGATAGCGACCACGCCCTTTGGCCAGGGCAACACTGAACTGGAAGTCAGACCCCTCCTGCAGCTCCGGAATATCTTTGCGCATGACCTGTTCCTGCAAGGCCACTGTCGCTGTCGCAATGACAACCTTGAGCTTGAGGGCTTGCGCTAGCGGGATGGTGGCCAGAAGATAGGCGAGGGTTTTGCCAGTACCAGTCCCGGCCTCAATGACACAGACAGGCCCAGTGAATGCATCGTCATCCCCCGCTTCGGCTTTATCCGGATTTATCACCGCTAGTTGCTTGGCGATCTCAGCGATCATCTGCCGCTGACCATAGCGCGGGATCAAATCCCTGGATTTAAGCAGCTGCCGATAACTGGACTGGATCAGATCTTTAACTTCATCTGCCAGCATATAAGGGTTCCGGGCAGGGAGGACTTAGGATGATTTTCACGGGGCGCAAGTATAACCCAGTCTCACACTCGTCGGGGTATTAGTCCTGCAAGTCCACCGATTACCAGCCAAATCGCTCTTGATGCCGCATACAGTCACAGACGCAAGAAGTTCTGTTAAACTGCGCTCTCCATTTATCGCAAGCAAACCCTTGAAGCAATTAGCCGTTCGGCAGCGCCACCCGAATCGTTTTCGCAACAACCCTTCGTAGATCAGAGACAATGAGCAAATCAACGCCTGAATCATCAGCTGATAGCCCCAGCCCCGAATCGACTGAGCAAGCCCAGGTGCCAGACGTTGCGGAGACCAGTTTAGAGACGAAAGACACGGCAGCGGATTCCGAATCCATAATAAAAGAAAGCGCCGCGCCTGCAGGCTCAGATGCTTCCCCGCTTGATTCCTCACCTCCATCGTCACCGCCTCCTTCGCCCACGCAAAGCTCTGGAACCAGCGCGGATGCAGCAGAGCCGCCGGCTCCAAATGATGCCACCCAGGCGGAAGCTGGCACCGCAGCGAAAGCTAAGCCAGCTGTGAAAAAAGGCAGGCAGCAAAAGCAACAAAAGGCAAATGTCTCTCAACTCGATGCAGCGTCAGAGCCAGAGCCAGAGACAAAACTCGAGACTGAATCCGCAGCCTCGGCTGAATCCGTGATTGAGAAAGCAGCTGAATTCGCCGAAGCCGAGCCCGCCAAGCAAACAGCCGAGACGGAAACCCCCGAGTCGCCCGACATTGCCCCCATCGATCCGACAGTCAATGCTGACCCTGTAGACTTTGCTGCTGAAATCACTGTGCTAAGCGCGGAACTGGAGGCCCTGAGTTTTAAAAATACGACGCGCCTGGTGACGGTGGAGAATCGGGTCAACCGGCTGCGTAAACTGATTCCCGCAGAGCAGACCGAATTACTTGCTAATCACGCCAGCCTCGCCGCAGCGCTCAGCGCTAAATTTGAAGAGAACGGCGGTCATCAACTGCAACTGGAAACAGCGACGAGAGAGCTCACCGCCACACTGGAGCAGGCTCTTGCGGATGGACAATCCCATGAGGCACTGCCGGCCTGGGACAAAATTCAAGGTAACCTGAGCAATACCAGCGGTGAAATTCGGGCTCGAATCAAAGCACTAATCGCGCCCTTCAAAACCAAGATTGATGAACTCCGGGACTGGAAAATATTTGCTGCCACTGAGAAGAAAAAAGAGCTCATTCAGCACATGCAGCAGCTGATCGAATCAAAGATGAATGCGGGCGACAAGGCCAAGCGCATCAGCAAATTTCACGCCGAATGGAAAAACCTTGGTCGTTCGAACCAGAATGAAGAATTATGGGCTCAGTTCAAGCAGTTCTCTGATAAAGCCTACGAACCCTGCAAGGAGTACTTCAAACAACGTAAGCAGCAGATGGCAGAGAATCACAAAGCCCGCAAGGCGCTAATTGAATCTCTCGAGCAGGAAATCGAGCGCTTTAAGGAAACCGACATAGATGTCGCGACGCTAAACAAGCTTCTCAGCTCTGCGGATGCAGACTGGAAACGCTATGCGCCAGTGGAGCAATCCAGGATTAAAACGCTGCAGAAGCGTTACTACGACCTCGTCAATAAGATCCGTAAACAGCGCAAAGATCTGAGCCGTGGTAACTTGGACAAGAAAAAAGACCTGATCCAGCGCGCCGAGCAATTGGTTGAACTTGAAGACAAGCAACAGGCAATGAACACCGCGAAGCAACTGCAACAGGAATGGAAAACTGCGGGCCCTACTTCATTCAAGGAAGACAAGAAGCTGTGGGAACAATTTCGGGCAGCCTGCGACAAGATTTTTTCAAAGCGCAGCGAAGAGAGAGATCAGCGCGCCGCTTCCATCAAACAGGCTGAGCAGGAACTGAATCAGATCCTGAATAAATTATCCGCGCTAACAGAACTGAATGATGAAGATCTGCGCAAAGCCAGGGCTGATTTCAATGAACAGGTGCAGGCTTTCTCTGGCGCTTTGGATCAGCGCATCAGGAAACAACGCAGCAAATTGCTGGACCGCTTCAATAATCTTAAACGCTCCCTGGATACCCGTTTTAAGACGCTGCCTGACAAGAAGAGTCAACAGCTCATGGATCGCATAAATGCTGGCATCGGACATTTAGTTGATGTCGAAGACAAGCTGCTCCAGTGCAAGGACGAAGCGGCTTTCGAAAAGGCCCGCTCAGAGTTTGATGTTGAAGCGTGGCAGCAGTTGGAGCTAACAGGCAAAGAGACTTTCGATAGCCTGCTCCAGACAAGAGCCAGTCTGATCCAGTCCTGTCAGAACGCCGCAAATTATGCCTCCCAGAGCCAGCAGGCAGAGACAGCACTGCGGGGATTGTGCATTGCGCTTGAAATTAGGGCCGGGGTCGACACGCCTGAGTCTGACCAGGCCCAGCGCATGGCGCTGCAGTTGTCGCAATTGCAAACGGGATTTGGCCAATCCAAACCCAGCCAGCAAGAGAACACTCGCCTCGCCCAGGACAGTCGATTACGCAGTCTCTGTATCGGGCCTCTCGCACACGAAAAATCCGAACAATTACAGGAGCGTCTGCAACTGAGTTTGCAGCGCCTGCTCAGACACTAACTCGATTGCGAAGCGGCAGCGCGCTGGAGAGCACGCTAGTCTACAATCCCAAGTTTATTGAGCACTGGATTGGCGTAACTGCAGAGGAAATGGCGATGTAGCTTGGGGTCTACAGCATTCAGGCGTTTCTCAAACCTCTTGCGTGCACCGCGATCGATCTCCTCTGGCTCGGGAATGTCTCGCAACTTGTGCAGAGGCACCATACCGTCCTGCCTGAGGCGTTCCAGGGCCAGGTAATTGCTATCCGACAGCACATAGTTATTAACGATCTGATCATCAATCTGGGCAGCGATCACTTCCGGGTCATCACTGGTCAAGGCCAGTTCCGTACCGAACGCCACATGCACCTTGCCCTTGAAACCAATCATGCCGGTCACAATGCTTTTGATATCAGTGTCATCGGTCTTGGTAAAACTGCCGTATTCCTGAATCTCACGCAGCTCGGTGGCCTTCATCACGTCACAGGCATCATATTCGTAGGAGATCGACACCGGGACGATGTGGAGTTGGCGCAGGCTACCCGCCAGGGGCAAATCCCGTTTTCCCATCGCCAGCATTTTCAGCAGCGCCGGATCCGTGCGGTCAATGCCATCTTTAGCCCGGCCTTCGCGCTGGGCAATCCAGACATTCTGCCCCGTCTCAATACAGTGATGAATATACTCTGAGAGCAGCTTCAAGGACTGTAAAAGTTCACGCCCCTTGGCCGAGCGCGCAACGATAAAGCTCTTGTTCAGTCGCATCAGGTCAGTGACGAACGGCTTTTTCAGCAGATTATCTCCGATGGCAATTTGCAGGGTCTCCAAGCCGCCGTGGTACAGCATGTAATTCACAAACGCTGGGTCCATGGTGATATCGCGGTGGTTGCTTATAAACAGGTAGCTGCGATCGGATTTAAGCGAATCCATCCCGGAGTTGCTCAGATCCGTGGTGGTGTCGTGGATCATCTTGTCCATGTACACCGCGATCACGTCCTGCATGGATTTGACGTCACGCACGTCTTTTACCTGACCACGCAACTTTTTGCTGGCTGCGCCTTTCATGAATTCGGGAAACAGGCGTGTCAGACGCGGGTAATAGAAGCGAGCTATACTGTCCAGGAATTCGGGATCGGTTATCAGCTTATCCAGAACCGGGCGTATTTCCGGGTCCTGGTAAGGCCTTATATCCTTAAACTTATCCAACTATATATCCTTGTATATCAATTATATATCGCTGTTATTTAAATTAAATACTTGGTTATGAAAGCAGCACGCGCATTGTAGCGTCTTAGCCACGGATTGTGTACCGCCAACAGCGCTGCCCGGCGAACAGCGGCCTGTTTGCTGGGTAGGGCACAAAGCGGGTTTCAAGACGAAGATCCGGGGCTCAGAAGTCATACTTTTCGAGGAACTTTGCGACATGACTGACCCCGCTCTGATTCGGCACAGCTGTCCATCTCCGAAATCTTTCCGTTTTACTCGGTCGGCTTGCCAGGAGAGTAGGTGTCTAGACGGCGAGCCAAGTCTTCAGTTAAATCCTGTGACGCCAATACCCGCTTTCCAAATAACTCGTGAATCAACGCCGCTTTCTCTGCTTTTAACCTGAGAAAGTCATAATCCATCGACATAGCTGAGCAGATCTTCCAACACTGACTGCTTTGGACCACCAGCCTGCTCCTTTGCAATTGTCAGTTCCTCTTCAAAGACTTGCCTCGCAGTGCTGTCCTCAAGCCGCGATTGCCTGAATTTATGCCAGCGCTCCTGTTCCTCCTGCCGCAAGGTCTCAGGATAGTTACGCGCACGATAGCGAAACAATAATTCCTTCAGGCGCCCATCCTTGAAGGGCAAATCCAGCCGCGCCAGCTCACTGGCATCAGAAGCGCGCACTATAGCCATCAAGTCCTTATCGGTATCGCTGAAAAACCCGCCGCTATAGATCATGAAATCTGGATCTTGCTGGGCCGGCATTTCCTCGGCCCGGAACACGCCGGCCACCTTTCTGGCCAGCTCTGGCATGTCGATAATTTTCTGCCAATGCTTTTTACATAACTCGGTATCGACGTTATACAACTCAGTGTGCTCGGGCGGCAGTACCGCTGGTGAGGCGACAATCGGACACTTGTTATAGTGAATGGTCTTCAGCGGGATACGGCTAACACCTGCCGGCATCTGATCACGTGGTGTATAGACTCGCGCTCGAATCTCTGATTCCGGTAGATCAACCCAGCTTTCAGGGTCAATCCGCAAGTCGTAGACAATGACGCCATTGCTGTTGGTCGGGTGTGGACAAATCGGCATCGCGAGTGCCAGGCAGCCGTGGCTGGCGGGGTACATCGTCGAGACATGCAGAATCGGTTTTCGGGTCCTCATGTCGATCTCCTGCTGCACGCGTTTTTTCGCGCGCAGCTGATAGACATATTCGAACAACTTGGGCTGCGCTGACTTAATGCGCTTGGCCATCTCGATAGTGGCAATCACGTCTGAGAGAGCATCATGGGCATCCGCATGCTGAATCCCGTTTGCCGCAGTCAGCTCCTCGAGGCGAAAGCTGTTCGAGCCATCTTCTTTCTTTGGCCAACTGACCCCTTCTGGTCGAGTAGCCGCCATCAGACGCACCATATCGATAATGTCCCACCTGGAATTGCCGTTCTTCCACTCCCGTTCATAAGGGTCATAGAAGTTGCGATAGAGCAATTGCCGCGTCACCTCATCATCGAACCGGATACTGTTATAGCCGGCGACGCAGGTTCCGGGCGCAGCAAACTCTGCGTGAATCTTCTTAATGAATTCGGCCTCGGGAATACCCTCTGCCAGGGCTTTTTGCGGAGATATCCCGGTTATCAGGCAGGCCATAGGACTGGGCAGAAAGTCGTCTGCAGGCTTGCAGTACATCACCAGCGGTTCACCGATGATATTGAGGTCTTCATCGGTGCGGATACCGGCGAACTGGCTGGCGCGATCCCGACGCGGATCGCGACCGAATGTTTCAAAGTCATACCAATAGATGCTTGCTGTCACGCGCCGGCCCTGTTCAAGAGCTGTTATTGGCCATCATATCATGCTGCGGATTGGCTCTCTGATGGCCTGATGAGCTTGCCTTGCAGTCGTCTGCTTACAACAAATGGTGTAGTATTCTTGGGTCAAACTGTCGATAGAATCGATCGATAAGACGCAGCCATAAAGTCTACCGAAAAAGAGACTCACCGAAGCAGCACAATGAATTTTCGCGGCAATCACATCCTGAGCGTTAAGCAGTTTGACCGTGATGGCGTCGAACAGGTTTTCCAGGTTGCAGATGGCATGGAGCCTTACGCACACCGCCTGCGCATGACCAAAGTGCTGGATGGTGCCATTCTCGGCAATATGTTCTTCGAGCCCAGCACAAGGACCCGGGTCAGCTTTGGCTGTGCCTTCAATCTGTTGGGGGGCGATGTCAGGGAAACCACTGACGTGAAGTCTTCCTCTATCACCAAAGGCGAATCCCTGTACGACACAGCCCGGGTAATATCCGGATACAGCGACGTCATTGTGATGCGCCATCCACAGCCAGGTTCAGTGGCTGAGTTCGCCAAGGCCTCGCGGGTGCCGGTCGTTAATGGTGGCGACGGCCCCAACGAACACCCTTCCCAGGCGCTGCTGGATCTCTACACAATAAAGAAGGAACTGCATTCGAATTCACGCAGCATCGATGGCATGCGCATTGCCATGGTAGGGGATCTCAAGCATGGCAGGACTGTCCACTCCCTGTCTCAATTATTGCTGCTCTATAAAAACATACACTTCACCCTGATCTCACCCACCGAGCTGCGCATGCCAGAGAGCATCGTCTCAAACTTGCAGGCTGCCGGTCACGAGGTCACGGAAACCGAGGAAATGGAACGGGGTCTGCAAGACAAGGATACGGTATACCTGACTCGCATTCAGGAAGAGCGTTTCGACTCCAAACTGGAGGCGGACATCTATCGCGGAAGATTTCGGCTTAACCAGGCAATCTATACCCGTCACTGCCAGCCCAATACCGTGATCATGCATCCCCTGCCCCGTGACTCTCGGGCCGATGCCAATGAACTGGATAACGACCTGAACCAACATCCCAGCCTCGCCATCTTCCGCCAGACGGACAACGGCGTGCTAGTGCGTATGGCGCTATTCGCGCTTATACTGGATGTTGCAGACAAAATAGAAGACACTGCCAGCGAAGTGAGCTGGTACACAGAAAGTCGATTCGAAGAGTGAAACCATTTGAGAATTGCAGTTAGTCCAACACGAACAGGAATGATGTAACCAAGGCCAGGAACATGGGGTTCAACGACTTATTACGCATGATGATTGAGAAAGATGGCTCGGACCTCTTTCTCACCACCGGGGCGCCTCCGAGCATGAAGGCTCAAGGCAAACTCATCCCCTTGATCGACAAAAAACTCCCTGAAGGCATGGTGAAAAAAATCGCCTACCAGATTATGTCTGATGATCAGATCAAGGAGTTTGAACAGAGCCCGGAAATGAACCTGGCCGTGGCAGATCCTGACATCGGTCGTTTTCGTGTCAACATTTTTCAGCAGCGCGGTGAGATCGGCATCGTTGCCCGTAACATCAAGACCGAGATTCCCAGTGCCGAGTCCCTGGGCTTGCCCCCGGTGCTGTCCGAACTCATCATGAACAAGCGCGGTATCATTCTGTTTGTTGGCGGCACTGGCTCGGGTAAATCGACATCACTGGCCGCGCTTATCGATCATCGCAACAAGAACAGCGATGGCCACATCGTCACCATCGAAGATCCAGTTGAATTTGTGCATCCTCACCGGGGCTGCATAGTCAATCAGCGCGAAGTCGGCGTTGACACCAACAGCTATGAAGAAGCACTCAAAAATACCTTAAGACAGGCGCCAGATGTCATCCTTATTGGTGAGATTCGCAGTCAGGAGACTATGGAGCATGCCCTGGCCTTCGCAGAAACTGGTCACCTCTGTCTATCCACGCTCCACGCCAACAACGCAAATCAGGCACTGGATAGAATCATCAACTTTTTCCCTGAAGAACGCCACAAACAGCTCTTTCTGGATCTATCACTCAACATGGTGGCTTTCGTATCCCAGCGCTTGGTCCCGACCATAGATGGTAAGCGCTGTGCAGCCATTGAAATTCTGATCGGCACTCCCCGTGTCTGTGACCTGATCAAACAGGGTAAGGTCATGGAGATCAAGGAAGTTATGGAAAAATCTGAGCAACAGGGTATGAAGACCTTCGACTCCGCGCTGTTTGACCTCTACAAGCAGGGCAAGATCAGCTACGAGGAAACGCTCAAGAATGCCGACTCGAAAAATAATGTGCGCCTGCGCATTCAATTATCTGAAGGCAAGGCTGGTGAAGAGGAAGAAGAGCTGGAAGAAGAGGACGATAGCAGTGGTCTGTCTCTGGTAGGCAAGGACGACGAAGAGCCCTTGTCCTTCTAAGACCATCCATTCATGCCCAATTTAAATGATTATCTGGCACTGGATGCCACCGCCATGGCAGCAGGTCTGCGTGATGGCGACTTCAAGGCCTCTGAACTGGTAAGCCTCGCGGTTGAGCAGGCTCACCGCGTCAATCCAACAATCAACGCCATAAATGTTGAAGGCTACGACGAGGCACTGGCTCTGGCTGCCGATCTCGACAAAAAACCTGCCGGGCTTACCGACGGGGTCGCAGGTGTCCCTTTTCTGATAAAAGACCTGAGTCTGCTGGAAGGACTTGTCGCGACACACGGCAGTCGTTTATACCAGGATGCAATTGCGACACGCAGCGCCAACATCGTGGCGCGCTATCTCGATGCCGGACTTGTGATCCTTGGCAAGACTAACACGCCTGAATTTGGCCTCACCCTGACCACGGAACCAATGGCAAACGGTGCCACCCTCAACCCCTGGAATCTGGACTATTCCACTGGTGGTTCCAGTGGCGGTGCTGCGGCGGCGGTTGCTGCCGGTATCGTGCCGGTTGCCCATGCTACCGACGGTGGCGGATCTATTCGCATCCCGGCCTCCTGCTGCGGCCTGTTTGGCCTCAAGCCTAGCCGCGGACTCACCACCATCGAAAAAGACATTGGTGATAGCTGGAGTGGCATGAGTGTGGGCCATGTGGTGAGTAGAACCGTACGCGACAGCGCCATGTTTCTGAATCTGATCACTCTCGATGAAGCCGCGCTGTATCCCATGCCAGCAGCACCGAGGTCTTTCGCAGACCATCTTGATGCTGTGCCCAGCGGCTTGCGCATCGCGGTGCAGAACCAACATCCCTTTGGCGAGGCCCTGGACCCAGATTTAATGAAGGCGGTCGAAAATACTGCCCAGCTTTGCGAATCTCTCGGCCATCACGTGACAGTAGTGGAACATCCAGCCGACTATAAATCTGCCGCGGCAGCCATGAATAAACTGGTTTGCATCCACACTTTCCAGACGGTAAACCGGCGCTTGCAGGAATTGGGCATTGACCTTGAAGTCGCAGACGTGGAGAACTCCACTCGGCAGATGGCAGAGATGGGCGCCAGATTCAGCGCCGTCGACTACATTCGTGCCCGGGATTCCCTCACTCGGGTAGAGCAGCAGATGGCGGTATTCCACCAGAACTACGATGTACTTCTTTCCCCTGTATTGACCAAAACCACGGCCAAACTTGGCTGGCTGGACATGAATACCGACGACCTGAACGAGTATGGCGCTCGGTTTCGTGCTTACAGCGGGTTCACCGCACTCTATAACGGCACCGGCCAGCCCAGCGCTTCGCTGCCCCTATTTCAAGATTCAGCGGGACTGCCCGTAGGTGTCATGGCCACTGCCGCTTGGGGCAATGATCACTTACTGTTACAGCTGTCGGCACAACTTGAACAAGCCGCGCCTTGGCCACAAATCGCGCCATTTGCCGACACAGACTAGCAGTCCATTGCGTCCCCCTAACAGGCTTTTTACCCCCTTCCCTCCGTTCTGGACCCTTCACCCTGAGGCCGCCTGCAGGTAGACTACTCGTTTCGACTATAAGATTGATTAGCTCTGCGCCCACCCCGGAGAAAATGAATGAAATCAACCAAGCCAATTTGCCACCGCCCTGTCCAATTACTCTGCGCCCTGGCCCTCACGCTACCCGCAACATTGCTCGCCCAGGAAGCCGAGGGGCCCCGCACCGAATGGGGAGTCCCGGACCTGCAAGGTTTCTGGCGCAACAACACAGTCATGCCCTTCGAGAGACCCCAGGAACTGGGTAACAAGCAGGCCTACACCGAGGAAGAAGCCATACAGCTCGAGCGCGAGGCGCAGGCGCGGGTTGAGGCGGACAATGAACCGCTGGACCCAAATCGTCCAGCCCCTGCCCTGGAAGCGCTGCCACCGGTAGGCAATTACGACCTGTTCTGGACTGACCGCGGCATGTTCCTGCCTACTATTAACGGTGAATTCCGTACCTCAGCCATCATTGATCCACCCAATGGCCGCATGCCTGAACGGGTGGCCGGGTTTGCAGATCGCATGCGGGAGCTGCGCGCTAATATGCCAGCGCGCAACGATGGCCCCGAGGGGCGGGCCCTGGGCGAACGCTGCCTGCTGGCCTTTGGTAACAGCTCCGGTCCGGTGATGTCACCGGTGATGTACAACTCTCATATGCAAATCGTGCAGTCTCCTGGCTATGTCACCATCACCATCGAGATGGCCCACGATGCGCGGATTATCCGTATCGCCGACAACCATGAAGACTATGCTGCCGCCCAGGCGAAGTGGATGGGCGATTCCATCGGCCGATGGGATGGCGACACCCTGATAGTGGAGACCCAGCATTTCAACGGCTGGCAGACCTATCGTGGAGCGCCCACCGAGAACCTGACTGTGATTGAAACCTTCCGTCGCGAAGGCCCCAACAAGATCGTGTACGGCTTTACTGTGGATGACCCCACGGTATACACCGCACAATGGTCTGGCGAATACCCTCTCACGCGCATGGATGACCCAATCTATGAGTATGCCTGCCATGAGGGCAATTACGGCATCATTGGAATCCTGGCAGGTGCGCGACGCCTGGAAGTCATGGAAGCGATTGGGATAGAGCGGGCGATCGAGCAGTAATCCTTACCACTGCATCCTGCGTACCAGAACCATCTAAACAAAACGCTGAACCTGGGCATGTCAGATCCGTCTCTATTCAAAGGCCGATGGAATCGCTACCTCAGGCATCCGCGTTTTGTTGCCAGCATGAAATCGATTCCTACTTCCGCGACACGCCGTGTACACAGTCCGACCACCAATCATAGATAGATGTCATTCGGCCGCACAGTCAGCTGGCGCTTTCCGGGCGTTTGCCTCACCCCTGCGGGCGATGGTCACTGCAGTAGAACCCGATTCCATGCGTCAAGCCAAGGGGCAAGACTGGAAAATCAACTGCGCCATTTTTCTTTTTGGAGACTGAACCACCATGTTCACTTTGCATCATCTGGAATACTCCCAATCATTCCGCATTCTCTGGCTTTTGGAAGAGTTAGGTGCCGATTATGAGCTCAAAATTTATGAGCGCGATAAGAAAACTCACCAGGCACCCAAGCCATTGAAAGACTTGTCCCCGCTCGGCTCAGCGCCGGTGATAACTGATGGAGATGTGGTGCTGGCGGAAAGTAATGCGATCATAGACTACATTCTCGATCAACATCCGAAGTCGAATCTGCGGGTCGAGCCGGGACATGAAGATCGCGCGCGCTATTTGTTCTGGCTGCATGCATCACAGGGATCCATGATGTCGCTTATGCTGATGGAAGCGGTGTTCCAGATTCTGATCTCCAGATTGCCATTCTGGATGCGTCCGCTTATTAAAGCCGCACTTGGCCAAGCCACTGCCAACTTGATTCATCCGCGCATGAAATCTTTGCTACAGGTTGCCGAAGCAGACCTGGAAAAAAAGGAGTGGTTTGGCGGTGATCATTTAACGGCAGCCGACATTGCCCTTATCTATCCCATGGAATCGGCAAAAGAACGTTTTTATCTCGATGTCGACTACCCGAACTGCCTGACTTGGCTGGAGCGGGTGCATAGCTGTGAGAGCTTCAAGGCAGCACAAGCAAAGGACGGTCGAGAAAGCATCGCCCTGAAAGTCTGATGGAAAATAAATAATCTACGAGCAGGAAAGCCATTTAACAATGGCGTTTAGGACTGGAACAAAAAGATGGGCATGGCCCCTCTTTTTGTTCCAGTCCTAATTCCAATGATTCTTGCTATTGGAAGGTATAGCGCATCCCCATACCGAAAGTAGTGCCATACTCGTCATACTGGGACAGCCTGCCGGGATTGCCGAAGTAATAGTATTCCGGACGGTCGTTCAGGTTAAGCACCTCTGCGGTCAACAAGATATTTTCACTCAGCTCGTAGCGCGCCGTCAGATCAATCTGAAAAAAATCATCGGTGTAGCGATCTACGATTGGTTCATCGCCAATCTCATCCAGAAACTTGCTACGGTAATTGCCCGCCAGACGCACGTCCCATGCGCCCAGATCGTAACCGAAAGAGACGTTGCCAGTGTGCTTGGCTTGCTTAAAGAATGGGATGGTGCGCTGTCCGTTAACGGCATCAGTAGGTAAATCAGTTTCACCATCCGTGAGGGTGTAGTTGGCCACGAAAAGCAGACCATTATCCCAGGCTTTCTGAAAAGACAGTTCGAAGCCGCGGATATCGGCGTCGTCCGTATTAATAAATGTGCCGGCGACACGGTACTGCTGGCCGCGGAAGACTGTGTCAGTGTACTCAACTTCGACAATGGCGTCATCGATGGCCTTATAAAACAAGCCAGCACCAAAGAAGGTACCCTGCCCCAGATACCACTCATAAGTCACGTCAAAATTCCATGCCGTGGTGGGGTCAAGGTTTGGGTTACCGCCCTCGATCTCATTGTCTTCGGTATCGACAATTGCGCCGGCATTCGATTCCTGAAAACCAGGTCGGACCAGAGAGCGAAACAGTCCAACACGCACTACACGGTCATCAGCCAAATCGAATTTGACGTTCACTGAGGGTGCAAAGAAATCGTAGTTGTTTTCGAAACGAGTAAAGCCTGCAAAACCGCCATCGAAAGCCTTACCCCGATACGTGGTGTCAGTGTCCTCGTAACGCAATCCGTAAACCCAGGTCGCGTTGTCTGTAGTAGTGGTTGCCATAGCATAGGCAGACATCACGTCTTCTTCAGTCACCCAATCCGCAGGAATGGACTCCTCATCTTCATCACCGCTAAATTCAAACTCTGGTCCGGGAGACTGACAGGTGGAGCCATCGGACAGGCTTGCCGAACCACTCCCTAGACGCGGGATAAACCCCTTAACCTGGTCGAATGAAGCAGTTGGGCCAGCAACCGTATTGAGAAACTGATTTGGTGTCACAAAATTGACCGAGGACAGGTTGATGTCATTCATTGGCTCATAGGCGCAAAAAATCAGGTCATTCAGCTTCTCGCGCTGGCGTATTTTGCCACCAAATTGAAGGTCAGTGTTGCCATTGAGCGAGTAGTAGAAATCAAAACTTGCTCCAGAGTCCTCGTCCGTATTTAGAGTGAACTCCCTCTCGAAAGCTTTCAAATTAAAGGTAGACGGATCGTAGAATGTGGCAGGAAAGGTAACAATGGGCTTTTCCGGATCAGAGTTATCGTAGGTAAATGCTTCATCAATGGTATCACTGCGAAAAATCACTGCCTGACGGTCGCGGTCATCCTGTTCAGCCTCTGAAGTGAAGAACTCGAATTCAAGGCGGCTACGGTCAGTTAACTGAAGATCCGCACCGGCGCGCAGGGAAGTGATTTCCCGATACTCCGTGCGATTGCGACTCTCGGTGTCCACCTTGCCGTTGGCGTAGCTGAATACCGATCCGTTTGCTACCGCATCGTTGTCCTCGAGACCGTCGCGGGTCTCCCACTTGGCCCGCCACTCCTTGTCTGAGTATTCGTTGTGGAACATGTTAAAGAAGTAGCTGTTGCCCGAGTCCGTCCGATAATCTAGGGCCAGCACGACACCTTCTCGCTCCCGGGTAAGATCGTAATATCGCATTTCGTAGTCATCATTTGGCGCAACATCACCCCAGCCGCCATTCTCATTGTTGTGTGCGATGATGCGACGAGACTGATCGCTTAAAACCACTGCGGCACCGAACTCACCTGCCCCCAACTCCCAGCGGTTGGTGAAAGTCGCGGCTAGCTTTGGGTTGTCTGCATCTTCAGTGAGTTCGTTATAGGAAGTTTCCGCCTTCAGGCGTATAAACATATCGTCATAGGAGAAAGCGGTGATCGTCTCCAAATCAATAGCCCCACCGATGGTGTCCGCATCCAGGTTAGGCGTCAGTGTCTTATAGACTGTCATGCTATCGAGTAGATCGGAGGGCACGCCATCCAAAATAATACCGCGTCGATCTTCCGGAGACGCCGTACTCACACCGTTGATCGTCATTGCATTGAGATCAGTATTCATGCCGCGAACAGTCACGTAACGGCCTTCACCCTGGTCATTTTCAACCATGATGCCTGATATACGACGCAGTGATTCTGCCACGTTGATGTCCGCAAAATTACCGATGGCATCAGAATCGATTACCCCGACCACCTTGTCCGAGTTTCTTTGCTTTTCTAGGGCGCTAGCGAGACTAGCCCGGCTTCCAACAACCAAAATTTCGTCAATTGAGTCCTGCGCCTGAGCTGAAGCGGCAACCACCAGACCAATTGCAAGCGGCAGCGTCTTTTTTGTGAGTAGGTTTTTCATTTCGGGGATCCCCAGGTAGTGTGGTAAATGCGCGATCACTCTAGCGCAGGGGAGTTACGATTTGATTACGCATTTGAGTCAGAAATATTACAGACGGCAAAGAAAACGCCATATGTCTTTTTCATGACAATGCCGAAAATTTAATGACATGATTTCGTCACAGAAAAGTAAAAAGGGCTGCAGGCAATATGTAAGCAAGCAGTAGTCACGCAAGAGCTAACGACAGCAATCTTTCTAACCTGGGAATCCAGTGCTCATAAATTCAGCGCTTCCACAATCGACCGCCAGGAAAGGAATTTAAAATTCTGGGTATCCTCTGGCAGGGTGTTATACCCATCCTGCAATACAACAAGCCCTGTCGGATAGTCCGGCCCAAGGTAGCTACTGGTCACCGCAAGACCATCAGTCTCTTGCACGCCATCCACGCTACCGTCCGGCCGGTCAAGGACTACAAAACTCCCTCGATAGGCGTGTGGCGGTAGCCGGTCAAATACGGCATAGCTGTAATTGCCCTGGCTGGAGACCAGCACATAACCTCCTGCCCCTCGCGCATACAGACTCATTCCCTCAACATCTGCGGCGAGGATCGAGCCATCGATTTCCATTACAGTTTGTAAATCCGCAGCAGCCCGAAAATCAGCACGAAGTGCATAAATACCTTCATTCTCAACACCAATGAATAAACGCTGATAAGCATCGTCCGCCACACAACCTTCGGGCTGACTGGCCACGCTAAATTCCCGCATTAGTTCTGCATCAAAAGAAATGGGATCTGGTGAATCCGGTCGGCCTGTCTCGTTCAATCTCCACTGCTGGTAACTGCCATCGGTGTCGTTGACGAAAACGAAAAGCGCCTGACCATCGTCGTACATGCAGAGGCCATAGGGCTCGGTCAGTCCGGTAGCGATTTCACTATCCTGTAACCAGAATAATTCACCGTCGAAATCGACCGCGAACAGACTCACGGAGTTGCTGCTGCGATTGCTGGCGGCTGCCAGCGCCGACCAACGAGCGTGCTTGAGATAACGCAAGTCCACATTATTGGTGCGCCCTGCTGCGACAAACTGCTGGCGCTGTCCAGCAAGATTATAGACTTCGATTCCAGCCTGCTTGTCAGTGCCAATGATAAGACTCTTTAGCAGATCACTCGGGTGTAGCCAGATAGCCGGATCATCGGCAGCATCATCACCGCTATTTACAGGCACGGTTTCTGCTTCAGGGAAAACTGCCAGCGCATTGGATGGTGGCGGCGCTGGACCGTCAGAGGCACAACTTGAGGTAAGAATGAGCAGGCTTGGCAGCCAGAAGCAACGAAAAATCAAAACAGACAACCATAAAGCAATCGACCACGCCGTAAGCTTATAGAGGAAAGTTTGCAGTTCTGCGACACCAAGATCATCAGGATGACAGAAAATCCTAGCAG
>Ga0181558_10001363_pt1 | contig 23421 bp, 16 predicted proteins | sample 011ome_22_FD_133754 | JGI IMG/M metagenome (GOLD analysis project Ga0181558, IMG submission 133754) | Coastal salt marsh microbial communities from the Groves Creek Marsh, Skidaway Island, Georgia - 011507BT metaG (megahit assembly) | ecosystem: Environmental > Aquatic > Marine > Intertidal...
CAGGAGGACAGCTCTGGGAAGTGGATGACCCTTTAAGAAAACATCAAATTGGCGACCGCGTGTACCTGCATGTTCGAGAAGAAAAGATTATAACGCTCAAGTCTTAAAGAAAAAATCCTGCCAGCGGAGACTGATTGACAGGATTTTTTTTACTTCTACTTTCTTCTTTAGACTTCAGGATCTGAGGCTCCTTCTACTAGTCCCTGTTCCAATTCTTTTTTGGTGGCTTTACGAACTTCGATGACTTTGCCCTCAAAGTGCAGGTCAAATCCAACGAGCGGATGATTGAAATCCAATAACAATTCCTCTCCTAAATTTTTCAAAACCTTCGCTTGCATGGGGTACCCATTTTCGTCCACGAGAGGAAGAAAATTGCCCTCCTCCAACATGGATGGGCTAAATCCTCTTTCCTTGGAAAACTGATCTACAGGTAAGGTTACCAATAGTTCCTCATCTGCTTCCCCGTAGGCTTCTGCTGTGGTCAAGGAAAAAGAAAATTCCTCTTTCAATTTTTTTCCTTGGAGCAGCTCCTCAAATTTTTCGGGAAGGCCACTCTGTCCATATAGAAAAAAAAATGGGTCATCCTCTTCTCGAACTTCCACACTAAAAGGAGCAGATTCAATTTCATCCTCTTCTTTGCTTACCTTGAGTTCGTAGGTGAGTCCTACTACGGTACCTGCTTGAATTTCCATTATTTATATTGATTAGCTGCTGATTCCGTATTTCAGACGGATAATAATTCGTTCCTTAAGAACCTGCCATTTATTTTTTGCCGTGGATTGTTGCACCGGTTTGTGGGATCGGAATACAAAATATTGGTAATCCTTTTCTTCAAAAAAGAGGGCGTAGGTCTCCATTTTTTCGAGGTAGAAACCAGCCGTACCCAAGGTCTGCACCAAGGTACCAGTGTCTAGCGGCTGATCAATTACTTGAAGTTTTTCCGGTTGATTGGCAATCATCCACTCCAGGTATCTGGGGGCAGGAATGTGGATCAGGACTACCGAGTCTGCATGCGCATGGCGCTTGATATTTTCAAACAAACGAGCATGTTGAGCTATTGGAATGTGTTCCAAAACGTCTGGAAACACAAAAAAATCGAAGGTTTCTCCAGGAAGATTGAAATCTGCCATGTCTGAAACCTCAAACTTGAGATTGTCTTGTTTTTTCCAAAGTCCACGGGCCTTTTCAATGCTTTCTGGAGAAATATCTAGGGCAAGTACTTTTCCTTGGGGAACCTGAGTTGCTAAGAGATGGGAAACAGTTCCGATACCACAGCCTACCTCCAAAATCCGGTGATTGGATGTCAGTCCAGCCTGCTTTGCCTTATCTAGGATGCTCAAATGCCTGGAGTTGATGCCTGTTTTTTCTTGCTTCTCAGCAAACTGATCGTAGAAACGAACGACTTTATCTTGTTCTTCAGCGGCTTGCATCTGATTTTCTGTAAGTGGTAACTAGTCCAACAATCAACAAAATCACCAATGCATACTGGAATAGGATCATGGGTGTTTTGGTAGCAGTGTAACTCGCAGGGGCAAAGGTAAAGACAATTTCGTGAGTACCGGCAGGAATGTTTAAACCGCGGAGCAAGTAGTTGGTACGAAGGATGGGGACTTCCAGGCCATCCACCTTCGCTTTCCAGCCTGCTGGATAATAAATCTCCGAAAACACACCCAATCCTGCCTTGGACATTTCTGCGCGATAGGTCAGTTCGTTTGGATTTTGCTTAGTTAGGGTGATCGTACCTATTCCTGCAGCTTGTTCGCCAAATTCCTTGGTATTAATGGTTGCTTGCATTTTGGTATCCAAGGTGCCCAACTTATCCATTTCCTCTTTATTAGTGCTTACTGGGACGAGTTGGCTAGGCACCCAAGCAGGGCCATTTGCTTCTGGGTTTTCAAATACAGCGTTGGACTCTGCTCCTGCGATCAAGTACTTCGTATTGAGCATATTGATTGTGCCTATTCCCGCCCAGTCAAAGTTACCCTCTTGTGCTTTTTTAATAAAGTCCTGCAGTTCAAACTCCAATTGGTAGTCCACCAAATCCTGGTAGCGTCGAAGTTTGGCGCCGTGGTAGCCACCGAGGCTATTGAATCGGTAGCTTGTACGTGCACCTTGGGTGAGCCCTTCTGTGAGCGGGAGCACTCGGAAGTAGCCTTTGTCTGTGGAGATGGATTTTTCCGCAGGGGTTTCCGCAAAAAATTGTCTAGCTGGGTTGCCTTTGAAGGAATCGCTATTGAGGTAGCGGCGGTTGATGGTCCACACATCTAGGGTGATTAAGATAATTAGGCCAAACCCTAGGATGCTTTCAGAGATTTTGCCTTTGAGGTAAAAGTAGATGGCCACAATTGAAAGTGCTACAAAAGTGAAGCTTTTCCACGCGGAGGAGGAGAGTAGGTCCTTTCGGTCTGCTTGAAGTGCCGTGACGAGCCAATCTGGATAATTCACGTCACCCGCTCCTTCAAAACGGAAGAATGAAGTACCCATGACCGCTAGCAGTAGGGTAATTCCGGCAACTATTCCTCCCGAAATCAGCAGGGGCTTTAGTGCTCTGGTTTGAGTTAATTTTTCCAAAGCAATCATTCCAAGTACTGGAATTGCAAATAGCGTCATGCCCAAAGCCATGGATACAGCTCTAAACTTGTTGTAGCCGGGTAAAATGTCAAATAGGGTGAAGTTGAACCAGGCCAAATTTTTGCCCCAGCTGAGCATCAAAGAAAGTACGATGATGGATCCAAAGGTAATCAGACTGGCACGTGGTGCTGCCCAGATGCCTAAAATGGCTAGGAAAACTAGGATTACACTTCCGTAAATAGGCCCTCCAGTGAAGGGTTGATCTCCCCAGTAAGTAGGTGCGCCTTTCACAAAGTCATTGATTTGGGCAGGTTCCAATCCTTGGGAGCGTAGTGCTTTTTCGGATGCAGAGTCTTTCGGCAGCGGAGTAGTGCTTCCTCCTCCGTAAAAGTCAGGAACAAGGAGGGTCATGCTTTCCAATATGCCATTTGACCAGCCAAAGGCATAGTCTTTGTCAAGACCTGCTTCAGCGGTTTCGATGGTGGCTTTGCCTCGCGTGGAGAAAGGGCTGTAGTCCAAGGCTGTAGCGATTCTACCCAAATTTCCTCCAACACCCAGGATAGTTCCTAGAGTCAAGAGTGCGATGGTTTTAGAAAAGCTTGCATACCCTTCTTTTTTCCAATCAAACCCAAGTCGAGTGAGCACATAGACCACCGCAATGATCAGTGTGTAGTAGGTGATTTGAAGGTGGTTGAATTTTAGTTGCAGCAGGAGTCCAAGTCCAAGAAGTGCTGCTCCAAGAAGTCGCTTGCGATCGAATGCAAGATGGATACCAGTTAAGATTAAGGGAATCAAGCATACGGCCCAGATTTTGGCATTGTGGCCAGCCTCTAAGGAGAGGAGATTGTAGGTATTGAAGGAAAAAGCAATGGCCCCTGCAACTGAGAAAATCGGTCGCACCCCATAGGAAAGCAGCAAGAGGTACATCGCTAGCATTCCAAAAAATAGGCCGTTGATGGGGTGTGGGAGACCCAAAGTCAAGATAGAGATGACTAGGTTGGTAATATCTCCTGTAAATTCCAAGCTGATGAAGTAGGTAGGCATTCCGCCAAACATGCGATTGGTCCAGAGGGCTTGTTCCCCAGTAGCTGCACGGTAGTCAAGTACTTCTTTAGCGGAACCTTCCCATTGAAGGATATCCCCTTGGAAGATGATCTGCCCATCAAAAATAAGGGGCGAGAAATAGCCCACCACGAGTAGGTAGAAGAAGGCAATGCCGAGGAGGTGGGGCAGGATGTCTTTTTGAAATTGAATCTTCATGCAGGAGTTCAGCGATTTGGCTTGCAAATTAAGGAATTCATGGGAAAGGCCATTGGGGGTTTGACTTCCTTTTTCGTTACAAGATTTGAAGAATAGGAGTAGCTGGAGCCAAGCCACATTCTGAATCACTTAAATCCCGAGATGAATTGTCGAGAAAAGCTTCAAATTCATTACTTTTGCAGGATATAGCCGTAAAGCAGCATGTTTGATAATTTAAGTTTGAAGCTTGACCGGGCATTCAAGACACTGAAGGGCACCGGAAAAATCACCGAAATCAATGTCGCATCTACCGTAAAGGAGATTCGGCGAGCGTTGATTGACGCTGATGTTAACTACAAAGTAGCCAAGGAAGTCACAGACAAAATAAAGGATGAGGCCATGGGTCGAGATGTCTTGATCTCGGTTTCCCCAGGGCAACTATTGATAAAAATCACCCAAGAGGAGCTGACCAAATTGATGGGCAGTACCAAGGTGGACATCAAACTCAGTGGGGATCCTTCTGTCATCCTAATTGCCGGACTGCAAGGTTCAGGTAAAACCACTTTCACCGGTAAGCTTGGAAGTTTATTGAAGCGCCAAGGACGTCAAGTACTGCTTGTTGCTTGTGATATTTACCGACCAGCGGCGATTGACCAACTTAAGGTGTTGGGTGAGCAGATCGGGGTGGAAGTGTATGCTGAGCCGGAAAATAAGAATGCGCTCCAAATTGCAAACAATGCGATTGCCTATGCCAAGAAGTCTGGAAAAAAGACCGTGGTGGTCGATACGGCAGGTCGTTTGGCAGTAGATGAGGAGATGATGCAGGAGATTGAGCAACTCAAGAAAGCGCTCAATCCTTCCGAAACACTTTTCGTGGTCGATTCGATGACGGGTCAGGATGCAGTCAATACGGCCAAGACCTTTGACGATCGCTTGGATTTTGATGGGGTGGTGTTGACCAAATTGGATGGAGATACACGAGGAGGTGCAGCTATTTCCATTCGTCACGTAGTGAATAAGCCGATTAAGTTTATCTCTACGGGAGAAAAGATGGAGAATTTGGATGTATTCCATCCAGACCGAATGGCCCAGCGAATTTTGGGCATGGGAGACGTCATCTCTTTAGTTGAGCGTGCACAGCAGTCCTTTGATGAGGACGAAGCTAAGCGCTTGAATGCTAAAATGCGTCAGAACAACTTCAACTTTGACGACTTTCTTTCTCAGTTGGAGCAGGTGAAAAAGATGGGGAATATCAAGGATTTGATGGGTATGATTCCTGGAATGGGAAAAGCCATGAAGGGGTTAGATATTGATGACGACTCTTTCAAGCCAATTGAAGCCATCATTCGCAGCATGACCCCCAAAGAGCGTCAAAATCCAGACATCATTGATGGCAGACGAAGAAAACGAATTGCGGATGGCTCTGGAAGAAATATTACTGAAGTCAATAATTTGATGAAGCAGTTTGAGGATATGCGGAAGATGATGAAGCAAATGAATAAAATGGGAGGAGCAAAAGCGGCTATGAGCCGGATGATGCCTCCAGGGATGGGGAAGAGGTAAAGAGTAGCTAGTATCTAGTAACTAGTATCCAAAAGCCTAGAGAGGCAAGACCCAAGATGCTAGTGACACTACTAGGTAAAAAAGCTTGCTCCAGACCAAAAACTAGTTGTCCCACTTTGAAATTCTTCAATCAGCGTTCAGCGTTTGACATGGGTTTCAATTCTGAATCTCGCCTGCTTATCGCAGCCAGATACCTTGTGCTTTCTATCCCAAATTGGTGCCTTGTACCTCCTTTCGATATTCTTCAATCTGCTGTAGTCTGTCGATAGTAGACTGTTAAATTTCCATTTTTGTGAAACGAATTGCCATTGACTTACATTATTTGCCTTGCCTGGAGTACTTTACTGTACTGCGCGAGGTGGAGGAAGTGTTTTTGTTTCCGGGAGACCACTATACGCGGCAATCTTATTTCAACCGTACGGAAATTTTGCTGGCCAACAAGGTTCATACCTTGAGTGTACCCATACAAGGAAGACGACCTCGGGTATCTTTGGGAGAAGTTCGTATTGATTACGGACAAAAATGGGCACTTACTCATTTGAGGGGGATTCAAAGCGGCTATGGGAAGGCGCCTTTTTTTGAATACTTCTACCCCTACTTTGAAGAGGTATTTGGCCGTCAAGAACCCTTATTGTGGGATTTGAATTTTAATTTGCTGACAATCTGTCTGAAACTTTTACGATGGCCTGTCAAGTTCACTGTACAGAATCAAGTGGCTATTCCAGCGGATGTAGTCGATTTTAGGGGGGTTATTGTCCCTTCAGGTAGTTTTTTGGACCGTCCCTTTTATCAGGAAGTGCCTTATGGACAAATTTTTGGCCTAGACTTTGTCCCTAACCTTTCTATCCTAGACGGTTTGTTTTGTTTGGGGCCGGAGGCAGGGAGTTTGCTCGGTAATTCTCAAAAAAAACTAGAACAATAAGGGATCCGATTGTGTTTTTAAAACAAATTCGGTAACATAGAATCAAGATTCATCTCATACAAAGAAAAGGGTTAAATGGAAGCAAAATTTTCGAACAGAGTCAAGGAGGTAATCTCTCTCAGCCGCGAAGAAGCCCTTCGCCTGGGACACGATTACATTGGCACAGAGCACCTGTTGCTAGGGATGATCCGTGAAGGAGAAGGGGTAGCTGTTTCCATTTTGAAAAAGCTAGGGATTCCCATGGATGAATTACGGAATGCGATAGAGCGAGCAGTAAAAGGTACGGCCAATCACAATGTGAAGAACATGGCCAATATTCCTTTGACAAGGCAGTCGGAAAAAGTGCTCAAAATCACTTACCTAGAAGCAAAAATTTTCAAAAGTCAGTTGATTGGCACCGAGCATTTGCTCTTGTCAATCCTTAGAGATGAAGACAATATTGCTACACAGATATTGAATAAATTTGAGGTCAACTACGACAGCATCAAGGAGATGTTGGAGATGCAATCCGATACTGGCAATTCCCCAAGAGCTCGTGCAGAGGCAGAAGATGGAGACGAAGACGGGTCCAAGCTATTTGGCTCTTCTTCCTCAGGAAGTGGGTCACAAAAGCCTGGAGCAGAAAAATCCCGAACTCCCGTTCTAGATAATTTTGGGCGTGATCTAACCAAAATGGCTGAGGACGATAAGCTCGACCCAATCATTGGTAGAGAAAAAGAAATCGAACGTGTAGCACAAATTCTTTCACGGAGAAAGAAAAATAATCCCATCCTAATCGGAGAGCCAGGTGTAGGTAAAACTGCCATAGCAGAAGGGTTAGCCTTGCGTATTGTCCAGAAAAAAGTATCTCGAATCTTATTCAACAAACGCGTGGTGACCTTGGATCTTGCCTCTTTGGTGGCGGGCACCAAGTACAGAGGACAATTTGAGGAGCGTATGAAGGCGGTCATGACTGAATTGGAGAAGTCGCCAAATGTCATCCTTTTCATCGACGAATTACATACCATTGTAGGTGCAGGTGGTGCTTCCGGATCTTTGGATGCGTCCAATATGTTTAAGCCAGCCCTGGCACGTGGTGAGATACAATGTATCGGTGCGACCACCTTGGATGAATATAGACAGTATATCGAAAAGGATGGTGCGTTGGCACGTCGTTTCCAAATGGTGATGGTGGATGCCACCACTCCTGAAGAAACGATTCAAATTCTAAATAATATCAAAGATAAATACGAGGATCACCACAATGTGATTTATACCGATGCAGCGATTGAAGGATGTGTGAAGCTTTCTGATCGATACATTTCCGATCGTTTTCTTCCTGACAAAGCCATCGATATATTGGATGAAGCCGGTGCGCGTGTACACATCCTTAACATTCATGTTCCTGAGGATATTTTAAGCTTTGAGTCTGAAGTAGAAAATATCAAGGCAGAGAAAAACCGGGTAGTTAAATCTCAGAAGTACGAGGAAGCTGCGCAATTGCGGGATAAGGAAAAGAAACTTTTGGAGCAATTGGATGAAGCAAAGGTGAAGTGGGAAGAAGAAACTAAAACCAAGCGCTTTACCGTAGACGAAGATCATGTAGCAGAGGTAATCGCCATGATGACTGGAATCCCTGCCAAGCGAATTGCACAGAATGAGGGCAACAAGCTGCTCAATATGGGTGAGGAGCTGAAGGGTAAAGTAGTAGGCCAAGAGGAAGCCATTAAGAAGTTGACCAAAGCCATACAGCGTACGCGCGTGGGTTTGAAAGATCCAAAGAAGCCGATTGGCTCCTTTATTTTTCTAGGCCCTACAGGTGTGGGAAAAACGGAGTTGGCCAAAACCTTGGCGACCTATCTTTTTGATAAGGAGGACTCGTTGATCCGTATTGATATGTCCGAATACATGGAGAAATTCTCCGTATCTCGGCTAGTGGGAGCACCTCCAGGCTATGTAGGCTATGAAGAAGGGGGACAGCTCACCGAGAAAGTACGTAGAAAGCCGTATTCAGTAGTGCTTTTGGATGAAATTGAAAAGGCACATCCGGATGTGTTCAATATCCTGCTACAGGTACTGGATGACGGTGTCTTAACAGATGGACTGGGAAGAAGAGTAGATTTTAGAAATACCATCATTATCATGACTTCCAATATTGGGGTGCGTGATCTGAAGGACTTTGGTGCGGGTATTGGTTTTGCAAACCGAGCCAAAATAGATAATCAGGATGAAATCATGAAGTCTACCATCCAGTCTGCCTTGAAAAAGGCATTCAGTCCAGAATTCTTAAATCGATTGGATGACGTAGTGGTATTTAACACGCTCAGCAAGGAAGATATTTTCAAAATCATCGACATCAGCCTTGGCAAATTGTTTCACCGAATTACCGACTTGGGTTACAAGATCGAGCTTTCGGAGAAGGCAAAAGAATTCTTGGCCAACAAAGGATATGACCAGCAGTATGGTGCTAGACCTTTGAATCGTGCCATCCAAAAATATTTGGAAGATGCGATTGCGGAAGAGATTTTGAAAGGAGACCTTTCTGAAGGGGATGTAATTACTGCGGACTATGTGGAGGAAGCTGCAGAACTTACCATTTCAGTCACTAGAAAAGAGAAAGCGGATTAAGGATAATTGACCACAGGCGATAGTCGACTGTTCACGGCTTATTTTATTGAATTCCAAGCCTTATTGTCCTTGATTTCCTTCAAAAAATATTGACTAATCGCAGTAGATTTTATTTAATAAATAAAGCGCCTTGAAGACCTCGTTTTCAAGGCTCTTTTTTGGCTTATTTCACAAAAAAGAGGCCCACACAAACGGGGCCTCCTCTCTCAACCTGACTAAACAAATTATTGGGGATGCTTTAGGGTTTAAGGAAATAGGCATCCTTAAACTTAGCTCTGCTCAAGCTATCTTGTTGAACTTTGCTGAGGGAATCTTGTTGGGCTTTTTCAGATTCAAATGAATCCCAATCTCGCCGTTCTCCTTTTTTTCCTGGGCAAGTGAGGCAGGTCAGCCCTGCTTCATTGAATACCCACACGGCTTCTGGACGTACGTCACTGGTTTCGTATCCATTTCGGTAGAGCGTGTTTTCAAGAATACGCAGTAGACTTCTGTCCAAAATAAATGGGCGGTTGTAGGGGATTGCCAACTTTAATTTAATTCTTTGGTCTCTGAAGGCGCCCATCGATAGGAGGTCAACCCCTTCGTCAAAGGTCAATACGGAATCCTCAAAAACGTAGTTGTACGTTACTTTTTCAGCAGTGGCTCGCGCTTGATCTTTATCTTTTCCCCGTGCAGTTATTTCCTTGATAAGGACTAAGGTAGTGTCGCTACTACTAATCAACTGAAGATTTAAGTTTTTGAAGTTATTTTCCTCTTGGAATTCCTTTACTTTCAAGAGGAGGGTTCCTTGTGTATTTGGAAGGGTAGTATTGGTTTGAATGCGCTCCTCAACCTTAAATTTGGAGACAATTTGAGGAATCTGAAATCCGGCAATTCCAATACATAAAAGCCAAAGGGCAAGTGCTGTGAGGCCAAATTTGGTCCCTACCAAATTTTTCATGGACAGGACGCTCAAACCGAGCATTAGGATCACTATACCAGGAACTGCTAAGACTCCAAGGCCGGCAGCTGCCAGTCCTGTAGGAACTAATTCTGTAATCATTTCCAAGGGGAATTCATTTACTGCACCATAAACGATAGGGTCAATAATACCTAGGTATAGGGTGAAAGTTACCAGAGGAGCAGCAACAAGACCGATTCCAAAGAAGAAAATAATCAACCCAAAAAAGACGCGAAGCAAGGTCAGAATAATTTTTCCTATGGATCCAAATGCAGAGCCAAGTGCTTCAATCACTTGACCAATTACCCGAAATGGAGTGATTAGTATTTTTGTTAAGGTAGATTCAGGTGTAGCTGGTTCTGGATTAATTGCTTCCTTAACCTTAGAATTAATTCGATCTAAGGTGATTTCTTCTCCTTTCATTTTAATTCGTTCCGTGATGGAGTTGGCTACTGGAGTAATGATCCAAAGAATCAGGTAGATCACAACACCGGACCCCCCTGCAATAGTTAGGAAGATAAAGCCTAGTCGAACATACAATTCCTCGATCCCAAAATAGGCAGCAAGACCACTAGCGACACCACCCAAAACCTTACTATCTGGATTTCGATAGAGTTTTTTGATTTCCTTATTTTCTTCTTGTGTGTACGATACTGGAAGGATGATCCACAAGACGATGTAGGCAATGATGGCAAGTGCGGCAAAACTAAAATTTACTTCCATCCAATCGAAGGGATTGAAGTCAAAAAGGATTGGCTTGATATGGATGTTTCCGCTAAATAAGAGTAGAATGGCAATCAGTCGAATCCATAATGCATCGATGGAAAAATAGTGAGCAATTCCAGCACAGACCCCACCTAGGATTTTTTTATTTTCCATCCGCATGATCTTTTTATACCCTCCTTCTGCAGAGGAAGGTGGCGTGACGTATTTGTAAAAATCATCACCTGTGGGTTCACTTGCTTCGTCCTCAGTTGTTGGATCTTCCAATGTGCTGAAGTCTGCAATAGTCCCCATTTTCTCAATCAGACGAGCCACATTCTCTGCTGTAATAACCTGGTTGTTGTTTTTTAAGTAGGAAAGAAAAATCTCAGCGATACGGTTTTCAATGTCAGATACAATCTCTTTGCTATCCGAATAGCCTGAAAAGTGAGCTGCAATGCTTTCTAAGTAATTCTTTAAGGTATCGTATCCATCCTCTTCGATATGAAATACAATGCCACTGATCGTGATGCTTATGGTCTTTTTCATGTGGTAATAGTCGTTGGCTGAGGTTTCTTTTTGGTGATTTGACTGATGGATAGCACGAGTGTTTTCCAGGTATTAGCAAGATTTTTAAGGCTTGCTTTGCCTTTTTCAGTAATGGAATAATATTTTCGAGAAGGACCTTCTTCTGATTCTACCCAGCGGTAGGTAATCAGCTCTTCAGATTTAAGGCGGTTGAGTAAGGGGTATAGAACACCTTCTATCCCAATCAACTTTGCTTGGGTGAGTTCATCGATTAAGTCCGAGGGGTACACTTCTCCTCGGGAAATGATATGTAGGACACCATATTCAAGCAATCCTTGGCGCATTTGTCTTTGGGTGTTGGTTTGATTCATAGGTGTGGTATCTACAGGTTAAAGAAGAAAGCTATTGCTTTTCCTCTTCACATTCTTAGAAAAAGTAATACCACATTTTTAGTTCACAACCAGGTATCACCTAATTCTAGGAATTATATGAAAAAAAATAATCAAAAAAATTATAAACTATTGATAAACAGATAATTAAAATTTATTTTTTTTCTATTTAAAAATTAACTCACTTAATTTTTATTTTTTAGAGAATAGGGTTTTCTGAAAAATTTGTTCACCAATAGCACAAGGAAGTGACCGAAAATGTACAGTTACCGCGCAAAAGTGGATTCTTGCAAGAGCCGACTTTCCTCTTCTTAGTGGATGGTTTTTGTAGTCTGGTCTGCATTGGAAAATTCCCCAAAATTCTTTGCCAGCAGGGATTCCTATTAAAGGTAGGATTGTCCAAAGGTCAATAAATTATGATCGGGATCCAAGATCGAAAATTCCCGCTGTCCCCAAGGTTTGGTTACCAAAGGGCCATTTGGATGGATTGCTACTTCCTGATTTAAAAAGTACTGGTAGAGTTGGTCAATAGCGTCTGTTCTCAGGTAGACTTGTCCGTAGTTTTGTAGAGGATCCAATTCAGGGAATAGAAAAAAATGAAGTTCAATCGCATCTTTTTCAACCATCAGGTACTCGGGATAGCCTGGGGACCCTAGCCGTTGAAAGCCGAGTTTCTCCAGATAGAATGCCTGGGTAATGGCTTTGTTGCGCATAGGCAATTTGGGGTGGATGGATGTAATCATACTTCTTTTGAATTAATTGAGGGAAAAGTTCCCCCTAGTGCTAGGCTTCAGCTTTCTTCTTATTCCAAAAATACCAAATTCCCCAGACGCTCCCAACAAGTAGCAGTCCAAGTACCAGCCAATCTTGTGGGTCTTTTAAAGAGGCTTTTGCCTCCAAAAAAGACTGTGCTGCCATCCCTGAAGCGAATGCTAGGATGGTTCTTGGGAGCATGCCCGGAAGTCCATAGCGAATGATTTTTGAGAGGGGAATTCCCAAAGAGGCAAACAGAAAATTAGATATTGCAAAAGGAATCACTGGGCTAATTCGTACAAAAAACACCAATCCTGCAGGCTGCTCGATTCGTTTTTCGATTTCCTGCTGCAAATTCGGGTGGCGTGCATACAGGATCGTTCGGAAGTCGGCATGGAGCCATTTTCCCAAAGAATAGCCCAGGACATTGGCAAAAAGGTAGGCGATCACGAGGTGAGGGAATACAGACCATCCCCAAAAGAAGCCTGAGGTGAGCGCTGCAAAGGTGGTTGGGAGGAAGGCTAGCCCAACAAGAAGGGATAGGATGAGAATCAGCAGAATCTGTTCCCCAACTCCCGATACGGTAATCTGCTCCAGTTCCTGGTAGTGTGTGCTCAGTAACAGCGTACCTAGGAGGGGAACAAAGCTCACCCAGATCCAGCCTAGCATGGTGATCGAATGGCTTCGGAAGTAGCTGCCCAAGTCCTTGAATATGCTGTCCTTTTTTGTCATCTTTGATACGCTTTTGAAGTAAAAGCTAACAAGTTTAGCACCTAGTATTGGAATTGCCTTCATTTATCCAAAATAGGTTTTGATTTCTATGTAAACCCAACCCTCCTAAATTCACTTTAGATGAAATTTGGTACCAAAGCCATTCACGCGGGCGTAGCTCCGGATCCTTCCACAGGAGCCATCATGACGCCTATTTTTCAAACCTCCACCTACGTTCAAAAATCTCCTGGTGACCATCTGGGTTACGAATATAGTCGAACGCACAATCCGACTCGTACAGCTTTGCAGCAGAGTTTAGCCGCTTTAGAAAATGGGAAACATGGTATTTGCTTTTCCTCAGGACTCGGAGCCATCGATTCAGTCATTAAGTTGTTTAATCCAGGAGATGAGATCATCTCCACCAATGACTTGTATGGTGGCACCTACCGCTTGTTCACCAAGGTGTTTGAGCGCTACGGCATCAAATTCCATTTTGTATCCATGGCTAATCCAGAGGGACTTTCTTCGCTAGTCAACGAGCGTACCAAGATGGTTTGGGTAGAGACCCCAACCAACCCGATGATGAACATCATTGACCTCAAGGCAATGGCAGCTTTTTCCAAGAAGCATGGCTTGCTTTTGGCGGTGGACAATACTTTCGCTTCTCCATACCTACAAAATCCCTTAGATCTAGGGGCTGACATTGTGATGCATTCCGTGACCAAGTACTTGGGTGGCCACTCCGATGTAGTGATGGGAGCTTTGATCGTAAATGACGATGAACTCGCTGCTCGCCTGGTCTTTTTGCAAAATGCTTGTGGAGCAACCCCAGGACCTCAGGATTGTTTCTTGGTGCTGCGAGGCATCAAAACCTTGCATCTCCGCATGGAGCGTCACTGCCACAATGGAAAAGTCATTGCAGCGTATTTACGCAATCATCCCAAAGTAGCGAAGGTCTATTGGCCAGGCTTTGAAGACCACCCAAATCACGAGGTGGCAAAAAGTCAAATGCGTGATTTTGGAGGAATGATTTCCTTTACGCTGGTAGGCAATCAACTTGCCGATGCGAAAAAAGTGATGGAGAATTTCCGGCTTTTTGCCCTGGCCGAATCCTTGGGTGGCGTGGAGTCACTTTGTGGGCACCCTGCTAGCATGACCCATGCATCCATTCCAAAGGAAGAGCGTGAAAAGGTAGGCCTGGTGGATTCTTTGATCCGACTGAGTGTAGGAGTGGAGGATGTGGAAGATCTAAAAAAAGACCTGGAAGACGCCTTAAGTAAAGTGTAGTTATTGGCGCATTTCCAAGAAATCTCCATTGCACAACGGTGGAGATTTTTTTGTAAGTAGCTGCTTGATCACTGAAAAAGAAAGTAAAAAATAGGCTTGAAGTCCAATTTAGGGGAGCTTTGGACCGTCGTTTGTCAATGATTACTCGCAGTAATAAAAAAATACGAAGTTACTGCTAAGAAAGCGGATAAACTTTTTTTGATTCGTGATGTGATTAGCTGCCAACTTTCCGAAGGAGGTGGATTGCTTGTTTTTCAAGCGATGCCGTGAGGGTTTTCTTTTCTTCTTTCAGTTCCTTCACCCAGTCTAAGTATTTTTTGGATACTTCATCCTGTTGCCCGATAAAGTGGGTCAAGCTTTGAAGGCTGAGGTGGTTGGCATACCAGGGTTTTAGGCCATTCTTTAATCGCTCAATTTCCTCATGAATTTGAGAAATAAAAATAGCGTTTAACCCCAGGTGTACAAGGAGATTTTCTAAAATGATCACCTTCCGTAATCCCTCAAATAGATCTCGGAAGCCTTGTGTGCTAATTGGAGCTGTCACCTCTTTGCGTATTTGTTCAAGTTCCTCCTGTACCAATTGGTGGATGGAGGTAGTCAGTACCAGGGGTTTGATTCCTTTGCTCGCTTCATAGGCTTTTTGATAATAATCCTCCCACATTTTCAAGGAGCTGCCCAACAACAGATCGAATGCTTGTTTTTGTATTTCGCGTTTTTGGTCAAACAAGTAGCTTTTGAAGGTTTCGTAGCTAAGTGATTGTGATTTTTCTCTTTGTTTGAAACCTCTCTCCACCAGCTTGAGGTGATGGACTTTCTTCAAGGATTTTTTAAGGGCTTTCAATGGGAAAAACAAGGGGTAACCCAGCTCTTTTTCCTCAAAATGAATTTTTTCTAGCAGCTCAGAATAGAGTTCTAAAAACTCCAGTTGCTCTAAAAGTGCAATGGCCTTGGTAGATTTGATTTCCTTCCCTAATTCTAAAAAGAGAGCTTTTGCCTGTTGGTGTTGGTGTGAAAATAGTTGAAATACAGGGGATTTCATTAGGTGAGATGCTTAGGAAATTTTGACCAAAGTAGCACCGTAGCCCCATTGGTCTTTCTGCGTGTCTTGAAAGTAGGAAATATTTCCAATTTGACTCAATCGCTTGTGAATTTCTTTTCGAAGTACTCCGTTACCAATACCATGGATGAATGTAATCTGGTCCATTCCCACCGCGATAGCCTGGTTTAGATTTTTCTCAAAAACCTCTAGTTGTATCCGTAGCTTTTCAGAGTTACTTAGGCTGTCTGGCTTGGGGTGAATTGCATCGATATGGAGGTCGATGGAGGCTGCCGGGGCCTGTACTTTTGTGGGTGGAGGGGTGGAACTATTTGGGTTGAGTTCAGCATTCAATCCGCGAATGTCCAGTTCTCTGGTGGTTTGCTCTAGGGCAAATAAGTACACTTTTTTTCCGAGCAAGGGTGCTGTACTCAGGTGTTTGAAAAATTGGGTAGCCTTTAGTTTAAACTGTCGTTCAAAGGCAGGAATGGCTTTTTCTAACTTGGCTTGAATAGGGATAAAGCGCAGTAAAAACGAGGGCCACTCGTCTAATTCCTTGAGGAGTCGATCGTCAATTTTTTTGACTTCACCAGCACCAAGAGTCCCTGCAAAGAGGGTTCGGTGGTTGGAACCATACACTTCGGAGGCATGGGAAAGATAGGCTTTCGGGCTATCGTTGATTAGGTATAGGCTCAAGTTTTGGTCGTTGATTGGCAAGAAGGCAAGGTAAAGGCCTTGATCCTTTGGGGCTGAGATAGGAAGGGGTATTTCGATGTCTACAGAAGAAGTTTGGGAGTCGCCAAAATAACTTTTTTCTGCTTCTGCGATCAGCACTACTTCAGACTTCATTACCGGAATGACGAATCCATCTTCAATTTCCACTTCGAGTCTTCCTCCTGTCGAAACTTTGCGAATTACGCCTTCTTCTTTTCCGTGCAAGACACGTACTCGATCTCCTATGTTCATGGGGTCAACGCTTTTTTATAGGTTTCTATGGCTCTATTCCGTGCAAATTTATGGTCTACAATTGGTTTTGGATAGGTTGTAGTCCCTAATTCTGGAATCCATTTTTTAATGTAGATTAATTCTTTGTCAAATTTTTCGGTTTGGGAATCGGGGTTGAATACCCGGAAGTAGGGTTGCGCATCGGTACCGGTCCCTGCTGCCCATTGCCAACCTCCATTGTTGGAGGCCAGTTCAAAATCCAGTAATTTCTTTGCAAAATAGGCCTCTCCCCAACGCCAATCGATGAGCAGGTGTTTGGTTAAAAAGGAGGCGACAATCATTCTGACCCGATTGTGCATAAATCCCGTAGCATTCAGTTCCCGCATGCCAGCGTCCACGATGGGATAGCCGGTAGTGCCGGCACACCAGGCTTCAAACTCGTCTTCCTTGTTTCGCCAAGGAATTCGGTCGTATTGCGGCTTGAAAGCCCGATCGACCACCTGAGGGGCATTACCCAGGATCATGGCATAAAATTCTCTCCAGATTAATTCATTTAAATAAGTGGCGTTAAGGGAGGCAGCCTTAAGGGCTAGTTTGCGAATGGAAAGGGTTCCAAAGCGTAGGTGAATTCCCAATCTGCTGGTTCCTCGCTGAGCTGGGAAATTCCGACGTTCCTCGTAGTGACGGACGATCTCTTCGTCCAAGTCGCTACTAGGAATTTCAATTGAAGAGCGAATAAATCCCATGTCCGAAAGAGAGGGTAGGGGAAGCGATGGAATTTGGCATAAATTACCCCAATTTGCTGGAGGGAGTGGTTGCACCCGGGTGGTTCTAAATTTTTCTAACCAGTTTTTGCTGTAGGGGGTAAAGACTTTGTAAAACTCTCCCGAACCGTTGACGATTTCGTTGGGTTCAAAAATGACTTGGTCCTTGAAGGAGAAGAAAGAACTATTGTTTTCTTTAAGCAATGCTTCTAGTTGACTATCCCGTGTCAAGGCATAGGGCTCGTAATCCCGATTGGTGTAGACAGCCTGCACTTCGTATTCGTGGAGGAGTTCTTGAAAGATTTGATCTGGATACCCGTACCGGACGAGCATGGAACTTCCCTTTTGCTCAAAAAAGGATTTCAATCTGGCAATTTGGTCATGAATAAAGGAGACCCTAGCATCGCACTTGTCTTCCAAGGCATCTAGGATGTGGCGATCAAAAATAAATAAGGGAAGTACCTGATCTTCCTGTTGTAAGGCGTAAAAAAGTGCGGTTTGATCTTCTATTCTCAGATCTCTTCGAAACCAGCAAAGGGTAATTTTTTTCATGAGTATTCTTTAAGTAGAGAATAGCGAGTAGCTTGAAATTGTTTAAAAATGGATACGATTTAATCACAGTTGGCGGTCGACATTTACCATAACCAAGGGTCCTCACTTCATGCAAAAGGCATTAAAATTTAGATTTTAAACATGGTGCCAAACAAATCTGCTGTGCAATTGGGGCTAGTAGCTGTTGACTTTCACTTCAATCCTTTTTAGGAGGAATTTTTTCCAAGCGCACTGGAGGGATGTATTCGTCTAGTAGGGGTAGATTTTCTAGTTGAAGTGGTTTCCACTCCTCCATTCCCCCATAATCTTCGCGTAAAAAATCATCGGAATCCTGAAGTTTGAGACGTTCAGCCTTTCTCCTTGCGAGTTTTCGGAAAAGTTCGGTAAAGGAATTAAAGGATACGTTCTGGGTCACAGAGGCCCCATAGGAAAGCACATTTTGAGAAAGGGATAGTGAGGTGAAAGTATTGAAATTATTACGATTGAAGATGCGCAGTCTGTAAACTCCGTCTTCGGTGATTAGGTATTCCGCCTGCCAATCCCCAATGATCGAAGCAGCACTGGCTGTTCCCTTATTGTCAGTAAATCCTCCATCTCGAGAAACTCGAAGTCGACCATCTAAGAAGGTGCGTGCCACGCTAATTTGAAAATTTTCTAGTGCATTTTGATCCAAAGTGGCCAGGTCTATGGATACTTCCAGATTTTTATCTAACTGGCCCATAAACCGGTTTATTTGAGAGGAAAGTAGGTTCCCAAGACTTGAGGAAAGTGTTGATCCGCCAGAAAACTGCCCTTCAGGAGAAAGGCTTTGAGCGACAATGACAGAGAATACCTGCCGATTCATCTCTTGTTCGTCGGCTGCTACCCTATTTTGAAAGGCCGAAATGGTGGTTTGTACGTCCCCACTAGAAGGGAAGGCACTGAAGTCAAAACCAAACTTGAAGGTGGGAGAAAGTAATTCTCCTTGGAGATCCATCAGTACCTTCAGGGGGAATCTTCTGCGCATCTGACTATTCTCCTGATCCGTGCTAGTAGCATTGAGTAGGGGTTGCAGCGATACATTTTCCTCGTAACTAGCTTTCAGGTTCATGATTCCCGAATACGGGTCACCATACCAGGTGATTCTTCCCCCAGGCTGGACGATAAACTGTTTTTTGACTACGTTGTAGAGGGAGAAATTATACTTACCTTCCACAATGTCGTAGTTGCCCGCAAGAGAGAAATTTCCTTGCGTGTCCACATTCATATTCAGGGTGCCTCTTCCTCTGCCTTGAATACTTTCCTCTGTGCGTGGGTCGATGATGATCTCTGTAAATGCGTCTGGAGTGATATCAAGGATGAAGTTCATCCGGATATTTTCTATCTCCAAACGCTTGACTTCCTCTGCAAGGGCTCGGATTCGTACGGTATCCTGTACGTTGATTACTTGGATAAAGTCTTCCTGGAATTGTTCCTTAGAGCTCGTCAAAGGGATGGCAATCCGAGTGTTGGGTTGGGAAGTTATCCGAGCAGTTACATCCAGATTACTGGTACTTCCCTTGATGGCTAGGCTACCTGTAGCATAGGCTGTTCCAAAGAAAAGGGAATTATCCTTGGAGCCTGTATTTAAGACTTGAAAATTAGTAAGCTGGGAGTTGATATCCAGAAATACAGAAGAAAATCCTTGGTGGTTGAGGCCTCCTGTGAAGGTGGCTCGATTCCCATTGCCATCCCGAAGGACTAAGTCTTGAAAGCTCACTTGGGTTGGACGGAATAGTAGGCTACCATCCAGTTGATAGGATGTGTTCAGGTAATTGATTCGCATTTTTCCTTGTGCTACACGGGTGCTACCAATCAATTCGGGACGGTCTAAATTGCCTTGAAGTTGTAAGTTCCCTGTTAAAGTTCCTCCTAAGTTGGTAATGTATTTGGAAAGAAAAGGTTCGAAGATCACTAGGTTGGCCTGGGTCAGGTTGGCAGCAAAGTCCAAGTTTTGGGAGTCCAAATCAACGGTTCCATCAATTTCGATTTTCTTTTGGTCGTTGAAGTAGTTTTCTAGATTGAGTCGTAAGTTTCGTTCTTCCATGGCTGCCGAAAGGTCCACTTCCCCAATCGGGAAATCATTGATAGCTAACCCTTCGATATGTAGCGATCCTGCTAGGGTCGCTTCGCTAAGTAGGGAAGACAGCGCAAAGCGACCGTCTGCAATCCCTTCTACTTCTAAGGGGCTTATGGTATTGAGGAGGTCTAGCGACACTCCTTTGAGATCTAGTTCTAGGGATTCTTTTGGATTAGCACTAATTTTTCCTTCCAACCCTAGGGCCTGTCCCTCATTCAAGACACGTAACTTGGAGAGCGTAAGGGCTCCGTCTTGTAGGCTTACTTTGTTATTCGGATCAAATTGCCATTCTCGGTTTAAGACGCGTAGGAGCGAAGGCTTGAACTTCAAGAAAGTGCCTGCCGTGGTAAAGCGAGTTTCTGCTTCAATCCGAGCCTTGCTTTGGGTAGAGTCTTGATCCAAGCTAAACTGTAGATCTAGGTTAGTTTGATTCCAAATTGCTTCCAGCCCTAGGTTGGTAAATCCTAGTGTATTGCCCACCTGTTGCTTTTTGGAATAGATGTAAAAGGAAGCTAGAATGTTTTCGCTATTGATGATTTTGGAGGTATTAAAATCAATGTTGGTATCAAAAACCGTATTGCCTTTGTAGGTAAGTGTATCCAGGGAGGTGAAAAAATTAAATACAGTATTTTCTGTAGTTTGGTAAAATGCTCCTTCTAGGCTGGTATTTTTGGAGAGAGTAAGTTGTGGTTCAAACAAATGAATAAGGGGATTGATATCCAGCATCCGCACGTTTAAGTCCAGGTTGTAGTCTTGAGAAAAATTCTTCTTCAAGTCTGCCAAAGGAGGGGTTTCATTTAGTAAAATTGAGAGGTACTGTTTACCGAGTACCTGCAGGTCTTTTCCCATTTGTTCCAACTCGAAATGACCTGAGGCTGCCATGACCAGGTAATCTGAATTGAGTGAAAGGGTACGGGTGCCTCCGGCAAATAAAGACTGCACAAAAAAATCTCCAGCATCCAAGCTTCGGTCTTGGTAGCCCACTTTCAAGTCTCTTACGCGTGCAATCCCTTGGATGTCGTCAATGGTAATTCCTTGGGTATCCATATCCAAGTTGCCACTAATAAAAACGGGTGTTTTTGTTAGGTTGATGCGATCCAAAAACACGGTATCTATCGCTACCAGGAGTTTGACAGAATCCACCCCTTCGTTTAGGTTGAGGGAGCCTTGGACGCGGGTTTTGAGGTTTGGGTCATCAATCGATAAGTTGCCTCTAAAAAGGTTTTTTCCGTAAATGGCATCGGTCTCAATATTGGTGTAGGAGTAGTTGTTCAGCCCCAATTTGCTAATGCTAGCCTTGAGATCAACGAGTGCTGTTTCTAAAGATTCCCCTTTTGCTTGGAGAGTTCCTTCAAAAGATATTTTTTGAAAGGTCTCTCGATTTCCAAACAAGATCCCCAAATCAAGGTTTTGAACTCGAAGTTTAGAATTGATGGAACTGATTTTATTTGTTTTTGTGTAATCCAAACGGCCGTTGAGGTTTCCAATAGAGGTGGAAAAGGATCCTGTGGTAGTCAGCTTTTGGAGGGTTCCGTTGAGGTCGGCATTGAATCGAAGGATTCCAAACTTATTCAGTTCCCGCTGGGCACTGGTATTGAGGTAAGGTCTCAAGTCTTTTGCTGCAACTACTGAATTTTTCAATTTCAACTGAAGGAAAGTGCTATCCAGTTGGGGGAGACCCTTTACGGAAATAGAACCAAAAAGAGCTGTTTTTTCCCCTAAGCGGATCAAAAATTCTTCAGAGTTGAGGTTGGCAATGGTTCCTGTGAGGGGGCCACTCAATACAATCGCATCGTCGATGATGGGTGCTTTTGGAGCAAATCGGATGATATCCGAAAGGTGAATGACGGTTTCGTCAAAGAAGGCGGTCAGTTCAATTTGGTTGATAAAATCCGAATAGCCTTTGGGGCCTTTTGGAGCAAGTCGTAGGTAGTTTTTGATTCTACTTTTATCTGTTTGTAGGTCGAGTTTGGTCAATTCCAAGTACTCAGGACTGTAGGCAATCTCTGTCTTCAATTGCTGAATGCTCATCCCTGTATACCGTTCCTTGCCACTCAGGTGGAGAAGTTCTAGTCCAAGACGATCGCCCTCAACTTGAAAGTTTGCCATATTGGCGCTAAGCTCGTTCCATTCCATTCTTGAATAGTCCCATCCTTCAGTAATCGGAAGGGCTTGTAGGTTGGAGTAGGCAAGGGTTGTATTGCGTAGTGCTAGGGTACGAATGTCAATTTTTGCGGGATTGGTACTGGATGTAGTACCGAAAACCTCCCCAAGGGTCCCTATCCATCGGTTGATGGAAAGAGTGCTGTCACCGGGGTGATTGATCAGGTGAATGTAGGCTTGTTCTACTCTTATTTGATCCAATTCTGGATCACCAGGAGGCAGGAGGGAGAAGAGGGAAAAGTCCACATAAAGTTCTTTTGCCCCCAGTATAAGGCTATCTTTTTGGTCAAAGACTGTGATATCTTCTAAACTTAGGGCATCCCACCAGCGGAGCCGAATGGTTCCGATTTCGGTACGAAAATTGGATTGATCACTCAGGGAGCTTGTGAGTTTACCGAGTAGCCAATTTTGAACAGGGTAAAGCTGAAGGGAAAGTCCAAGACCAACTAGTACTAGTAGACTTGAAAAGACAGCCCAACCCATAACTCGGAAAGCTTTGTGTAAAAAATCCGTAACTTTGGCCTTATTTTCCAATGGGTACAACCGATATTTCTATACTTGCTATTGAGTCGTCTTGCGACGAGACTTCTGCTTCCATTATAGTTAATGGCAAAGTACTCAATAATATTGTGGCTACGCAATCGGTACACGAAAAATATGGGGGAGTAGTTCCAGAATTAGCGTCGCGTGCGCACCAAGAAAATCTAATCCCTGTGGTGCAAGAGGCACTTTCTAGTGCGGGTATTTCTAAAAAGCAACTCAGTGCTATCGCAGTTACCCGTGGTCCTGGTCTGATGGGATCTTTGTTGGTAGGAGTTAGTTTTGCCAAGGCTTTTGCCAAAACACTCAACCTTCCTCTCATTGATGTCAATCACATGCAAGCCCATGTATTGGCACATTTTATTGAAGAACCTCGGCCCAACTTTCCATTTATTTGTTTGACCGTCAGTGGAGGCCATACCCAACTCGTATGGGTACGGGATCACTTGGATATGGAAGTAATCGGTGAGACTCAGGACGATGCGGTGGGGGAGGCTTTCGACAAAACCGCCAAGCTACTTGGACTTCCCTATCCTGGAGGTCCTTTGCTGGATCGCTATGCAAAAGAGGGTAACCCAAAGGCTTTTTCCTTTCCTATTACACGCATGCCTGGGTTGAATTATTCTTTTTCAGGAATTAAAACGGCAGTGCTCTATTTTTTGAGAGATCGATTGGAAGAGAATCCGAATTTCATTCATGAAAATTTGCCTGACTTGTGTGCCAGTATACAATATACTTTGGTAGAAATGCTGCTCATCAAATTGAAGGAGGCCATGAAGCTAATAGGAACCAATCAGGTAGCGATAGCGGGTGGGGTATCTGCCAATTCAGGATTACGAAGCACCCTTTCTTCCCTTGCTAAGCGAAAGGGATGGACCCTGTATGTTCCCGAATTTCAGTATTGCACTGACAATGCAGGAATGATTGCAATGGCCGCTCATTACAAGTATCTTCGAAAGGAATTTGTCGGTGACGACCTCGTTCCCTTAGCCAAATTAAAGTTGTAACATGTCTACGAAGTCCAACAGATTTGAGAAGGTCATCAACATTCGAAATAAGAAGGCAAGCTTCGAGTTTGAATTTATTGATACCTATGTAGCCGGTTTGGTAC
>Ga0181558_10001367_pt1 | contig 23392 bp, 14 predicted proteins | sample 011ome_22_FD_133754 | JGI IMG/M metagenome (GOLD analysis project Ga0181558, IMG submission 133754) | Coastal salt marsh microbial communities from the Groves Creek Marsh, Skidaway Island, Georgia - 011507BT metaG (megahit assembly) | ecosystem: Environmental > Aquatic > Marine > Intertidal...
AAGGCAGGTCCACATGAGGTCATATTCACCTGGCGTGAACGAGTGACGGCGGAACAGAACTCGTGGCAGCCAACGGAACGTGATTCCCTGGAAATTCATAATCCCTCGGGCATGCCAAGACTGGAAAACGCCATGATTTCAGGTCCTTATGCCACGACCGGCATCAGCAATTCCGCACCACGTAAAAAAATTCTGGCGTGCCAGCCCGAGGCGGCATCTGAAGAAGCGGCTTGTGCCCGGGAAATTTTACTGGACCTGGCACGCGAAGCATTTCGTCGGCCTGTGAATGAAGCCGATATTGCTGCGCCACTGGCTTTCTACGAAGACGAGCGCGCCCGCGGTGGTGAGTTTGATGAAGGTATTCGTGCAGCTGTTGCCCGCCTGGTGGTCAGCCCCTTCTTCCTGTTCCGGGTTGAAACTGATGCCTCTGATGCGGCGCCAGGGCAGGACCATGCCATTGACGGCTTTGAACTGGCTTCACGCCTTTCTTTCTTCCTGTGGTCGTCGAACCCCGATGATGAGTTGCTTGAATTGGCAGAAAACGGCGATATTCACGATCCTGAAGTCCGCGAAGAGCAGGTTATGCGAATGCTGCAGGACTCCAGGTCGAATTCGTTTATCGATAACTTCGTGGGCCAATGGTTACAACTGCGTAACCTGGACAAGATGGCCAGGCCGGACCTGCTGATGTTCCCGGACTTTGATGACAACCTGCGCCAGTCTTTCCGCCAGGAAACAGAAGTGCTGTTTGCCCATGTCCTGCGGGAAAACCTGCCAGTCCATGAGTTACTGACAGCCGATTACACGTTTGCCGATGAACGCCTGGCAAGGCATTACGGCATCGAAGGCGTCTATGGTGCCCGCTTCCGCAAGGTACCGGTCAAGGATCCCAACCGGCAGGGCCTGTTTGGTCATGGCAGCATTCTGGCCCTGACATCAGCCACCAGCCGGACCTCACCAATCATGCGTGGCAAGTTCATCCTGACTGAATTCTGGAACAATCCGCCACCGGCAGCTCCAGCCAACGTGCCTGCACTGGAAGAAAGTGCGCCCCATGACAGGCCATCTACCGTTCGTGAACAGCTGGAAATGCATCGTGCAAATCCCTCGTGCGCGGTGTGCCATAACGTCATTGATCCGGTGGGTTTTGCCCTGGAAAACTTTGATGTCGATGGCTCGTGGCGTGATACCACGCGCGAAGGTCTGGAAATTGATACCAGCGGCATTTTGCTGGATGGCACGCCGGTTGATGGTCCCAAGGCTTTGCGCGAAGCATTGCTGGCGGACCCGGAATTGTTTGCCAGTACCGTAGCAGAAAAGATGTTGGTATATGCCCTGGGACGTGGCCTTGATCCCAAGGATATGCCCGTAGTTCGCAGTATCGTAAGAAACTCGGCCAAATATGATTACAGCCTGTTGTCCATTGTGCTGGGAATCATAGACAGCTATCCATTTTTAATGCGGACGAACAGTTCGCCTTCAACTATCAATACCATTGCAACAACGGGAGATTAACGAATGTTTATTACAAAAAAACATCTCAGTCGCCGGACACTTTTGAGAGGAGCGGGCATCGCTGTATCACTGCCTCTGCTCGATGCAATGGTGCCTGCCGCAACCGCTCAGTCTCAAACGGCTGCCGGAGAGAAACTGCGATTTGGCACTGTTTACGTGCCCAACGGCATTTTTCCAGCAGACTGGCATCCAGAGAAGGCCGGCAAGGATTTTGAATTTAAACGTGTGATGAAACCGATTGAATCCAATCGAGAATATGTCACTACCATCAGCCGGTTGAAATCACCGGAAGGTGCCCAGGATATGGGTGGTATCCACATGGGTGCCAGCGCTGCTTTTTTGAATGGTAGAGGACCTTTGAGCGAAAACGGTGATTTCAACCAGTTACGTTCCAAAAAGTCGGTTGACCAGTACATCGCCGATGTAATCGCCGGTGATACGCCAATCCGCTCTTTGGAAGTGGGTACGGAAGATATGGGAACTTCTGCCGGGGCCTGTGACAACTATCCCTGTTTATTCTTCAACACCATGGCGTGGTACGACGACGAAAGTCCACTGCCAGTAGCCATAAGCCCACAGGTGACTTTCGAACGTATGTTCGGCGATCCGGGTACGGCAGAGCAGCGTTTGCGTCGTCTGGAAACCAAGCAAAGCATGCTGGATTCCATAATGGATGAATCAAAGCGTCTGGAGAATATGCTGGGTTCCGGTGACCGTGCACTGCTGGATGAATACATGACCAATATTCGCCGCATTGAGGATCAGATCCAGAAATTGTCCACCCGCTCTACAGTGATCGCCAATACTACCGGTGGTCCTGTCGGCATCCCGGATGATTTCGATGAGCATATGACCCTGACTTATGACCTCATGCACCTGGCATACCAGGGTGATATGACCCGCGTATTCAGCTTCATGACTGGCCACGAGGCGACAGGCCGAAGCTACGCTCACGTGGGGGTCAATGAGCCGCATCATAATGTGACGCATCACCAGAATACGGTAGAAAGTCTCGACAAGTACGCCAGAATTACTACCTACCAGATGCAGAAGTTCGCCGAGTTTGTCGAAAAACTCAGAAATACTCCTGAAGGTGATGGTAACCTGCTTGATTCTTCACTGTTGTATTTTGGCGCTGGCATGAGTAACGGACTGTTACATGACCGCCACAACGTACCGGCTCTGTTGGTGGGTAAAGCAGGTGGTCGTCTTGAAGGTAATCGCCATCTGCAGGCGCAGGAAGATGAACCAACTTCCAACCTGCTGCTGGGTATTGCCGATATCATGGGTGCCGAACTGGACACCATCGGTATCGCGACCAACAGGTTCGTGCTCTGATAATTCACTTTAATGTGATGATAAAAAACCAGGTTTCGGCCTGGTTTTTTTATGCCTGTGAAATCTTGCGGGCCTATAAGCAACTTGATGCACCTGGCCCGTTTGGGAAAAACATTGTTTAGAGCAGGATTAATACAATGTGGCGGTGAGTACGCAGATGCTGGAATAGACAGCAATCCCGGAGGGGGCTATTCTTGCTTATTGTAATCAGTTTTAAAAAGAAACTAATAATAATCAAAGAAAATGGGGCGGGGAAAATCATGAAAACAGCCAACCTGATCTTACTGTGCTTGCTGGTCTTCAGTGGCCAATTACTGGCGCAGGCGCCAATACCACCCAATGCGGAACGTGCCTGGCCGGAAGGCTATATTACCGGACAGGTCACAAGCAGTAATGGACCTGAAGCCGGTGTCTGGGTAATTGCAGAAACCAACGAGCTCAACACACCCTATATCAAGATTGTCGTTACCGATGATGAGGGGCGTTATACATTGCCACAATTACCCGAGGCCACTTACAACGTCTGGGTGAGAGGTTATGGACTGGTCGATTCCGAATCCATTGAAGGTAGGCCCGGAGATCGCGACCTTGATCTGACAGCGGTTGTTGCGGCTTCACCGCAAGAGGCAGCCCTGGTATATCCGCCCGATTACTGGTTCGCCCTGCTTGAAATCCCGACCGAGGACATGTTTCCCGGTACCGGGCCGCAGGGTAACGGTTTTTCACCCCAGCTTGAAACGCAGAAGGAGTGGGTGCACGCCTACAAATCCCGCTGCCATTTCTGCCACCAGCAGGGCAGCGAGATAACCCGCACACTGGATCACATGGATCACCTGGGCTTCGATTCCCACGAGGAAGCCTGGGACTACCGTTTGCAACTGGGTGTTCGTGGCGGACAGATGTATGGTTCCTTTGTCGGCCTTGGTCGTGAGGGCATGCTGGGCATCCTTGCCGACTGGACACGCAGTATTGAAGACGGCCTTGTACCCCCGGAAGCACCGCCTCGACCTGAAGGTGTGGAACGCAATGTCGTGGTGACCTTGCGCGATATCGGGGGCGACCATGACTTCATGCACGATGAGGTGACTACGGACAAGAACAACCCCACGGTCAATGCCTATGGTCCTACCTATGCAGTATCGTCAGGCCATGGCACCCTGGAAATAGTCGACCCGATCACCAATGACAACTACAAGGTCAATATCCCAACCCGGGAAGATCCACGCATTGTACGTAACCGCTTTCCCCAGCCAGGACTGCCCTCCAATTTCTGGGGTGACCAGCATATCTGGGGCGTGGAAAACCCGTCTGATCCTCACAACCCGATGATCGACAGCATGGGACGGGTCTGGATGACATCCAAAATCCGTAATGACCAGCCTGACTGGTGCAGTCGCGGATCGGATAACAAGTTTGCCCAGTACTATCCCTTGAATCGGAGTGGTCGCCAGGCATCTGTTTACGATCCGTCAACAGGTGAGTTCGAACTGATCGATACCTGCTATTCCACCCATCACCTGCAGTTTGCCAATAACCCGGAAAAGACCCTCTATTTCAACGAATTGTCAGGCCCGGTGTTTGGCTGGATAGATACACTGACCTTTGATATCACCCATAACGAGCAGGCTTCCCAGGGCTGGTGTCCCCAGGTTATCGACACTAACGGCGATGGCGTCATCACCAAGCCATGGAATTCACCTGATGAGGAGAATCCCGATCCCAACCTGGATACCGAGGTGCGCAAGAACATGTATGCCGTGATTCCTGACCCCAATGATGGTGATATTGTCTGGGGTGCGTCAGAAACATTCCCGGGATATATCGTGCGCCTGGATCGTGGTGACAATCCGCCGGAAACCTGTATTTCTGAAGTCTATGAAGTCGCCGATCCCGGCCTGGATCCACGTGGCATCGATATCGACTCCAACGGTGTGGTATGGACGGCCCTGGCCGCGAGCAGCCATTTTGCCCGCTTTGATCGTAGTCAGTGTGATGTCCTCAATGGTCCGGGTACTCACCTGGGCACACATTGCGAGGCCGGCTGGACGCTCTATAAAACCGATGGTCCAACCTATCCCGATACTGACATACCGGCCGACTTTCATTATTTCGGCTGGGTTGACCAGCACAACGTGAGTGGACTGGGCAAGGATACGCCGATTATCACCGGCTCCAACTCAGACTCGTTGATTGCCCTGGATCCTGAAAGTGGCGACTGGACCCGCCTGCGGGTGCCATACCCGATGGGCTTCTACCAGCGTGGTCTTGACGGGCGCATTGATGACCCGGATGCCGGCTGGAAAGGCCGCTCACTGTGGGCCAATTACGGTACACACCTGATCTGGCACGTTGAAGGGGGCAAGGGCACTACCGGCAAGATGGTACAGTTCCAGATACGTCCAGACCCCATGGCCCATTAAGCCGCAAGCTGTTGAAAAAACCGGGATTTGATCCCGGTTTTTTTGTCCCTGTTCGAGGGATATGGTGACCCGGGCAGTAACGAGTGGATGTGAAGTGCGACATTATGTCGCATTCTTTAAAGCGCCAAGCCTTTCTATAATGCAATCCTTTCTGACACAGTCAACTATTCAGGATTGTTACATGCCACATCCATTTTTGCGTTCTGCCCTCTATTCGGCCTGCCGGATTGCCACCCTTTGTGCTATTGGCCAATACACTCTTGCTGCAGAAGAACCTGTCATCGAGATAGACGTTGAGGGCATGCCAAGTAATACCCGTATGGCAATGGACAGTATGCGTGACCGCATGCAAAAGGATGGTGTCAACTTTTTCCAGAGCGGGGGTATTGCAGCCTTACCAGTCATTAATGGGCTTAATGATGATCGTGTCCGGGTAACCCTTGATGGCGCCTCTGCTACGGCCGCCTGTGCGAATCACATGAACCCTGTGTTGTCCTATGTGGACTTCGGTGCTATCACGGATATCAACGTCATTGCCGGCATAACCCCTGTCAGCGTTGGCGGTGACAGTATCGCCGGCACGATTTCCCTACAGACCGAACAATTCCGATTTACTGAAGGGCAAAGCACTTCGGATTTCTATGGCAGGGCGGGCTTTGATTATTTCAGTAATGGTAATCGGCAACGAACCAGTGTGCAGATGGGTCTTAGCCAGAGAAACTTCAGCCTGCAATACAATGGCTTCACAGAGCAGTCAGACAGTTACGAAGACGGCAATGGCAACAAAGTCCTGGATACCCTGTACCGGGCAGAGAGTCACAGTCTTACAGCCTCTTTCCGCGACGACGATCAGCAGTTGTCTGTCAAAATGGCCCACCAGAACGTCCCATACCAGGGATTTCCCAATCAATACATGGATATGGTGGCCAATGACAGCAACAGCATAAACATTAATCATCATCGAGAATTTGGTTGGGGCAAGTTGCACAGCCAGGCGGCCTGGCAGCAGGTTGATCATGAAATGGGATTTTTTACAGCCGAGAAGCCGGGCATCATGCCCATGATCACTGAAGGCATGGATGCCAATTACAGCATCAAGGCTGAAATCCCCCTGGCAAACGATCATGTGTTCACGCTTGGCCAGGAATACTTTCTCTTTACGCTTGATGATTACTGGCCGGCAGTTCCAGGCAACATGATGATGGGGCCTGATTATTATGTGAACATCAATGATGGCCGACGCTCAAGGTTGGCTCTGTTCGGCGAATCGGATTACGAGTTTAACCAGCAATGGGCGCTACTCTCCGGTATTCGGGTAGAGCAGGTCAAAACCAGCGCCGGCGAGGTACAGCCCTATAACAGCATGACCATGGATAGTGGTATGGGTATGGGGGGAGGCATGACCATGTCCAACCCGGATGCCCCTGCAGCCATGGCATTCAATGCAAGTGACCGTGATAAAAGCGATACCAATGTCGACCTGAGTCTCATGTTGTCCTATGCAGGCGGTGACAGTTTCGCCGCTGAATTTGGTTATGCCAGGAAAAACCGCTCTCCCAGCCTGTATGAACGTTACTCCTGGGGCAGGGGCAGGATGGCCATGACCATGATTGGCTGGTACGGCGATGCCAATGGTTATGTCGGGGATAGTGATCTCAAGCCTGAAACGGCCCACACCCTGGGCGCAAAACTGAGCTGGGCAGACCCGGTCAACGCCAGTTGGCATGTTGATCTGTCACCCTATTACACACGGGTAGAAAATTTTATTGATGCTGAAGTGATCGGCACCTTCCATCCCCGCATGCAGATGCAGGTCACCCGCAACCTGTTAAAGTTCACCAATCTTGACGCCACGCTTTATGGCGTGCGCCTGGATGCTCACAAGCATCTGGGAAACCTGGGTAATACCGGCATCTGGGATGTTTCTGCAAGCCTGAACCTGCAGCGGGGGCAACGTAATAATGACAAGTCCGACCTTTACCAGATCATGCCTCTGCAATTTTCGCTGGCACTGGAACACCGGCTCGGTGAGTTCAGCCAGCGCTTGAGTGTTGACTTCACTGATGAAAAAACGCGCGTGGACAATCGGCGACTTGAACCCGTTACCGACAGTTTTACCCTGTTGAACTGGCAAGCCCAGTACCAATGGTCAGCGCTGACATTCTCGCTGCAGGTGAGTAACGTTCTGGATGAGTATTACGACTTGCCACTGGGTGGTGTGAGTTATGCGCAATGGCTGGCAGGTGGTATGCAGGGCCAGTACGAGGCACTGGCAGGACAGGGTCGTTCAACGAATCTGGGATTGCAATACCTTTTCTGAAGCCTGTCCTGACTGTTTCAGGCAACCTGGTTCAGTAGCCAGGCCACCAGAAGGACCTGGGGTACCGTCAGCAAGGGTAGAAACAGGGCAAGTTTCAAGCTGCCGGTAGTTTCCTTGAGCACCATGATTTCAGTGTAATCCGTGGACACACCGGTCATCAGGAAAGCAAAACCGTTGCCCGGTGCATTGGCCCGGGTCAGCAGGTCTGCGGCGATAGGAGTGGAACCCTCGGAGCAGACTTCCATGATGGTAGCGATCAGGACTGTCAGGCCAAGTCCCGCGAGTGTCGGCCCGAAATAAGTACCAAAAGTTTCCGGAGAGAAAAAAGCCCGGACCAGGCCGGCAAGCACGATACCAAAAAATATCCAGCGCAAAACCATGCGCGACTCTTTCAAACCGTCCCTGAACATGCCGTAGAACAGTGAGACGTTCCAGGATGTGTTGGCCAGTTGTTTTTTCGCTTCAGTCCAGAAACGGAAGTCATCCGGCAGATCGGTCTTGTTGGTGTTTTCGGGCAGGATGTTGCTACTGACAAGCAGGTCAAACAGGAAGCCAGCCAGCAGTGCAATTACCATTGAGAGAAGGATGAAGGCAAGTGTCCATGGCAGTCCTATCAGCGCAATCAGTATCAGTGTCAGTGAAAAGGAATTCCAGGGGCTGGCGACGAGAAATGCCACCACCTGGCCAATGCTGGCCCCGCGCTCGTACAGTTTGGCGCCGACCATGAGGATGCCATGGCTGCACAGGTCCAGGAGCAGGCCTGCAGCTGTTGCCCTGAACAGCCCGCCAAATCCGCCTTTTGCTCCCAGCACCGACATGACAAATTCTCGCGGAATACGGGTGAGCACTGACAGCATGATGATGCCAAGGGTCACACCCCACCACATGGTATTGACGAGGTCGAAAATGGCGCGGGTCAGGTTTTCATACCAGGCGGGCATGATGGTCGCCTGTGGAAACATCCATTGGTGCAGGTAAAGGAGGGTAATGGCCACCAGTGAGCCCCAGAGCAGAAAATCCGGTTTACCTTTTGGTGGGTGACAACAATGTTCGCTCATAATCTCTTCCTCAGTACCAGAGTCTTATGCCCATCACCAAGGAGGCTTCACTGTTCTCTTTTCCTGCTGCCTGCAACATCTCTGCGGTATCGCCAAAGGACTTTTCCCAGGCTATTCCCAGGTAAGGGGCAATTTCGCGTTTGAATTCATAGCGCAGGCGCAGGCCCAGGTGTGCCTTGTGCAAGCCCTGGCCGATACCGGCTTGCATGTCATCGTTGAAGGCGTAGTTGAGTTCCATACGCGGCTGCAGGATCTGGCGCTGGGTGAAGCGCATTTCGTATTCAGCTTCCAGGCGTGCACTGATATCACCGTCTTCGCTAATGAAGGCAGCAGAGTCCATTTCAAACCAGTAGGGGGCCAGGCCCATCAGGCCGATGACTGCGTAATCCCTGTCCGTGTCTTCAAAATCATGGCGCCAACCGGCCTGAAAATCCCAGAATGGTGAAATGGCATGGCTCCACAGGGCCTGGAACTCAAACTCTTCAGTCTGGCTTTCCTCGTTATCGTAATGCCCCTCGGTTTTGAGCCACAGCTTGTTGAGGTCATAACCAACCCATCCCTGGGCCTCCCAGACCAGGTTCTTGTCGCCATCATGCACCTGGTTTTCCAGGCGTTCACCGATGACCAGATAATTCAGGCTGTCGCCATGACTTTGCTTCAGGACATCGCGGGCGGCTGCCATGGCGGCAGGATCATAGAAGTCCTCAGCCTGTTGGCCATATGCATAAACAGTCGTGACCAGGCAGCTGAACAGGAACATAAGCCTCATGACATGTCCTCCTGCACAGAGACCACGCGCATCATGCCAGCATGCATGTGGTAAAGCAGATGGCAATGGATCGCCCACTGACCCGGTGCGTCAGCCGTGATGTCGACGCTCAATTTTTCGCCGGGTTTGACTACGATAGTGTGCTTGCGGGGTTTGTGGTCTTCACGGCCCGTCCCGGTAGCTTTGTCTATCACAACATCAAAAAACATTCCGTGTATATGGATGGGATGGGGCATCATGGTGTCATTAACCAGGGTCAGTCGCAGTCGCTCACCCTGGTGAAAAAGGATCGGGTCTTTCACCTCGGAAAACTTGATGCCGTCAAAGGACCACATGTAGCGTTCCATGTTGCTGGTCAGGTGCAGCTCCATTTCACGTTCCGGTGCCCGGGTATCAGGGTTGGCTTCCAGGCTTTCCAGGTCCGTGTAGACAAGAACCCGGTGTGGCACGTTTTCCAGTCCCAGGGGGCGTTCGTGTAGACGATTGGCCGGATTCATGGCAACGTTCATGACCCCGGGTCCCCGGGGGTGGTCATGGGTCTGCATGGCCATCCGGCTCATCGACATTGCTTCATGATTCATGCCGGCATGATCCATATCCTCGTTATTCTTGATGCTGTGGTCCATTGCACTAGAGGCCATGTCTTCATGGGTCATCATGCCTTCTTCCATGGCCATGCCCATGTCTTTCATGGTCAGGGTGGGGCGCTCTCGCAGGGGAGGAATATCGGCACGCATGCCTGCCCTGGGCGCCAGGGTGGCTGCACCGTACCCATAGCGATCGTTGGATTCGCACATGATGGTAAAGGCGCGGTCTTCAGTAGGGGTCACTATCACATCAAAGGTTTCCGCTGTACCGATCTGGAATTCGTCAGTCTCCACCGGTTTGACATTGAGGCCGTCTGCCTGGACCACGGTCATTGGCAATCCGGGAATGCGCACATTGAAAATGGACATGGCCGAGGCATTGATAAAACGCAGTCTTACTCGCTCACCGGGACGAAACAGTGCTGTCCAGTTTTCTACCGGGCTGTGACCATTGACGAGATAGGTGTAGGTGGATGCGGTGACATCGGCCAGGTCGGTGGGATTCATGCGCATGTCACCCCACATCAGGCGATTGGCCAGTGCGGCGTCCAGGCCCTGTTCCTCAACATCGGCAAAAAATTCGCCGATGGTACGCTGTTGAAAATTGTAGTTTTCACTCATTTTCTTCAACTTGGAAAATACCCGGTGAGGGTCTTCAAAAGTCCAGTCTGACAACATCACCACGTGTTCACGGTCATAGGCTACCGGGTCAGGGCCTGCCGGATCGATGATGATTGGTCCGTAGTTACCGAGTTGTTCCTGCAAACCGGAATGACTGTGATACCAGTAGGTGCCGGCCTGTTTCACCGGAAAGCGGTAAGTGAAGTCGCTGCCTGCCGGAATACCGGGAAAAGACATTCCCGGCACACCGTCCATGTGGAATGGCAGCAGGAGACCGTGCCAGTGAATGGAGGTGGCCTCACTCAAATGATTGATAACACGCAGCGTCAGGTCGTCCCCTTCGCGCCAACGCAACAGCGGAGCAGGGAATTGCCCGTTCAGGGTGATTGGCCTGGCACTCTTGCCGGCTACAGCCCTGTCCATCCGGTTGATATCCAGGGTGAAGTCTGTGCCTGCCATCATCCCAGGAAGGTCAGCCAGCAGGCGGGCGGATTGCGCCCAGGCGGGCAGCATACATTGAAACGCCGAGCCCGCCCCGAAGAGAAGGCTTTTTTCAAGAAACTGGCGGCGTGTGCCCATGGAAAGTTTTGCCCTGGTTATAATGGTGCTGCTACACTACCATATACCCCCCAGGGGTATGCAAGCAGCAAATGGGTGACAGGACAGAAAATATGATTCTAGACAAAGAAAGTACGTTGAAACGTCTCAGCCGGATTGAGGGGCAGGTTCGGGGTGTCCGTAAAATGATCGACGAAGAACGTTATTGCATTGACGTACTGCAGCAAATGCAGGCCATCAAGGCGGCTTTTGCCAAGGTCGAGGATGCCATTCTCAAGGACCACAGTAATACCTGTGTAGCCAACGCCATTTCTTCAGGCGATAGCGAAGAACAGCGGCAGAAGTTCAACGAATTGATTGACCTGATTGCCCGTTATAAACGCGGCTGACAACACGTATCAGGCTTTGCGCCTGCTTTTTACCGAGTCAGCGAGTTCAGCGAGCAGGGCATCAGTGTCTTCCCAGGCCATGCAGGCGTCTGTGATGCTCTGGCCGTAAACCAGGTCCTGGCCGGGCACCACTTTCTGGTTACCCGCGACCAGGTGGCTTTCCAGCATGATGCCCTTGATGTTTTTCTCACCCGCAGCAATCTGGTAGGCCACATCCTTGCACACAATAACCTGGCGTGCCGGATCCTTGCCGGAGTTGGCATGGCTGCAGTCGATAACGATATTAGCTGGCAGTCCGGCTTTTTCCAGTTTTTCGGAGACATCCCTGACGTTTTCCGGGTCGTAGTTGGTGTGCTTGTGACCACCACGCAGAATGATATGGCAATCGGTGTTGCCAGCAGTCTGGAAGATGGCGGAATGGCCTTCCTTGGTGACAGACAGGAAGTTATGGGGATGCGAGGCAGAACCGATAGCATCAATAGCAATCTGGACGTCACCCGTGGTGCCATTCTTGAATCCCACCGGGCAGGACAGGCCGCTGGCCAGTTCACGATGGCACTGGGATTCGGTAGTACGGGCACCGATGGCACCCCAGGAGATCAGGTCGGCGACATATTGCGGGCTGATCAGGTCAAGGTATTCAGTACCGGCCGGAATGCCCCTGTCTGCCAGCTCCAGCAGCAGTTTGCGGGCAACGCCCAGTCCCTTGTTGATGTCGTAGCTGTCGTTCAGGTCCGGATCATTGATCAGGCCTTTCCAGCCAACGGTTGTGCGCGGCTTTTCAAAATACACGCGCATGATGATCAGCAGTTCATCCTTCAGGGCCTCCATGGGGCCTGCCAGGCGCTCGGCATATTCCAGGGCAGCTTTCGGATCATGGATGGAACAGGGTCCGGCAATCACAAAGAGCCTGTCATCCTCGCCATTAAGGATTTTTTGTATACCTTTGCGCGCATTGAAGACGGTTTCAGAGGCCTTTTCCGTGATCGGGAATTTTTCCAGCAACTCTTCGGGAGAGAGAAGCTGTTTCATCGCCTTGATTCTGAGGTCGTCCGTATGTTGAAGCGTCATTGTTAATGTCCTGTTAAATGCTGTTTGTATTACCGGAAGATCGTAGGCCGGAAGAGGGCGAAGCCCGTCATCCGGCAAGGCGTCTGCAAGACGCCCAATCCTTCCGCTCTACATCACTTTTTTAATATTCAGAGTAAGTTTATTACTGTCCACGTCAAAATCATGTTCATCAGCTGACTCGAAAGCTTCAATGACCGTACACAGCGTCTCTCCTGCAATATAGTCCTTGTGCTTTTCTATCGCGGCCGCCAGTTTTTCATCGGCGCGGTAATCGACCAAAATGCGGTCAGTGACATTCAGGCCAATGTCCTTGCGGGTTTTCTGAATGCGGTTAACCACTTCGCGAGCCAGGCCTTCCGCGACGAGATCGTCATTCAGTTCGCAGTCAATATCGATGGAAATAAAGCGGTTGGACAGGGCTTCGGTTCCTTCCTTGGCTTCGCGGAATACCAGGATGTCGTCGGTACTGAATTCCTCACCCTCCAGTGTCAGGCTGCCTTCTTCCTGTAACTGGTTCAGCGCTTTCGCATCCAGGTCCTGGATCAGCATGCGGTACTGGTTGAAGGCCTTGCCAAAACGTTTGCCCAGTACGGGTGAATTGGGTTTGGCGTAAAGGTTGATGTACTTGCCTTCTTCCGTGGTGTACTCAATGCTTTTCACATTCAGCTCTGAAGCAATATAGGGTTCAAGGCGCGCAATTTCATCAAGCATCGCCTGGCTTTCATGAATGATACTCAGACGGCTCAAGGGTATCTTGGTCTTGATCTTGACCTGTTCACGTTTCTGGCGGCCTAGCAGGATGATGTTCTGCATACGGGATACCGCTTGTTCGAGTACTGGCTGGATAAGCGTTTCATTGGCTTCGGGATAGGCACACAAGTGCACGGAGGCCGGACGCGAGTCACCCGCAAAAGCATCCAGTTCCCGGTAGATATGCTCGGCCAGGAAGGGGGCAAAAGGTGCCATGCAAACGGTGAGTTCACTGATGGTGGTATACAGGGTCTGGTAGGCTGCCTGCTTGTCATCAGTCATTTCCTCCACCCAGAAACGGGAGCGGTTGAGGCGGATATACCAGTTGGTCAGGTCTTCAATAAACTCAAACAGTGCAGGGACCACGTTGTAGAGTTTGTACTCAGCCATTTCCCTGGCCACGTTGGCCTTCAGGGACTGCAGGCGTGAAAGGATCCACTGGTCCGTAATATTGTCAGAAGCCTGCGCCTTATCAGCAGCCTGCCAGTTATCTATGCCGGCATAGGTTTGCAGGAACTTGAATGAATTGAACCAGGGCAGCAGGGCGCGACGCACCATGTCCTTGACCCCGGCATCGGCAAAACGTTGTTCCTCGGCTTTCACCAGGCCCGAATTGATCAGGTAAAGACGCAGGGCATCGGCGCCATACTCTTCCATCAGTACATCTGGTGGCGTGTAGTTGTGCAGGCGCTTGGACATTTTCTTGCCGTCCTCGGCCATGACAATGCCATTGACGATGACATTACGGAATGCCGGCTTGTCGAAGAGGGCAGTGCTCAGTACCAGCAGGGTATAGAACCAGCCACGGGTCTGGTCCAGGCCTTCGGCGATATATTCCGCCGGGAATCCTGCTTCGAAGAGTTCACGGTTTTCAAAGGGGTAGTGCAGTTGGGCGTATGGCATGGAGCCGGATTCAAACCAGCAGTCCAGGACTTCCTCGATACGACGGTAAGTGCCTTCTTCTCCCTCGACAGTAAACGTCAGCTCATCCACGTATTCACGATGCAGGTCATCCACACGTGTGCCGGTATAGTGTTCCAGTTCATCGATGGAGCCGATGCAGATCATGCTGTCTGTTGTGTCGTTGATCCAGATGGGCAGGGGGGTTCCCCAGTATCTGTTTCGGGAGATACACCAGTCGATGGCATTGTCTAACCAATTGCCCATGCGGCCGTTCTTGATATGCTCCGGTACCCAGTTCACCTGCTGGTTGCTGGCAGCAATACGTTCCTTGATCTGTTCCACCTTCACGTACCAGGACGGAATGGTGCGGTAAATGATGGGTGTGTCAGAACGCGGACAGAACGGGTAGCTGTGCTGGTAGACTTCCTGGATATAGAGTTTGCCCTCGTCTTTGAGCTGGCGAATGATGTCCTTGTCGGCATCTTTCACATACACACCGCTGTAATCGCTTACTTCTTCAGTGAATTTGCCTTCCAGGTCCACCGGGCACACCAGGGCAGTAATGCCATTGGCTTTCATGACGCGGAAGTCGTCCTCACCAAAAGCCGGCGCCTGGTGCACGATGCCGGTACCGGCTTCCGTGGAGACGTAATCATCGGCCACTACCTGGAATGCACCTTCGGCCTCCAGGTCGCGAAAATAGGGAAACAGGGGTTCATAGCGTTTGCCGACCAGTTCAGCGCCGCTGTATTCACCCAGTACTTCCAGGTTCCTGCCCTTGCCAACGGTGTCCAGGCGATCCTTGGCCAGGTAGATTTTCCTGTCCAGGTCAGCATCATGGACTTTGACGTATGTGATTTTTTCATTCACACACAATCCCAGGTTGGAAGGCAGTGTCCAGGGAGTCGTGGTCCACGCGCTCATGTACGCTTCTTCGTCTTTTAGCTTGAAGAGAACGGTGATGGCCGGATCCTGGACATCCTGGTAATTGGAGCCGGCTTCAAAGTTCGAGAGCACGGTACCCAATGCCGTGGAAAAGGGTACCACCTTGACGCCACGATAGACCAGGTCCTTTTCCCACAGCTGTTTCATGACCCACCAGACGGATTCCATGAAGGACGGATCCATGGTCTTGTAGTCATTGTCGAAATCCACCCAACGGCCGATACGGGTGATGGTCTTGCGCCATTCGGCAGTAAAGCGCTGGACAATGCCGCGGCACTCGTCGTTGTAACCCTTCACACCCAGTTTCTCGACAGCCTCACTGGCGGACATGCCCAGTGACTTGTCAATCTCATGCTCGATGGGCAGACCATGGCAATCCCAGCCAAAACGGCGCTGCACGTAAAAGCCCTTCATGGTGTAGTAGCGGGGAATAATGTCTTTCAGGGTGCTGCCCACGAGGTGTCCATGATGGGGCAGGCCGGTGGCAAAGGGCGGGCCGTCATAGAAGATATAGGGTGGCTTGTCCTTGCTGGCCTCCAGGGACTGCTCGAAGACTTTTTCCTGCTGCCAGTACGCCAGGACATCATGCTCCGCTTTGACGAAGGAAAAACTCTCTGGTTGCTGTTCGTTCTGTTCTGCCACGTGACTTGCCCTGTTCTTTTTACTAGCCTGTATTTTTTACAAGATAGTTGGTTGTACCGGATTAAAATCGTTTGTTCTAAATAAAAAACCCGCCTGGTGGCGGGTTTTTCAAACTTTTTCCAAAGATCTACTCTTCATCCGCCCGGTCAGCGCCGAATAATGTAAATAAAGAAAATAGTGCTCTGGATAATGTTCATGGGCGTGGATCATAGCGGAAAACTGCCGTGGAGTAAATTTCAAAATGCCGGTAAAACAAGGTGTTGCGGGATAAATGCGAACATTTTTGAAAACCTCCGCAATTTGGGGTTTACTCATAATGGATTCATTCAAAAGGGGGAATGTCATGGGAATCAGATTACTGGTAAAAATGGGTGTTGCGGCAGCCTTGTTGCTGCAGGTCTCGGTGGCGTCAGCGCAATTGAGTGCTATTGCGGAACCGTTCAAGGTCGGTACGTTTGGTATTAACGGTGAAGCCAGGGTAGGACTGGTGCTCAGGGATGCGCTGATTGTAGATCTGGTAGAAGCCAATGCCGCACTGGAACGCAACGATGCGTACGCTGCCATACCGATGCCAGAAGATATGCTGGGCCTGATAGAACGTTATGAATATGGCCTGCAGCGCCGTAGTTACGAGATCGTCAATTACCTGGTGGACAATGATATGCTGGGCAGGCGTGGACGTCCCGATTACATCCACGAAGTGGGTGATGTCGATATCATGCCGCCCATCATGTACCCCGGCAAGGTCATGAATGCCGCCGTGAATTTCTACACCCATGTCGGAGAAGGTGGTAATGCCGAGCAGCAGGCGGAAGCATTGCGCCAGCGCCAGGCCAATCGCGGTGTACCCTACCTGTTTTATAAACCAACCCGCGGGGCCATTATCGGTGACGGGGATACGGTGATGATCCCCTATGGGCGGACTGAAACCGACTGGGAAGTGGAACTGGGTACTGTTATTGGTCGTACAGCCAAGTATGTTTCCGCGCGCAATGCCCAGGACTATATCTTCGGCTACATGGTGACCGTTGATATTTCCGACCGGGGTGGACGTCCGCCCGGTGGTTTCCAGGGTGTGGACTGGTTCGTTGGCAAGGGACACGATACGTTTGCACCGCAAGGCCCCTGGATTGTGCCCAAGGAGTTTTACGGCGACCCCATGGAAAACCTGCGCCAGACCCTGTCTGTTGATGGCGAGCAGATGCAGGAGGCCCGTGCAGGAGACATGATTCACTCCCTCTATGAGCTCATGGAGTACGCCTCATCCATCATTACGCTTTATCCGGGTGACGTGCTCAACAACGGCACCTCAGGCGGAGTAGGGATGGGAACTACCGTACGTGGCGAACAGCGTTTCCTGCAGGCGGGCGAAAAGATTGAAGCCTCCATTGATGGTATTGGCACCCTGCACATCAATGTTGATGCCGAGGAATCCATTCCCCTGGGAACCGGTTCGCAACTGCCCCCGGTGGAAAGCTACCGCTAAACAGAACGGCGGGACCGGAAAAAGCGACAGGCAATACATTCCTGTCGCTTTTTTTTTGCGTGTAAATCGACCCCGGATTTCCGGTTTTTGTGCAAACAATGGGGAAAGTGCTGAAAAGTGAATGCCCGGTAATAACAACCCGTGGTTACAGGGTTATTTTTCGGAAAATCTGGGCTATTCTTGGCACATTGGTTAACCGGGTCTAACACCGGGAATCTTTGGGGGAAGTCCAAATCATGAAGCCTTTGTTCATCAGTCTTGTGCGTGTTTATCTGATACTCCTGTTACTGCCTGCGTCCATTTTTGCCCAGGAGGGTTACCCGCTGGATGGCACCTGGCGTGGCGAGTGGAGTGAACCTGGTGGTGAGAAAACCATGGCCGTTATTGTCATGAACTGGGACGGAGAAAACATCAACGGTCGCATAAATCCCGGGCGCAACATGATCTTTTTTGAAGAAGCCAGTCTCGATCCTGAAAACTGGACTGTTCGTTTCACTTCCACGTCAAAACAGGGTGAGCCTATTGTTTTCGAAGGCACTCTTGAAGACATCGGTTCCTATAACCGTACCATTACCGGTACGTGGACTGTTGCCGGTGTCGAGAATGAGCTGGTATTGACCCGTGAGTGATTCCTTAACAAGAGACAAGAGGCAAGGGAAAGGCATAATGAATCGTGGCAAAACACTTTCTGCAACCATCGTGGCAACCTTGCTGATCAGTGGGTGTGGTGATACTGAGACCCAAAGTGGTGACATGACACAGTCGGCTTCCACGCCAGCACCTGTTGTTGAGACAGTCCGTGAAACCCCGCGCTATGACGACGGGACCGTCCGCTTTGACCGTGTCCCAGGTGAGCTGGGTTACTGGAATAATCCCAGCAAGCATTCCCTGGTGGAAAATGGTGTGGATGTCGCCATGAATGAACAGGGCAAACTGGCCAACATCAATGATGCCGACCAGGTGGCGCCCTTCATGCCCTGGGCGCTGGGGCTGTATAAATACCGGCAGGAAAACAACTTTACCGATGACCCGGTCAAGGGCTGTATCTCCCCGGCAGGGCCACGACACCTTCACTATGAAGGCGGTTTCAGGATCATCCAGGACCGCAATTATGACCGTGTCTACCTGATTTTTGGTGGCGGTAATCGTGGCTGGCGCCTGATTCATATGGATGGACGAGAAGCCCCTGACCCGGATGAGGTGGCAGGGACCTATTACGGACAATCTACGGGCCACTGGGAAGGTGACACCCTGGTGGTGGAATCCAGCGGATTCAATGACCGTTTCTGGTTTTCCAATGGCGGACTGCCGCACACACCGGCACTGACCCTGGTGGAACGCTTTTCACGTCCGGATTACGATACCCTGGAATACGAAGTGGAAATTAACGATCCTCGAACCTATACCCGCCCCTGGACGGCATCGTGGACCATGGAGTGGGTGGATGGAGAGATCGAGGAAAACTTTTGTGAACAGGTTGAAGCGATGGATCAGTATACCGGGGCCAGATAGATAGGTAGGTCGGCATAGGCCAAAGGCCGTTTGCCGACGATTTGATACAGGGATACAGAAGGTAGGTCGGATAAGGCACGCTGTGCCGCCATCCGACAACTTCGAAGAGCTTATTGATAAAGGGATAAAAGGATAAAAGGATAAAAGGATAAAAGGATAAAAGGATAAAAGGATAAAAGGATAAAAGGATAAAGGGCTAAAGGACGAGTAAAGGTAGATTATGAGGATTCAGGTGATGAAGAGATTTAAATTAGTGTTCCCACTAGTGGCTGCCAGCTTGTGGTTTGCGGCATCACAGTCCAGTGCGCATCATTCGTTTGCGGCGCAGTATGATTCCAACAAGCCCGTTACGCTGCAGGGTTATGTGACGAAAGTCGAATGGTACAACCCGCATGTGTATTTCTATATTGATGTGGAAAATACCGAGACAGGTGAATGGGAAAACTGGGGTATCGAGATGGGCCCGCCCCACATGTTGCAAAACCGTGGCTGGAAAAAGAACGATATGCAGATCGGCGATGAAATGCTGGTTGAAGCTACTCGCGCCCGCGATGGCAGTTTCACGGCCAATGCCCGTTCCGTAAAACTGGTAGCCCAGGATAAAGTGCTCGGTGCGGCGTCCAGTGAACAGCAGACGTTGACAGGTGGCGGGAACGATTAACTACAAGGGGCAAGGGACAAGGGACAAGGAACAAGGTGTTCAGGTCAGACTATTAATTCAGGTAACAAGTAATGACTTTTGAGAAGAATCGAATGACGAAATGGCTTTCACGGATGTTGGGGATTTCTGTCCTTGTCCCTTGCGCCTTGTCCCTTGCTCCTGGCGCGCTCGCCCAGGGCGAGCCGCCTGAAATCGATCCCATGCCTGTACCGCGCAATGAATTCGGTCATCCCAGTTTTACCGGCACACCAGAACGGGTTGGCAACTGGCAGGGACTGCTTGGCGGGCTGGCCAATACCCGTCCCAATTCCAGCGATTTCAATATTCCCGAAGCCCTGGAATACGACGAGGTGCCATTCCAGCCAAGGGCGGCAGAACTGCATGCCGAGCGGCGTGAAAAAGGCGGTGCCTACGATCCACATACCCGCTGCAAACCCTCCGGTGGTGCGCGCATGTTTCATACCCCCTATGGCCTGGAAATCCTGGACCTGGGTGACGAGGTGCTTTTTATCAATGTGGGCGCCCCGCATTCCTGGCGTCGTGTGTGGGTTGATGGTCGTGATTTTCCGGAAGACCTGGAGCCATCCTGGTACGGCTACTCCATAGGTCAATGGGAGGACGATACGCTGGTCGTGGAAACCAGGGGCTTCAATACCGGTTTCTGGATCAGCCGCGGTGGTTATCCTCACACCGAGCAGCTCACCACGATTGAAAAGTTTTCACGTCCCGACTGGGGACGCCTGCGTTATGAAATCACCATTGATGATCCGGGTGCCTATACGCAGCCGTGGACAGGTGGCTGGTACATGAGTTGGGGTGACGGGGTCGAGCCTTTCGATTACCTGTGCCAGGAAAACAACCTGGATCCAGATCGTATGCTGGGAATCGACCAGTAAGTCATACTGGTCGATCCACCTGCCTCATACATCCAGGTAACGCAGGTCCAGGGTATAGGGACGCTCCTGGTGCGGCTCTTCTTCCCGGATTTCCATTTCACCCTGTGAATGCCCGAAGGTATTGAAGCGAGCGACACGTCGTGCCTCTGCTTCGTTGGCGTTGACCGGGAAGGTGTCGTAATTGCGGCCACCCGGATGGGACACATGGTAAGTACAGCCGCCCAGTGAGCGGTTGTTGATGGTGTCCACGATATCAATGACCAGGGGAGTATGTACCTTGATTGTCGGGTGCAGCGCCGAGTAGGGGTCCCAGGCCTTGTAGCGTATGCCGGCGACAAATTCGCCTTCCTGCCCTGTTGCCTGCAATGGCAGTCTGCGACCGTTACAGCATACGGCCAGGCGATTGCCCGTCATGCCCTGGACCATCACCTGGATGCGTTCAACAGACGAGTCCACGTAACGGGCTGTGCCGCCACCACTCATTTCCTCGCCCAGTACATGCCAGGGTTCAATGGCGCCATGAATATCCATTTGCAGGCCGGCGATATGGAAGCGGCCGTAATGGGGGAAACGGAATTCCTGGAAGGGTGCAAACCATTCCAGGTCAATCGGGAAACCGGCATGGTTGAGATCCTGCACGACCCAGTTCAGGTCTTCCCAGACATAATGAGGCAACATGAAACGGTCATGAAGCTGGCTGCCCCAGCGTATGAGTTTGCCCTTGTAGGGCTTTTTCCAGAACCAGGCAACCATGCTGCGGATCAGCAACATCTGCACGGCACTCATCTGCCAATGGGGCGGCATTTCAAAGTTTCGAAACTCCACCAGTCCCAGGCGCCCGGTCGAGGAGTCCGGTGAGTACAGTTTGTCGATACAGAACTCCGAGCGGTGGGTATTACCTGTCAGGTCCACCAGGAAGTTGCGCAGAATGCGGTCAATCAGCCAGGGCTTGTCCTTGCCGGCCTTGGGCAGTTGCTGCATGGCGATTTCCAGTTCGTACATGTTGTCGTCCCGGGCTTCATCCACGCGCGGTGCCTGGCTGGTCGGGCCGATAAACTGGCCGGAAAACAGGTAGGACAGGCTGGGATGGTTCTGCCAGTAGCGCAACATGCTTTCGAGTAAGTCCGGCCGGCGCAGGAAAGGGCTGTCTTCCGCTTTTTCTGCTCCCAGGGTGACATGGTTGCCGCCGCCAGTACCGGTATGTTTGCCGTCGAGCATGAATTTTTCAGTGCCCAGGCGGCATTCGCGGGCCTGGTCATAAAGGGTGGAGATGATCTTGATGAGCTCGTTCCAGTTCTTTGCCGGGTGCACATTCACTTCGATGACACCGGGGTCCGGTGTAATCATCAGCTTCTTCAGGCGCGGATCCTTGGGAGGCTCATAGCCTTCGATGATGATCGGCAGCTTTTCTTCGCTGGCGACGCTCTCGATGTGGTCAAGAAGGGCCAGGTAGGACTCAAGCCGTGGCAACGGTGGCATGAAAATATACAGTTTGTTGTCACGCACCTGGACACACAGGGCGGTATGAATAATTTTCTGCTTAACCTTTTGCTTGCCGGCAGGTTTTTTCTTTTTACCCCTGGTGTTGATCGGATATTCAAGTGCCACCCAGTCATCAAAGGGGTCTTTTTCAAAATCCACTTCCCGCTCCAGTGTCCAGGGCAGGCTTTCCAGCGGCATGCGGTAACCCATGGGTGAATCACCGGGTACCAGGAACATCTTGCCGCGCTTGAACTTCCAGGGACTGGAAACCCAGCGACCATTTTCCGAAGAAATGGGTAACGCAAAACCGGTTTGCTTGGTCAGGCCGGCATCAAACACCTTGCGCAGTCGGGTTCTTTCCTGTTCGTCTTTCAGCTTGTTGTCTGCGATGGTGACATTGGTAGGCAAGTTGCCTTCCTTGTTCAGGTAGTATTCCCTGTCTTCATAGCCGGGCACCATGCAGCGATCGGGGATGTCTAACTTGGCGCACAGTTTTTTCAGAAATTTGCGAGCAGCTGATTCCGCTACGGTGTTGTCGTCAGAGGGGGTGGCCAGAAGAGACTGATCATGCCAGATCGGTTTCTTGTCGGTACGCCAGAATATGCCGAGGGCCCAGCGCGGCAATTGCTCGCCCGGATACCACTTGCCCTGGCCATGGTGATAAAAGCCCTTGGGTGCATAGTGTGCTTTCAATGACTGCAACAGCTTGCTGGACAGCTCCAGTTTCTTGTCGCCCAGGGCAGCGGTATTCCATTCGGCACCGTCCATGTCATCAATGGAGACGAAAGTGGGCTCACCGCCCATGGTCAGCTTGACCTTTTCCTTGCTCAGCTTCTGGTCCACTTCCTTGCCCAGGGCATTGATTTCGCGCCATTGCCGTGTGTTATAGGGCTTGGTGACCCGCGGGTCCTCGTGAATACGGGTCACTTTGTTGAAAAAGCGGAAGTCCACTTCGCACTTGCTGGTGGAACCGGTTATGGGTGCAGCACTGATGGGGTCGGGTGTACAGGCCAGGGGGATATGGCCTTCCCCGGCAAACAGGCCAGAGGTGGAATCCAGGCCAACCCAGCCTGCTCCCGGAATATAGACTTCAGTCCAGGCATGCAGGTCGGTGAAATCTGCTTCCGGACCCGACGGTCCATCCAGCGCCTTGATATCTGCTTTCAATTGCACGAGATAACCGGACACAAAGCGTGCCGCCAGTCCCAGGTGCCTGAGAATCTGTACCAGCAACCAGGCGTAATCGCGGCAGGAGCCCTGTTTCAGTGTCAGGGTTTCTTCACAGGACTGAACACCCGGGTCCATACGGATCAGGTAACTCAGCTCGTTTTGCAGGCGGATATTCAGGTCCACCAGGAAATTGATCGTGGGCTGCTTGCTGCGATTGACCTGTTCCAGCCACTTCATCAGCAAGGGGCCTTTTTCCGTAATCTGCAGGTAAGGTGCCAGGTCCTTCTTTAACTGCTTGT
>Ga0181558_10001370_pt1 | contig 23348 bp, 20 predicted proteins | sample 011ome_22_FD_133754 | JGI IMG/M metagenome (GOLD analysis project Ga0181558, IMG submission 133754) | Coastal salt marsh microbial communities from the Groves Creek Marsh, Skidaway Island, Georgia - 011507BT metaG (megahit assembly) | ecosystem: Environmental > Aquatic > Marine > Intertidal...
AGCAGGTGAAGCAGGCGTTTGGGATCTAAGACCTAGATCAACTCATAAAAAGAAACGGTGTAAGCGAAAGCTTGCCCCGTTTTTTTGTTTTAGGTGGCTGCTGCTCGTGATTTACAAACATGAGCTTTTATTTTAGAATTATTAATTCATTAGTGTGGGTTGCGCGCCTGGGGCAATAATGCTGATTATCGCGGAAAATACCCGCAGATTTTTTATTGAAATTGGTTATTTCAGATTTAATTTTTTCTTCGCAAATCCCCTATCGTTTCAGCATCAGCCAACCCCTCGGATCTACCTCAGGTAAGCTGCTGCTCGTGACCAAAACCCCTTTTTTTCCAATTGAGAGTTTTTGACTACCCGTTGAGGTAATTACCTCCACCGGAATTTCAAAGTCAATACCTTCCAAAGCAATTCGATACCCCGACTTTCCTTGTTTGCGTACTTTTAGTTCAGGGAGGGTAGTAGTCTCTAAATAAAGCTTAAAAAACCCTTCCAAATTTTGACCTGTGTACTGTTGGATAAAATCGATGAAGTCTTGAGTAGTCACTCTATTTAAATAAGTAAACTTCTCTTCATTGGCAAAGGCTTTTAAAGCAGGGAAAAAAAGTTCATCTCCTAATACTCCTCGCAAGGAATGGATGACCATGGCTCCCTTTGTATATATCTCCGGATGATAGGCTGCCTTTTCTGTTGAATTGGGAGGACTCACTACAGGTTGGGCATGCGGAATCCCCCTGGCCTCGGATCGTGCTTTTTTGAAATAAGCTTCCGGTCCCCCGTGTTCCCAATAAAACAACCAGTCCCCGTAGGCGGTAAGTCCTTCGTGAATCCACATATCTGCCCAGTCGCCTACAGAAATCTTATTTCCAAACCATTCGTGTCCTAGTTCGTGGTGGAGGAGCCAGTCATAGTTTACCGTACCCATGGGGTCAAACTGGAAATTATTGCCATAAGCATTGATTGTTTGGTGTTCCATTCCTAGGTAGGGTGTTTCTACCACAGCGATTTTGTCCTGTGGAAATGGATAGGGGCCAAAAAATTTTTCATGGGTTTCGGTACTTACTCGAAGTACGTCTAGCAGTTGCTTGGCCATGTCTTTGTTATCCTGAAGTACCCAGACTGCCATCGGAATTACCGTTCCATCTATAGAGCGAAATTCGGTTTCTGCTTTTTCAAATACCCCAACCGTAAAATTGATGTTGTAATTGTTGATAGGATAGTCAGTTTTCCAAGTGTACTGTACTTTTTGACCCTGATTTTGGGTTTGGATTAGTCGCCCATTGGAGGCCACAAAGTAAGGTTTGGGAACTATAAATGATAGCTCTACCCCTTGCTGAGGCTCGCTTGAGGGGTGATCTAAGGCAGGCATAAAAAGTTTGGCTCCTTCGCCCTGGCAAGATAGTCCCATCCAATGCCTACCAATGGAATCTTTTTCCCAAGTAAATCCCCCAGTCCATGGAGGATTCTGGGCAATGGGTGTTGGACCCCCATAAAAAATTTTCACCTGATTGCAGGTGCAATCTTTGGGAAGAATGTCTAGTAGGTCATTTTTCTGGGAAAAATCCACTTCTTCACCACCCATAAGCACCTTGCTTACCTGGTACTGGTCAATCAATTGAAACCGAAGGGTGTCGAGTTTTTCTTGGGAGGTAAAAGTGATGGTTGATTGACCCGAAATGGATTGTGTTTCTGGGAAGATTTCCAATTCCAATCGGTAATGTTGGATTTGAAACTTCGCTTGAAGGGGGTCTATTGGCCCTCCCCAATCCCAGGTTTGGGCTTGTATCAGCTGAACAACAAATAAGAGGGGGCCAAACAAGAGTAGTTTTTTCATAGAAAGAGTAAAAAGAAAAAGGCCTTGAATATAGGCAGCAATACCTAAAAAAACCGCTCCTGATAGTGAATCTTGGAGCGGTTGAGATGCTAGTCTTCGGCGTAGTTGAAGGAGTCTACCTGTTCCTTGATCCAATCGTGGTATTTTCCTCGAAGAAATTCAATCCATTCATTCTTGTATTTGGACCCCTCGAGCAGGAAACGGAAAGCGGTAGTTGCTTTTGGTTTACTCAACGCACTAACTAGGTCTTCAGCCAAAGTTTTTTCTTTAACACGGCGATCCACAAAATCCTGCATAAGTTGATGTTCCTGCACAGGCTCGAGCCTAGTAAACTCTGCAAAATTTTCAGGTTGGTCTTCAATTTCGTCGAGGATATCTTCTTCCTCTGGGGTTAGGTCGTAGTTGAAATAATCTTCATCGTCCGGCATGTGGTGAATTTTCTTTTTATCAAGTTGATAAAAACACACATTGCCTTTAAGCAATTGGGTAGCAATTAAATCTACCTCTTTTTCAGAAAGCGAAAGCATGAATGGAGTTCAAGATGTTTTAAAAATTTTAGTAGTCGAAAGTTCAACAAATTGTTTCAAATTGTGCAAGTTCTAACCAAAAAAATAAGCTTAAACTCTCTTATTTAAAATTTTTTCCAGCAAAGAGGGGTTTATTTCATGCCCACCTGCATAAGTCAATACATTTGAGGGTTTTCCCAGGGTAAGCAGGAGCTCTTCCTGTCGTTTTTTACTCTCTTCTGTAATCAGTTTATCTTCTGTTCCGTAGACAAGGAACACTGCTGTGTGAACAAATTTTTGTTTGACCAAATTTAATTCTATATCATGTGCAAAGCCTCCTCCCCATAGGACCAAGGAATCGATTGTGCCACTCCATTCGCTGGCCCAGCGTGTCGCAGTAGCTGCACCTTGAGAAAAGCCTAAGAGGTGGATGCGCGGTAGTTGGGTAAATTTCGATAGCAATTCTTCTATTAGCTGATTGAGGAAACGGTGGTTATTTGCGATGGCAGTTTCCCGATTGTAACTGGTCATCCAATTGGCACCAACTCGTCCCTGAAATTCCTGTAGGTAGGCATGATTGGTACCTTCTGGAGCAATAAAGAGTTGATTTGGAGAGGAGAAAGGAATAAACTTTCGGATAAAAAACTCTGCTAGTTGCCCATAGCCATGTAGGACAATCCAGACTTCTTGTTCTTTTCCTGTTGGTTCATGGGACAGAAAATAGGGGGCTTCGTAAGGAAATTGTAAGGATTTTTTCACGCTCAGCTGTGGAGATCATCAAATTTGAGTGGAAGTAACTGGTGAATACCTTGGAATCGAAGGACGGTTCCATTGGCTTGCAAAAGCAAAATAGTGATGGGGCTTTTGTACCTGTTTTCAACCTCATTGATGGTCTGTCGGCACATCCCACAGGGAGATACTCTTGCCCAACTATCCTCTCCAGCTCGCTGTGCTACAATGGCCAGGATTTGGGGAGTTTGCTCAGGAAAGTTAGCACCCACATAACCAAGAAGGAGACGTTCGGCACAGGTGCCTACTGGGAAACTTACATTCTCCTGATTCGAAGATTGGTAGATTTCCCCATTAGCGAGAGCTACTGCTGCCCCTACTCTAAAATCGGAATAGGGGGCATAGGCATTTTTGGAAATTTGTTGGGCTCGCTGAATTAGGGTGAGTTCCAGAGTATTTAATTCTGAAAAAGCAAGCTCTTCTAGCTCAATCGAAGTGGCAATTTTCTTCACAAGCGGTAGTGGTTTAGAGAAGGACTAGCAATTAAGGTACGCAAATGTTCCTTAATTCTTGAATTTTCCCTTTTTCACATCAAAAAAAAGGCACATTTTTAAGGCAACAAAGCCCATCCGATGTCGACCATTTTGCTATTTGGTGCAGGAAAATCTGCCACATCCCTTATTGATTTCCTAGCTGATTCTTGTGGGGATGGGTCGCGAAATTTTTTGGTAGCGGACCTAGACCCTGCTTTGGCAGCAGCCAAACTCAAGGGGCGTGTCCATACGGAGGCTGTACCTGTGGATTTACATCAAGAAGATTCCAGGCAGCAATTAATTTACCAGGCTGATGTAGTGATATCCATGCTTCCGGCAGAACTTCATCCACTAGTGGCAACTGATTGCTTGAAATTGGGAGTTCATTTTTTTACAGCCTCTTACGAAAGTGAATCCCTTCGCGCGATGAAGCAGGAGATTGAGGCCAAGGGTCTTCTTTTTCTTAACGAATGTGGACTAGACCCAGGACTTGATCACCTTTCTGCGTTGAAAATCATCCATGAGGCTAAAGCAAAAGGGGAAGAAATTCGTTCCTTTAAGTCCTATTGTGGGGGGCTTATTGCTCCTGAAAGTGAGGCTAGCAATCCTTGGAAATATAAGTTTACCTGGAATCCTAGAAATGTGGTGCTGGCGGGTCAAGGGACCTCTAAGTTTCTGGATCATGGGGAGCTGAAGCTAGTACCTTATCAGCAGTTGTTTAAACGTGTAGAAAAAATACATTTTCCGGGGTTAGGTGATTTTGATGGCTATCCCAATCGGGATTCCCTGCACTACCAAGCCATTTATGGATTGGAGCAGGTAGCTACCTTGCTTCGAGGGACGCTTCGTAGGGAAGGCTTCTGTAAGGCTTGGGATGTACTTGTTCAATTAGGTATGACTGACGATACTTCGTGGATAGAGTTGCCTGCCAATGGCACCTATCGACAGTTTTTAAATGCCTTTCTACCCTGGTCCGATCAACTCACTGTAGAGGAAAAATTAACAGCATTTATTCCAGACTTAGACTTTCCCACTTTTGAAAAATTGCAATGGCTAGGTTTTTTTGAAACAAAACTCCTTCCAAAAACAACAGGTAGTCCTGCGCAGCTACTTCAGGAAATTCTTGAGGAGCAGTGGGCACTTCAGCCGACAGATCGGGATTTAATTGTGATGCAACATCAATTTGAGATTCAAACCCAATCGGGGATCAAAAAGCTCACTTCAAGCTTGGTTCAAGAGGGAATAGATGGGGTGTATACTGCGATGGCTAAGACAGTGGGTCTACCCCTGGCCATTGCTGTAGATCTCTTTTTGAAAGGGAAGATTTCCCTTCGCGGCTTGCAGCTTCCCGTAGTTCCTGAATTGTACCTACCCATTTTAGAGGCCTTAGAAAAAGAAGGGATTCGATTTGAGGAGCAAGTGGTAAATTGAAAATTGACCACATCCGGCTGACCACGATTCACTTACTTTAACTTCAAACCTTATTTACCTAGGGATAATTATAAACCAAAAAGAGACCAATAAGCAATTGGTCTCTTTTTGGTTTTAGGGTCTCCAATCTGCTGGAGGATCAATGAATGCCCCGGGAATTAATCGGCAATCATCCTGAATAATTGCAGGGGTTTGTTTGAAAGTCAGGTCATTTCTATCTACATAGATTCTTTTGGAGGTTTCTCCTGCAGCTATAAAATAGCCCAAAACCACTTCATCTGGATTATCCAAGCTCAGCATATTTCCTCGTAAGGTTGCAGGGGGTGGGTCAAATATAGACCCACTTATTTCTGCTTGCTGTTTGACTAAACGAAGGAATCGATAAGCATTTTGAGAAATGCTGTATTGCTTCAAGTCTACCCTATATTTATATACAAAACGGAACCCGTCATCCGCAATAAATGAGGCAGGAATCTTTGTGTTTAGGCCATTGAATGAGTCATCATTGACTACAAATAAGCTTTGATTGTTACTAATTTCATATTTATAACAAAAATTACAGCAATCCTTTGGCTGAGGTGTCCGGTCAGGGTTTTGTGGCGTTGGTCTTGGAGTAAATAAATCCGGACGAGTCTCCAGAATGTATACTGCTGGGCCATTTTTCCAGAAATAGAAATTATTTTCATCAGCAGGATCTTTAAGTCCTACGATGAGTTGAATTCCGGAATTTGGAACTCCACTATCTTCTGTGGGGATGGTGACCGTGCGCGTCTCTATCGTTTGAATGGTGGGAACAGCAGCTACTCGCTCTGGAGTAGAGGTGTATACCTTTCCCTCAACTGTTTCTATCTGCAGGGTATAGGATTTACCTACCTGTGCACGAAAATTTGCTGGGGTGTAATAGGTCCCTTTGAATTCATCTTTTCCTTCAGTAAGGAAAGTAACATTTCCCTCGTTATCTCGAACTACTACTGTAGCCAAGGAAACTGGACGAATGAGTCCTTCAAAAATACTTCCATAGGTAGCACTTCGAGTAAGTGTAATGGAATGGGGACCTGGACTTGTGGAAATGATTCCTTCCACGGTCAAAAGTTGCTCTCCTTCAGGTACGGTAACCTGGTAGGGGTCAACGCAGGCAATCGGAAGAATGAGGAATAGGTATATAAGTCTTTTCAACATGGCTTAGAAACTAATGGCATAACTCAAACTAGGAAGGGGAATACCCAACAAGGCCAAACGGAAGGCTTGAGGAGGTTGCTGTGGTGCATCATCAAAGAAGATAGAGAATGGATTTTTGCGCCCATACACATTGAGTACGGAGAAAGTCCAATCCCCATCAAAAAACTTCCCTTCTCCATTTAACTTGAAATTGACGGAAAAATCTAGTCGATGAAAGTCAGGAAGTCGTTGTTGGTTTCGATCCTTAAAATAGGCGAGGTTATTTCCTGAGTAATCAAACTTGGCATCTGGAAAGGTAATGGGTCTCCCTGTACTGTAAGCGAAAGTAGCTGAGATGGAAGTGTTGGTACTCACTTTGTAATTTCCAATCAGAGTCAAGTCGTGTGGCTTGTCAAAGTTGGATGCGTACCATGCCCCGTTGTTGATGTTTTCCTCCTCAAATGGGGTAATTACTTGTCTCAATGATCGAGAATAGGTGTAGGATATCCACCCTGTAAGTGTTCCCAGATTTTTCTTCACATAGAGCTCCATTCCATAGGATTTTCCTTGCGCAGGGATGAGTTCGGTTTCGATGTGATTTTGCAAAATCAAATTTGCCCCATCTTTGTATTCTACAACGTTTTGAAGGTCTTTGTAGTAGACTTCCACAGACGTTTCAAAGATGTTTCCTTTGAAATTATTGTAGTAACCAAGTGAGAATTGATCTGCAATCTGGGGCTTTAAAAACCCATCACTCAATTTCCACACATCTGAAGGAGCAATCGTTGCCGTATTGGAAATCAAGTGGATAAACTGGTACATTTTGTTGTAACCCAATTTGACTGAGCTCGCTTTGCTGAAGGAATAGCGGAAGGAAGCTCGTGGTGCTAACCCATCGTAAGTTTGAATCAGTTCGTTTTCAGCATAATTGGTTTCCCCGATGGCGGAACCATCCGAAACGGGAGTTCCTTCACGGTAATTTCGAACAGTCCGGGCGCCCAGGTAGTCGTACTTATCGTACCGTAAGCCATAGGACAAACCAATCTTTTCCCCAATTTCCAGTTCGTGCTGGAAGTGGGCAGCCATCTCTCGGCCTGCTTCATTTTGTACTTTTTTGGGCAGTAAATCCTCTGTAGAGCCAGTAGGCACCAATTCACCTGGCTGGATAGCTACTTGCTTGTATTCTGCACCAATTGTAAATGACTGCGTAGGGCTCAGAGTATAATTGAGAAAGGTCCTTCCCCCCATATCCTTGATGTCCGAATTGATTTCAAAGTCATTTAGGCCGGATTGGTTGAATATTCCATATTCATAAAGCGAATAAAAGCCAACTGCCTCCAATTTCAATTTTTCACTTAGCTTACTTTTCCATTGTAAGGAATGTGCATTGTTTTGCCAAGAGATGGTTGTATCCGAGGCAAAGGCAAAGTCATCGTAACTGGTGTAATAGCTGTAAGTAAACTCATTATTTTCAGACAAAGGGGCGCTAATTACCACATTCCCATCGTAAAAATCAGCATTGGAACTATTGAGTGTGGTATTACTCAGCGATTGAAGGAGCCAATTGATGTAGGAGATTCGAAATCCCCCCAAAATTGAGACCTTGTTTTTGATCAAGGGGCCGTTGAGCGATAGTTTTCCAGAGAAGTTACTTACCATTGCTTCTCCTCCAAAATCAGTAATGCTCCCTGCCTTAGGAAGGATGTCAAGGATGGCTGAGCTTCTACCTCCAAATCTAGCAGGAACTACCGCCTTGTACAGTGTCACGTCATTGACCATGTCTGGGTTGAAGGCAGTGAAGAGTCCAAACATGTGGGATGGGTTGTAGATGGGAGCACCAGCAAATTGAATGAGGTTTTGATCTACTCCTCCTCCTCGAACATTCAGTCCTGAGGAAGCTTCACCTACCTGACTCACACCAGGCAGGGTAGCTAGGGAACGTACGATGTCAATTTCCCCCATAAATGGAGGAAGTTCACGTAGTGTATTGACACTTAAGGTGACAGCTCCCATGTTGGTGGATCGGATATTTTTCTCCGGATCACTCCCATAGATGACTACATCGTCAAGTGTAAAATCTTCCTGGAGCATCTTAATGGTAATCCTCCCATCACCTACTGCGGTGATTGGATAGACAACGGTTTCATATCCTACATAGCGAAACTCTAGTGTATACTCTGCTCGAGATACTTCAAACTCAAAACTACCATTGGCATCCGTAATCCGGGTTATGTCTAATTCAGGAATTCGTACGGTAGCACCGACAAGTGCTTCTCCGGTGATTTCATCAGTGATTCTTCCCGAAAGTTTAATTCCTTTGAGCTGACCAATATCTCGACCAATAACTTCCCGCTTTACAGTAGGGGTTTGAGCCCAGGCAGCAGAGAGCCCAAGAAATAAAAAGGCAAATAGAAAAATTTTTTTCATGTTGGGGGGCTTAAATCGCGTCTGGATCAAATTTGTATAGTTCCATGGATAACGTGCCAGGTACACTTTTTTCTGGAGTACGGAGGAAATATATGGAACCGTTGTATTGAAAATGACCGCTAGTAATACTTTGTGGTAATCCTACCATTTGATTTTTTGATTTCCATTGATAGGTTTCTAAGTCAAGTTCCCAAAGCTCTTGCGTGGCTTTAAATAATCCGAGGTATGCTTTTTTGCCAATTACTTCTGCGGTGGGGTTTCCTTGACCTATTCGCCCTGGATAGGTAGTACGTTGTTCCCAACTATCTTGGTTGGGATTGTACTCCCATACTTGCCCGCTGGTAGACAAAACAAAAATTCTATTTTCCCAGACAAATGCTGCTCCTGTGCGGCCCAGTAAAAATGGAGCATTTTGTTTGTTGACCCATCGGGCTTCCTGAGGGTCATACATACGAACCAGGAAAGAAGCGGCATCCAAGCCTCCAAATACAAGTAATTTTGAATTCCATTCCAATGCCAAAGCATCACGTGTAGTAAATGGAAGGTCTTCCAAGCGTTCAAATTCACTTCCATTTATTTTCCAAAAGCTTCGGTCAAATTGAAAAACATCGCGAGTAATTTCGATAGCTCCCCCCCCCAAATAAGTAGGGGTAGCAAACGCAAATAGGCGGGATTTCCCTGGAAAATTCACTTCGGTCCAGGTACCCGTGGACGGATTGAAACGCTGAAATCCAGGATAAAGATCTCCTAAATTGATTTTTCCAAGGCCGATGTGAAAGCCAGTTGAATTTGAAAAAAAGACATTATCATAAAGTCTAATATTACCAGGAAAGTCAGATAACTTCGTGTATTTACCCGCTTGGTATTCAAATGGGTTTGGAAGGGTAATTTCAGTTTCTTGGACTTTGATTTTAAGTGTCGTAAGTACTTGACCAGTTGCAGGTGGGATTTTGACCAACAACTTGGATTCAAACAAGTTTTTGAGTACTTCTGCTTCTTGATTTCCAAAAAATACTTTAGTCCCCTCCGGGAAATTTTTCCCTTCAATGATAAGTTCCTCCCCAGCAATCCCATAGCTCGGGGTAAAGCCAGTGACTGTTGGATTGAGTGTGCTTAATTCAATCACTTCGCCGTCGATACGTTGCCCTTCTACATCAGCATAGGCTTTTACAAAATATGTCTGGCCTAAATCAAATCCATTTTTTTCTCCAATAAACCTTCCGGGTTGAACTTTTTCCCCCAAGGATAAGGTGATGGCATTTGTAAACGAGGCTGTTGTTGAAAAAATAAAGCCGTGATCTCCAGCAAGTACTTCTCGATTGGCTAATAAACGTCCAGAAATCCTGATTTTATCACTTCCTACAAACAAAACATCTTCAGTTGCTACCAAGACAGGGGTTTCATTTTCCTGGTTACAGGCCAATAGCGAAAGAAATAGTAGGATTAGTAATGTAGTCCTAAGTTGTGGCATGGAAAGTTGGGTGTAGTCAAGCTGCAAAAATACAGGAAGAATGAAACATTACAATCGATTTATTTGAGGTATTTAACCCTAAAAAAAAATATTTTTCGAAAGGAATCAAAAACCCAAAAGAAACCCTGCTAGTATGCGCCTATAAGCTTCAGAAAAATCTCCATTTGGGGTTTTTAGGGTATAGATTTGATTGGGGTAATAAGGTTCTTTTTCAGTTTTTGAAAAAGCCATAATCACTCGATGGATGGGCTTAGTTTCCAAATGTCGAATTTGAATTTTTAAGGTGGGAAATAATTTGACTTCTTCCGCCAGCATACAAAAATCTCTCATTTGCCGAGGGGGTAAAATTACCCAAAATTCTCCAGAACTAGTAAGCAGCTGGCTAGCATGGCTGAGTAAGTCTTCGTACGATAAGCTGTCCGTATGTAAGGCAAGATTTCGTTTGGCATCACTGGACTTGAGGTGATCTGGGAAATAGGGTGGATTGCTAACAATCAAGTCAAAAGAGGCACCTGCCGAAAAATCTTGGAGGGCTATGGGCTTGAGCTTAAGTCGAGTACTAAAAAGGCTTTCCTTGAAATTTTCTGTTGCCTGGGCTGCTGCCACTGAGTCAATTTCAAGGGCAGTAATTTCGCTTTCAGGGAAGCGTTGGGCCAGCATCAAGGCAATCACTCCGGTTCCTGTTCCAATGTCCAAGATCTCCTTTGGCGAATTGTAATCGGCTAGTGCTCCAAGTAGAACCGCATCGGTCGTAATTTTCATGGCACAACGATCTTGCTGCACACGAAATTGTTGAAACTGAAACCAGCTGTTTGCCATTAGGTACGAGCCCTACTTAGTAACCTGGAACGAAAACGGGGTTTATCTTCCATGATGTTTAAGTCCTCTTCAGAGACACGTTTTACACTTTCTATGGTATAAAAAGCTTTTTCATCGCTTTGCTTTACCCTAGCTATAAATTCCTGGAGTTGGTCGCGTTTGAGTACTGTGAACAATAAATTGACCTTGCCATAGCGTCCCTCTGCCCCTACGTTGGTGAACCGAAAGTCTTTTTCCTTCATAAATTCTAGCAGAGAAGGGAGTGGCTTTGGGGTAATGACCCGAACCAAAACTCGGCCTAATGCTAATTTTTCATCCAAGGTCATGCCAACATACGTTCCCGTAGCAAAGCCGGCAGCATAAGCCAGGTAGGACAGTGGATTGTTGACATTTTGAAAGATTTGTCCGATGGCAAGAAGCCAAATCAACGCTTCAAAAAATCCTAATATAGGAACGATGTTTTTCTTACCATTCATCATAAACATGATGCGCAGCGTATTGATAGAGACATCAGCTACCCGTGCCACAAAAATCAATAAAGGCATTAGCAGGTAGTTGAGTAGCTCGTTGGAAATTCCTAAATTTTGTAAGAAGTCTTGCATGGCAGAATGAAATGCTTTTGCAAAAATATCGCTTTATTGACAGAGCCCGCTAAAAAATAAGTCAAGAATTTAGATTTTTTGATCTTTTCCAGCAGGTATTCCCAAGGCTAAAAATTGCCCGGTCATCAGTAGAAGAAACCAAATCAGTAGGTTCCAATTGTCAAAAAGATCTAAAAAAACACCAAATACGAGGGGCCCTAAGGCGGCCAAAACATAGCCGGCAGACTGAACCATTCCAGAAAGCTTGGCAGTAGTGTATTCTTCTGCACTACGCATAGAAATAAGAGTGTAGGCGATACTCAAACTCGCTCCGCTTCCAATCCCAATCAGTGTGAGTGCAGCAAAGGTGATCCATTCCTGGTGGATAAATAGTGCGCTGAAGCCTACCAGGTAGCCTACACCCACCGTCACAATCACTCCAGACTGTTGTTTGAGTCGCAATAGGAGATTGGGAGCAAAGAAGGTCCCAATCAAAGAGATCAATTGCATGTAGAAAAGAGCCAATCCGGCCTGTACGGGAGTCATCCCTCGAGCTATTAGTAGGTCGGGAAGCCACGTTATCATCGTGAAATACATGACCGACTGGGCACCCATAAATCCGGTGACTTGCCATGCTAGGGTAGATTTCCATACATTTTTCCCAGGAGCGGGTAATGTAGATTTTTGGGTTGAGGGAGCTCCGAGCTGAGGAATCCAGACAAGTAGGGCTAGCACCATTAATCCCACCCAAGAAAGTAGGGCTCCTCTCCATCCCCAGCCCAGCCCTTCTGCCAAGGGTACGCTGATTCCTGAAGCAATGGCAGCAAATAAGGACATTCCTGTAGAAAGTAGGGCGGTCATCAGCCCGATTTTTTCCGGAATTCTCGCTTTGAAAAAGGGAATCATCAGCACGTTGGCAGTCACAATCCCTATTCCCGTCAAGGCGGTACCTAAATACAAGACCACAATCCCTCCTTGGACACGAAGGACTACCCCCATTGCGAGTAAGAGAATCCCTAAAAAAATAGCTTTACTATGTCCTAGTTTTTTACCCAAAAATGGGGCAAATAAGGAAAAAATGGCAAAGGTAATAAGGCTGAGCGTGGTCAAAAATCCAGCTTCTCCATTGGATATCCCCAGGTCCTCCCGAATAAAAGGGATCAATGGTCCTACCGACGCAATGGAGGTGCGGAGGTTGACCGAGATCAAGATCACCCCTAGGATAAGTAAGGCTTTGGAAGAGTATTTAGGCAAGGGAACTAGGTATTACGATATACCTGCCTTCCGCAGGCAGGCGAGATACGAAATACGGAAATTAAAACTAAAATCGAACACCTACCATGGGATGAAGAATTTAGAAGTGAGGAAAACTAGCTAACCTGCTGCAGGTAGGTCTTCAAAGTCTGTAGGATTCCTAGTCTAATCTCTTGTTTTATGGCTCTCTTCTCATCCTTAAGATCTCGACACAATCAGATCTTCCACACACCTTACCCAAGTCTCACTGGAGTTTAGGCTAGGTACCAAGTCCCAATGCTCACCTCCGAGTTCCTCAAACTGCTCCTTGTATTCTTCGCCCACCTCTACGGTAGTCTCTAGACAGTCTGCGACAAAGGCAGGAGAAAAAACGAGTACTTTTTTTACCCCTTCTTTGGCAAGATCCTTGATTAGGTCTTCTGTGTACGGTTTGATCCAAGGATCTTTTCCTAGCCTAGATTGGAAGCAGGTCATAACTTTATCTTCAGGAAGCCCTAGTTTCTCCGCTACCAGTCGAGTGGTCTGGAAGCATTGCGCCCGGTAGCAAAATTGATTTTTTAGCCCATAAGAGGCACAGCAGGCGCCGAGCTTGCAGTGTCCATCCACACTTCCCTTTCGAATTTGTCGTTCAGGAAGACCATGGTAGGAGAAGACAAATCGCTCGTAATCGTGCTTTTGCATTGCCTCGCGTCCTAATTCAGTCCATGCTTCTAAAAAAAGAGGATGGTCCACGTAGTTGCTGACGAAGGTCATCTCGGGGATAATCTGCCAGCCACGAGTGATTTCCATGACCCGATCGATCACAGAACCATTGGTGGCAGAGGCATACTGTGGAAATAAGGGAAGAACAATGATCTTTTTTACGTTGGCCTTTTGTAGTTCTTGCAATCCTTTTTTGATGCTTGGATTTTGGTAGCGCATGGCCATGGCTACCAAGTATTTCTTTGGATCGAGCTTTTGAACGAGCTTGTCCTTCAAGTCCTGGGTATGGAATAATAGGGGGGAGCCTCGGTCTGTCCAAAGTTTACGGTATTCCCCTGCGGATTTGGGTGCTCGAAATGGGGCGATGATTAGATTAACCAGCATCCATCTTGGGATAAATGGAAAGTCGATGACTCTTCCATCCATCAAGAATTCCCGTAGGTATTTTCGGACATCTCCTGTTTTGGTACTATCTGGGGTGCCTAAATTAACTAGTAAGACCCCTATTTTTGCGTGACTCGTGGACATGTTGCGTGTGCTTTCTTCAGAAGGGGTTAAAATTATCCCCTTTTATTCTTTTTCGATAGAAGTAGTACTCCTTTTATCCCAATTTGTTTGAAAGCTTTAGTTTTTCGGACCAGCTCATCAACGGACCAGAAACGATGCTAGAGAGGAGGGCGAGGATCACCAAGCCAATAAACAAGGATTCTGACACCAATCCATATTCCAACGCGATTAGGGCAAGGATGATGTCCATACTTCCTCTAGCGCTCAATCCAAAGCCGATGACCATTGCTGTATTCCTTTTAAAACCAGCAAATCTACTGCCCAAGTAGGCACCAAAGTATTTGGTGAAAAAGCCAACAATGACCACTATTCCTACTACCATAGGATCAAACCCTTCAATAAAGTTGACCTTCAATCCAATGGACACAAAAAATATTGGGGCAAAAATATTGTTGATAAAATGATGTAAAATTTCCTTTGCTTTTTCAGTTAAGTGTTCGGAATCACCCAAAGCTACCCCTATAATAAATGCCCCAAAAATAGCATGAATACCGATGTATTCAGTAAATGAGGCAGCAATAAAGCAAATCGCTAAGGACAAGGATATAAGACCTCCTGGCCAAGCTAGATTTTTATTGGTCCAAGGGAGTACCTTGTTGATCAACCCTTTCCCTACCGTAAGCATAAATACAGTAAAAAAGAGGGTGAGTCCAATTGTTGGCCAAACTCCCAAGCCTGCTTTGCCTGAATCAGCTAAGGAAAGAATCACAGAAAAAATTATCCAACCCACTACATCCACCACAATGGCTCCAGCTATTATCAACAAACCTGTTTTAGTCTTAAATAAGTCTAAGTCCATCAGTATTCGTGCGATTACTGCCAAAGCAGTGATGGAAATAGAAAGGCCAAAAAAAGTGGAAGCAATTATTCGGTCGTTGATATTTACTCCTAAAAATTCAGGGAAAGCATAAGCAAGTACAAACCCTCCTAGAATTGGAATAATCATGGAGGTTAATCCAATTTTCAAGGCATTTTTTCCTTGGCCCCAGACCACGTGAAGGTCTACCTCGATTCCAGCAATGAAGAGTAAGAGTACCACTGAAATCTGTACAAACCCATCTAAGGCAATATTAGTTTGGACATTGGTTACAAATAGGCCTTCAAAAAGCTCGGGAAATACCAATCCAAAGATGGTTGGCCCCATGATAATTCCAGCAATGATTTCTCCTACGACAGCAGGTTGCTTCAACTTTCGCGCCAATTCCGCAAAAAGCCGTGCCATAATCAACATCAAGGCTAGTTGAAGGAGTAGGTTAATTACCTCCTGATGGGATAGGGTTTCCATTTCAGCTTATTTTTTAAATAAGAGAAGGTTACAGGGAATGCTACTCAGCAACTCCTCCAAATCATGAGGGAATAGGCGGTCAAAAAAAGTTAGGTTTAAGTCATCGCCAACAATCAATAGATCTGCGGATATTTTTTCACAGTATTTGGCAAGCTCTGCTGCCCATTTCCCACCCGTTACTTTGATATTTATTTTCAGGTCTCCTGGATCTAACTCACTTAGAATTTCTTCTACATAGGTTATTTCTTCTTGGACTAACCTTCTTCGGGTAAAGGAAGCTTCGTCTTCTGTGCCCTCACTTGCATTCCCCATCAGAAGGCCATACATCTTGATTTCATTTAATATGCTCACCTGCTGGGTGTGTACTGCTTGACAAAATAAAAGGCTCCGTCGAATCACTTCTGGTGTAAAGTCCAATTGAGTACCATTGATCACCACCTTTTCGAAATCAGTAGTTTGAACTTTTGGATCAATCAGGGTAAGTACATCACAAGTAGATTTTCGAATGATTTTTCGTGCTACAGATCCTAAGTAGTAGGTCAGTAATCCCTCTTTTTTGAGGGCCCCCAAAACCAATAAATCCACCTCTTCCTCCTCACAAACTTTTAAAATAGTCTTGGCAGGTTTGCCCTCCTTCCAAATGGTTTTGATTCGTTTTAGATCCTTGCAATGACGCGAAAGAATCTCTCCAAGCTGATTTTCTAATTCCGGAGTTTGACTGCCGATATGAATTAAAATAAGTTCTCCCTCAAACCATCCAATTAATTTTCTGGCTTCGGCAATAAGGGCTTCCATTCGTGGAGAAAAGGCAATAGCAAGGGCGACTTTCTGATACATGGCAAAGGCAATAATTCTTGAAATACGTCATTTTTTAGGAAAGGAACAATTTTAGTATACCTGCCTTTCCCATTTATCCCAGGGGACTTCCGCCCAACTTTATTTTTGCATTTTATAAGTACACCCGGAAGGAAATCCCATTTTTTTTCTAAACTTTCAGCCTGAATCCCAATTGCATTTACAAGAAAATAAATACTCCTATGAGAAAAAATCTCTTTTTTGGACTGTTGTTGGCAACGACGATTTGTGGCAAAACTCTTGCCCAAAGCGACTATCCCACCCTCAGTCAAGCGGCTCAGCGAATTCAAAAACTTAGCACAAATCCCGCGGTAGAGCTAAAAACACTAACCAAGACTGCCGGGGGCAAGGAAATTTATGCCCTGAAGATCGGCACAGGAGTCAAAGACCAAAAGCCTGCCATCGCTGTGGTGGGTGGCGTAGAAGGATTCCATGTGCTAAGTGTGGAATTGGCCATCCAGTTTGCTGAAAAACTTGTTGGAGAACATTCCGAGGCACTCGCATCTACCACCTTTTATGTATTTCCAAACCTTTCACCAGATGCTTATGCCCAATACCATGCAGCATTGAAATACGAGCGTCGGGGTAACGCCGTAGTGGTGGATCATGACCGAGATGGAGTGCCAGGAGACAATGGTTACACTGATTTGAATGGGGATGGCATGATTACTTGGATGCGTGTGGCTGATCCTATGGGGGATTGGACTACCTCCAAAGAGGATCCTCGGGTACTGGTGAAAGCGGATCGATCGAAAGGGGAAGCTGGAAAATACCAGGTGTACAAAGAAAGTGTGGATAATGACAAGGATGGCAAGTTTGCCGAAGATCTCAACGAAGGCATTGCTTTCAATAAATCATTGACCTATAAATTCCCGGTATTCGAGCCTCTTGCAGGTGATCTTGCTGTATCTCAATTGGAAAGTCGAGCGCTGTTGGATTACCTTTTTGAGCAGTGGAATATTTTTGCTTTTGTGACCTTTTCTCCAGCCAACAACCTAACTACTCCCTTGAAGTACTCGGCTGGGGATGCACGCAAACGAGTTGTCACTTCCATTTTGGAAAAAGACCAAGTAACTCAAGCAATGGTATCGGAGGTATATACCAAAACCATTTCTGCAAAGGCCTTTCAACAAACCAATCAAGGTACCGATGGAGATTTTTTCCAGTGGGCCTATTTTCATTTTGCCCGATTCAGCTTTTCTACTCCAGGCTACTGGACTCCAGAATACAAAGGCAAAACCAATCCGGAAGCCAATTTCTTGGCTTGGTCAGATTCTTTGAAGCAGGATAATTTTGTGCCATGGACTGCAGTGAAGCATCCTGATTTTCCAAATCAACAAGTAGAAGTTGGAGGGATTCAACCCTTTGTCCAGGTCAATCCTCCTTTTGAAAAGGTAGGTGATCTTGCCAAACAGCATACTGATTTTATTCTAAAGTTGGCTGGCATGCAGCCCAAATTGGAACTGCACAACCTTAAATCAGAGGCTGTAGGAAATGGGTTAACGCGAATTACGGTGGACTTATTCAATAATTCTCCGCTTCCAACGCATTCGGAAATGGGTACTCGCTCCCGTTGGCTCCGCAAATTAAGAGTGGATATGGATATTCCTTCCGAAGCCTTGATTTCAGGGGATAAAATACAACTGATTTCCTCCCTCGGGGCATACGAGAAAAAAAGCATGAGCTGGGTGGTTCGAGGCAAAGGCCCTATTACGCTTAAGGCAGGTGCCCCCCATGCAGGTTTTGTTTCCCAAACTGTCACATTCTAAGCCATGAAGATCATGAATTTAAAACATACCCTCACTGCATTGGCTTTAGGAGCACTAATTTTCAGCTCCTTTGACTCGAGTGCACAACAAGAAAATTATTTTCGAGCAATAGGGACTCCCCATAAACCTAAAGTGGAGATTGCTTGGAATCGCTACTACAGCTCGGAAGGATTATGGGATTGGATGAAGAAAATCGCACAAGCCCATCCTAACTTGGCCAAAATAGAATCAATCGGTAAGTCGGTGGAGGGTAGAGATATCCTTACCTTGACGATTACCGACTTTTCTACTGGGAAGGATACCGATAAACCCGCGATGTGGATAGATGGAAATATCCACTCTAATGAAATTCAAGGGGGAGAATTTTCCTTGTATGCAGCTTGGTATTTAACTGAAATGCATGCCGACAACGACTTTGTGAAGCAACTCCTAAAGGACAAGACTTTTTACATCACCCCTACCATTAATCCGGATGCACGCAACAACTTCTTCAAGGAACCCAATACAGCCAGTTCACCGCGATCAGGAATGCTTGTGCTGGACAATGATGGCGATGGTGAAAATGGCGAAGACAGAATGGATGACTTAGATGGAGATGGACACATCACCCAAATGATCCGAAAGTCTTCAACAGGTAGATTTATCAAAGATCCTTTGGATCCACGGAGACTGATGCAAGTAGGCCCTGATCAAGTGGGAGAATACGAAATGCTTGGTCAAGAAGGCCTAGATAATGACGGGGATGGGCAAGTAAATGAGGATGGGATTGGCTATTACGACCCAAACCGAGATTGGGGATGGAATTGGCAGCCTGATTACATTCAAAGAGGAGCATTAAAATATCCATTTACCTTGCCAGAGAACCGAGCGGTAATGGAATTTGTAATGAAGCATCCCAACATTGCGGGCGCCCAGAGTTTCCACAATTCAGGGGGCATGATCCTACGTGGCCCTGGGGCTGAGGAAGATGTGAATACCTACAACCGAGAGGATATTCGAATCTACGATGCCATCGGTAAAATAGGAGAGGAGATGATTCCAGGCTACCGATACTTGACCGTTTACAAAGATTTGTACTCTGTTTTTGGAGGTGAGCTGGATTGGTTTTATGGCAATCGAGGAATTTTTACCTATTCAAACGAATTGATGGTATCTTATTTGTATTTCAATAAGCAGGCAGGACGTGGTAATCAAGAAGAGCAATTGAAAGTAGATGAGTTGCTCACTTTTGGAGATGCTTTTGTGAACTACAAAGAATTTAAGCATCCGCAATTTGGAACGGTAGAGATTGGAGGATTCAAAAAAACCTTCGGTCGCGCACATCCAGGATTCTTATTGGAGCAGGATGCACATCGTAATGTGGCATTTACCCTCTACCACGCCTACCATACCCCAAAGCTTTCAATTACTGAAGTAAAAGAGATTGATTTGGGTGGAGGGTTGAAAGAAGTGACTGCCACTATTTTTAATGAGCGAATGGTGCCTACCCATGCCAGTCAGGATTTGAAACATCAGATTGAGCGGCCTGATTACGTGACCATTTCAGGAGCAAAGGTGGTTGCTGGGTTTGTGGTGGAAGATGAAGACATGAAAAAGTACACCGAACAAATCGCCTCACCTGAAAAGATTGCAGTAGCCAATATTCCAGGGATGGGTGCGGTACAAGTTCGTTGGATTGTGTCCTCTACGCAAAATATGAGTATTACAGTGGATTCTGCCAAAGGTGGAAAAGCAAGTTGGAAAAAATAGATTGTAATTTTTTTGAATTAAATCCCCATTTCTGCGAAGAAATGGGGATTTTTTCCTTAAGGGAGGGATAGAAAAGTGGACGTTGGCATCGTAGTAAATGGCGTTCCTACTAACTAAAATCCTAATTCAAAACGAGCAAATAATTAAGCCTAATTGATTTGGGATTTGGCTTTTTCCAACATTTCCTGAGAAAAATTACCCTTGAGTTCTACTACAATTAGCCCCCCTTTTTTTTCCTCTCCAACCAGAATAACTAAATCGGTGAGTGATGTTGTTCCTTTACTGTAAATCCTAACCCCCTCTTTCCCTTCCGCTGCTTCCAAGATCAAATCATAGTTCTCTCTATTGAGATCTTTTTGGAGTGCTTTGTACTCATCCAATGCTTGCATACCTTCTGGGAGGGTGAAAAAAATGAGCTTTTCGATGGACTTAGCAACTGTGGCCATATCGTTTTTGTCCATATTGATTTTAAAACCGTCAGCAAAATTCATGAAGTTGCCACCCAATTCCATTTGGAAGGATTCATTGTGGCTTTTGTATTTTTCTTTCAGTTTAGCGATACTTTTGCTTTGCGCCTGCACTCCCAATGCGCCAACAAATAGGGAAAGAGTTAAGATTAGTTTTTTCATTTTTTGATTGGTTTAGTTTATTTATTCGTGCCTTTCGGTCCTTTTGATCCCTTGCTATATTGCTCCATACCAGGGATGTTTGTTTTATCTGCGAGCATATTTAGGTCTTCGTAAGTAAAGCTTCCGAGCATAGAAATCAGGGAAAAACTAGTTGAATTACCAGAGATCATCGTTAGTTCACGGATAAGTCCACCTTCTTCGCGGATCATAAACTTTAGGCTACCTCCTTTATCCTGGATATCCATAAGTTCTTCGTACTTATTTCGACTGAGTGTGCCCATGGCTTCGGAATACAAGGTTTTCCCATTAATTACTTCAGTTGAAAGAATTCTGATTCCTTTAATTTTCCCGATTAAGGTTCCTAATTGTTCTGCATCTTTATCTCCTTCCCCATTGTTTTTCAAAAAACCTCCTGCCATCTGCATCATTTTTGGAGAGATATACACCCGGGAGAAGCGTTCGTCTTCCATGTATTTGGAAAAAAACCGCTGAATGGCATCTTCTTGTGCGAAAGCCTGAATGACTGTACTTAAGGCGAAAAAAGCCAGTAGTAAGATCTTTTTCATTTTTTTGATGTGGGTTTAAATAGCTGATTTGTTGTATTGAGGTATTTTAGGTCATTCAGGGGAAGCAGTAATTGTTGCTGGCCCCTGGAGAGGTTGGTTTGAATTTGTGCAAGGGCTTCCATGACCTGTTGGTAAGCAAGTTGTTCTTGCTTTTTTTGCTCGTATGCCTGCCAAACCCAGATGGAGCTGGCCAACAATGCTATAGACGCTGCCCATCCCAACCGAGCTATATGGAAAGTTGGACGTTGCTTTTCCTTTGGAAAGGTTACTTTTTTTGGGATTTCCAATTTGAAGTCATCCAATAGACCAAAAAGTGTCTTTTCTTCTAGGTATCCTTCTGTATCCCGTAGTAAGGTTTTAAGCTCTAGTTCTTCGTCGAGACTGGTCTCTGACTCCCAGTATTTTTCTAAGAGAGTTTCTAATCTTGTTTTCATCGATGTATTCCTTGGCTGATTAATTTTTCCCTGACATTTTTTCTGGCTCTATGGAGGTTTATTTTGACTTGTTCCAAGGTTATTTCCAAAAGCTTTGCAATCTCTTCATAGCTCATTTCTTCTACTTCTCTAAGGAGGAAAACTTCCTTTTGTTTCTGTGGTAGGTGGTCTACTAAGGTGAAAATGTGCAACAGCTGATCTTTATTTTCATAGCTATCGATTTCAGGTTGGGGAAGTTCTTCAGTCCCCTCCAACCCAGTCAATCTATTTGTTTTTCGATAGTGCATCAGGGTTTCGTTTTTTAAGCATTTAACTAACCAGCCACCGATATTGGGATGGTTTTCTAAATCTATTTGACGTTCCACTGATTTGAAGAAGACAGTTTGAAGCAGATCTTCGGATAGGTCGCGATCCTTGGTCCATAAGTAGACCATCCGATATAGCCTATCTCGCAGGGGCCAGATATGTGCTTCAAAAAATGACTTCATTTAGGAAGATGATGTTCCAAACAGGAAAAAGTTACAAGCGAGGAAAATTTTTTTCAATTTTATTTATAATAACCATTTTGTAACCCCCCATGTTATTAATGCATCCTTATTGGAGTGTTCTTAGATTAAATTTTAAATACATGAAAAATAGTATGCATGCAGACTATTTTATATTTTGGCAGTAAAAAGGAAGAAAAATAGTTGAACCAGGAAAAAAAACAGGGCACAAAAAAACCCGATCTGCAAAGACCGGGTTGGTGGTGATAAGTGGACTCGAACCACCGACTCACGGATTTTCAGTCCGATGCTCTACCAACTGAGCTATATCACCATCCCTTTGAGTGTTGCAAATGTAGAAAAATGAGGATTCTCTACAAATCCTTTTCAGAAAAAATAGACCCAAAATTTGTAAAAACTAGTTAATCCGATCAATATGAGCATTTTACCACAAGTCGCATTTGTCCTGATTCTAGGTATTGCGGGCTTTTATTTGAATAAAAGGATCCAATTTCTTCGACGAAACATCCTACTTGGAAAGGCGGAAACCCGAAATGACCAACCAGAAAATCGGTGGAAAGCAATGTTTCTTGTTGCTTTGGGCCAGCAGAAAATGTTCAAACGCCTGATTCCTGCATTTTTACACGGGTTAATTTATGTGGGGTTTCTAGTGATTAATTTGGAAGTTCTGGAATTTGTGCTTGATGGACTGTTAGGGACCCACCGACTTTTCGCTCCCTTTTTAGGAGGTTTGTATACAGTGGCGATCAATATTTTTGAATTTCTTGCCGTTGCGGTGCTGGTATCCTGTGTAGCCTTTTTGGTGCGGAGAAATGTGATGAAAGTGGAGCGATTTACCAAGCCTGAACTGAAAGGATGGGCGGCATTGGATGCCAATTTGATCCTTGTGATCGAAATCATCCTAATGTGTGCCATTCTAACTATGAATGCGACGGATCAGATTTTGGCAAGCCGAGGAGATGCACATTACCTAGTTCTGGGGCCTCTTTTCTTCAGCGGCTTTCTTCAGCCACTCTTTCAAGGCTTCTCATCAGGTGATTTGGTTGCTGTAGAGCGCTTTGCCTGGTGGTTTCACATTGTTGGCATAGTAGGTTTTGCGGTGTACGTAACCTATTCCAAACATTTGCATATTTTCTTGGCTTTCCCCAACACCTGGTATTCGAATTTAAAACCAAAAGGAGAAATGGTCACTATGCCCGAAGTGACCCAAGAAGTGAACATGATGCTCGGAATTCCTGTAGATACTCCTTCCGAACCTCCTGCTGAGATTGGAAGATTTGGAGCCAAAGATATCAATGATCTTAGCTGGGTGAATGTCCTCAATGCCTACTCTTGTACGGAGTGTGGGCGTTGTAGCTCCGATTGTCCAGCAAATTTGACTGGCAAAAAACTCTCCCCACGCAAGATCATGATGGATGTACGCGACCGAGCGGAGGAGGTAGGAAAAAGCTTAGATTCGGGTGGACCAGGTCTAGCCGACGGCAAATCGCTTTTGGGAGATTACATTACCAAAGAAGAAATCAACGCTTGTACTAGCTGCAAT
>Ga0181558_10001373_pt1 | contig 23324 bp, 19 predicted proteins | sample 011ome_22_FD_133754 | JGI IMG/M metagenome (GOLD analysis project Ga0181558, IMG submission 133754) | Coastal salt marsh microbial communities from the Groves Creek Marsh, Skidaway Island, Georgia - 011507BT metaG (megahit assembly) | ecosystem: Environmental > Aquatic > Marine > Intertidal...
AAGTTGAGCGAATCGGGCTCCACAAAGGAGTACATATCCTCAATCTCTACATAGCCTAGGCTGTACATTTCTGCCAACAACTCTTCAGTCACTTCACTTTCATTTGTTGAAGCATTCGGCCAAAAGAGTACGGCTAAGGCAATAGCGGCTGCGGCGGTCATGGACCAGCGAACGAACGTCAAGTAGCTCGACTTCATTGCAACGACAGGGCTCGAGGTCCGGTCCACGAGATGCTGCTCAGGAATGCGGTGAAGCTTTGCTTTGAGCTCTTTTAATTGAGCATCGCTTGCTTTATATGTTCCTTTTCTGTCCATTTAGTAGTTAGAGTTGGTGTGACTAGGGAAGGTTTAAAAGGCCGATTAATTTTTCTTCCATCTTGTTTTTTGCATGGTGGTAATTTGCTTTAAGTGCACCTACTGAGGTACCTGTGAGTTCGGCAATGTCTTTAAAGCTCAAATCTTGGTAATACCGCAATTCAAATACCAACTGTTGTTTTTCCGGGAGGCTCACAAGAACTTCTTGCACCTTGGCATTGATCTGTTCGCTGTCCCATTTTAGCTCGGCGTTGCTCTGTGCGGCATAGGCGCTACTTAAATTGGCGCTGATATGTCGCTTTTCCTTTTTCAGCTCATTCAATGCAGCATTGCGGACAATGGTATAGCACCAAGTAAATGGTTGGCTGTTGCCCTTAAACTTATGGAGGTTTTTCCAAATGTTGATCATTCCTTCTTGCAGGGCATCTTGCGCCAAGGATTCGCTCTTAAGAATACCCACGGCACAATAGAGGAGACGTTCGCTGTACTGCTCAACGATTTCAAAAAAAGAAGCCTCCCACTGCTCTTGCAATAGGAGGCTCTTGATATTCTTGGTTTCCTCCATTGTTCTTTAGATGAATGGAAGATACTAAAGGTTTAAGTGAAGGATTACTTTCTAGCAATCACCTTTTGTGCTGCAGCCACTATGGCATCAGCATTCAAACCGTATTTTTCCATGAGTTGTGCCGGAGTACCACTCTCGCCGAAGCTGTCGTTTACGGCTACGAATTCTTGAGGCACAGGATTGTTGGTTACTAGCGTCTGAGCAACGCTCTCGCCCAAACCACCAAAGCGGTTGTGCTCTTCAGCAGTCACAACACATCCTGTTTTTGAGGCAGATGCGAGGATTGCTTTCTCGTCTAACGGCTTAATAGTAGCCATATTGATTACTTCTGCGCTTACGCCTGCAGCCTCTAGTGCTTCAGCCGCTTGTAATGCTTCCCATACCAGGTGGCCAGTTGCAACGATGGTCACATCTGTTCCTTCGATCAACACATCTGCTTTACCAATCTCAAATTTCGTATCAGCAGGAGTGAAGTTTGCCACTTTAGGACGACCGAAACGCAAGTATACAGGACCGTCGTACTTAGCGATGGCGATGGTTGCAGCTTTTGTTTGGTTGTAATCACATGGGTTGATCACCACCATGTGCGGCAACATCTTCATTAGGCCAATATCTTCAAGTATTTGGTGCGTTGCACCGTCTTCACCAAGGGTTAAGCCTGCGTGAGAAGCACAGATTTTAACGTTTTTACCACTGTAGGCGATGCTCTGACGGATTTGATCGTACACGCGACCCGTAGAGAAGTTCGCAAAGGTTCCAGTGAACGGGATTTTGCCACCGATGGTCAAACCTGCCGCAATTCCCATCATGTTTGCTTCGGCGATACCTACTTGGTAGAATCGATCAGGATTCTGATCAGCGAAAGCATTCATTTTAAGAGAACCAGTAAGGTCAGCACAGAGTGCTACAACGTTTTCATTCGTTTTACCCAATTCTTCCAAACCGGCTCCAAAGCCTGAACGGGTATCCTTACTTCCTGAATCTGTGTACTTCTTCATTTTAGTTGATTTTCACAATGGTTGATGAGCCAGGGCTCACTCTAAATTCTTTGTTTTTACTGTATCCGGTCTCCTGCGCAAATTTGCTTCTGAAGACGACTTTGTATTGGCCAGGTTGTAGTTGGAATACTTGGCGTTCGCTACTCTCGCTTAGATCGACTACCCACTCATATCCATCTTCACGTTGTACGAACACGGCTCCAAAGCCGCTCACCCCGGTCTGAATAGTCACCATTCCAGGTGGAGGTACAGCAATGGTAGTGGAGGCACTTGCTTTGATGTGCACACCCTTCTCTATTATGCGTGGTAGCGTTAAAATTTCTAAATCATAGGTCCCGCTGAGGTATTTCTGTGCGGTTCCAAATTCTTGCACGTGCAATATGGTCTCCTTGCCTTGTGGCTTCACAATACAAGAAATAGTATTTGACATTCTTGGAGAGGCCTTCAGGACCAATTCACCTTGGGGTGTGTTCGCGCCAATGTGCGTGTGTGTACCGCTGTGAATGACAATACTATCTACGCGCACGGGAGGTACAGTGTGTACTTCCATATCGTACACGATAAGTGGATCAAGTACTAAAGTATCTGGAACTCCCTTATAGTTTAAGGTATGTACAAAGCTCTCTTTGACCTTTCCTGAGGTGTGGTCGTAGAGAAGAATAGGCACATCTGTTTCCGTCGGTTTTTCGTTGATGTCTAATAGGTTGATTTGCGCTGTGGTATTGTCGAGTGCTTGCGAAATAACGACCCCGAGCACATTTTTAAACGTGTTTTCATCGGCTGCGTCAAAATAAGTACCCACACATTCAAAGCTGTTTTTGAAATCTTCGTCCAAACCAATACCAATGACAAACGGCTTAAGTATAATTCCTTTTTTCTGCAATCTCCTACTGACAATACAAGGATCTCCGTCACAAGCTTCAACACCGTCAGTAATGAGAATAATGATGTTTCGACAATCTTCACATGCTGGGAAATCGCTTGAGGCCTTTAGCAACGAACCAGCGATTGGCGTCGTTCCTCTCGGGGTGATGCTTTTTAGTACACGTTTGATTTTGTAGATGTTTCCTTTTCCAAAAGGAACTTCCAAGCGAGTGTCCGAGCAATCTTGTGGAGGGACAGGTTTTTGGTGTCCGTAAACGCGAAGGGCCAATTGGAAATTACCTTCATCTTGGATTTCTTGAAGACTATCGAGCATTTGTCCCATCAAGCGCTGGGCAACATCAATCTTTGCACCGGTTTCCCATCGTCCGTACATGCTTTGACTTCCATCGAAGACAAAGAGAATCCTTGTCAGCGGTGGGCGCTGCTCTTCTTGCTTTGGCTGTGCGTAGATCACAGTGCAAGAAAGGAATGCTATGAGGGCGGTGAGTTTTTTCAAGACTTGAGGTCTTAGTAATCGCCTAAGGTTTCTTCGTTCTGTGCAAGTGCACTTGCTAATTGCTCGTCGTTAGGAGCAACACCGTGCCATTTGTGGGTACCCATCATGAAGTCGACACCGTTACCCATCTCGGTTCTGAGTAATAAACACACTGGCTTTCCATGGCCTAATTTTCCTTTTGCCTCAGTAATCGCTGCATCGATGGCATCAAGGTCATTGCCTTGCGCTACATCAATCACGTCCCAACCAAAGGCCTCAAATTTTGATCGAAGCGACCCCATGGCCAAAACATCGTCCGTTGAGCCGTCAATCTGTTTTTCGTTGACATCTACCGCGGCGATGAGGTTGTCCACCTTTTTCGCCGAAGCGTACATCGCAGCTTCCCAGATCTGCCCTTCCTGAAGCTCACCGTCACCGTGAAGAGTAAATACGATGCTATCGTCACCGTTTAACTTCTTGGCAGCGGCTGCTCCCAGGGCAACACTTAGGCCTTGACCTAGTGAACCTGAAGCGATACGGATACCCTCTAGTCCTTCGTGTGTAGTAGGGTGGCCTTGCAGACGTGTGTTCAACTTTCTAAAAGTGGCCAATTCACTTACCTCAAAGTAACCAGCACGAGCAAGTACCGAATACATAACTGGGCTAATGTGACCGTTTGAAAGGAAGAAAATATCTTCACCTACACCGTCCATCTTGAAATCTACAGCATTGTGATTCATATGCTTGAAGTACAATGAAACGAGGTATTCCACACAACCCAGGGAACCACCAGGGTGCCCTGAGTTTACGGCGTGTACCATTCTAACAATGTCCCTGCGTACTTGTGATACGACGGCTTGAAGGTTTTCTTGTGACATGAGAAATGCGTGTTTTTTATACGAACAAAAATAGGCCAATTCTAGGGGGTAGAACGAATTGAACTCTTCCCATATATACACACGTTGCTAACAAGATTCTAGTATATCTTTGCCCGCCTAAAGCATCAACTATGAAGTGTGGTATTGTCGGTTTGCCGAACGTCGGAAAAAGTACATTGTTTAACTGTCTCTCAAGTGCAAAAGCACAGGCAGCGAATTATCCATTCTGTACTATTGAGCCCAATGTAGGACAGGTAACCGTGCCTGATCATCGTTTGGAACGATTGGCAGAACTTGTGAATCCTGCAAAGGTTCAGGCAGCCAATGTGGAAATCGTTGACATTGCGGGTCTCGTAAGAGGCGCTTCAAAAGGCGAAGGTTTAGGGAACCAATTTTTGGGTAATATCCGTGAGACAAATGCCATTATTCATGTCTTGAGATGCTTCGAAAATGAGAACGTCACTCACGTGGATGGAAGTGTCGATCCTATCCGAGATAAGGAAACCATAGATATCGAATTACAGCTAAAAGACCTCGAAACTGCCGAAAAAAGACTCGAAAAGGCCAAAAAAATGGCCAAAAGTGGCGAAAAAGAGGCAAAATTGAATGTGGAGACCTTGGAGCGTTTGGTGAATTTCTTAATGGAAGGAAAGAACGTTCGCGGGTTTGACCGCAACGATCGCGAAGCAGGTTTGCTCAATGAAATGCAGCTGTTGACAGACAAGCCAGTGTTGTACTTGTGTAACGTCGACGAAAGTTCAGCGAAAGAAGGCAATGCACACGTCGAAAGAGTGCGTGTCATGGCCAAAGAGGAAAATGCAGGCTGCTTGCACATTGCAGTGAGCACTGAAAGCGATATTGCTGAATTGGAAACCTATGAAGAAAAGCAACTTTTCTTAGAAGAACTAGGTTTGGAAGACGCAGGAGTAAACCGCGTCATTCGTGCAGCCTACGACCTACTTAAACTTCAAACATATTTCACTGCAGGCGAGAAAGAAGTTCGTGCTTGGACTATTAAGCGCGACTTTACTGCACCGCAGGCGGCTGGAGTTATTCACACCGACTTCGAAAAGGGTTTTATTCGCGCTGAGGTAATCTCTTTCGAAGATTACGACCATTTAGGTAGTGAACACGCTGTAAAAGAGGCAGGTAAAATGCGCGTGGAGGGCAAGGAATATGTGGTGCAAGACGGCGATATCATGCACTTCCGTTTCAATGTGTAAAACCTGTGTATAGAATCCTCTTTCGAGGGCTTGAAATCGTGGTGCATCTCTTTATTTTAGGGAGCTAACGATTCCAAAAAATATGTCACAACAATCGAATTACACCGAGGACAACATTCGCTCATTAGAGTGGGATGAACATATCCGTTTACGTCCCGGAATGTACATCGGAAAACTGGGTGATGGAAAGTCCCCGGACGATGGTATTTATATCCTGCTGAAAGAGGTTTTGGACAACTCCATTGACGAATTTGTCATGGGGGCTGGAAAGACCATCGAGGTTAAAATTTCGGACGGTCAAGTCATCGTTCGTGATTACGGCCGTGGTATACCATTGGGAAAGGTGGTTGATGTTGTATCCAAAATCAATACGGGAGCGAAGTACGATAGCAAAGCATTTAAGAAATCGGTGGGTCTGAATGGAGTCGGGGCCAAAGCGGTGAATGCGCTGTCTACAGAATTTATTGTTCAAGCCTTCCGCGACGGAAAGACCAAGCGAGCAAAATTCGAGTACGGGAAACTTACAGAGGACGATGCCATTGTGGAGAGCAGTCAGCGCAAAGGGACCAAAGTGGCCTTTCGTCCTGATCCAGAGATCTTTGTTAATTACCGCTATATTCTCGAATACGTCGAGAAGATGCTCTGGAACTACGCCTATTTGAATCCTGGCTTAACGCTGTATTTGAACGGCGAGAAATTCTATAGCGAGAACGGTCTGAAGGATTTGCTGCAAGACAATTTAGATGGAAACACGCTGCACGATATCATTCACCTCAAGGGCGATGATATCGAGGTCGCATTGACGCACAGTGAGCGCATGCAAGGTGAACAGTTCTACAGCTTCGTCAATGGGCAGCACACCACGCAAGGGGGTACACACCAAAACGCAATTCGTGAGGCACTAGTGACCACCATGCGAGACTTTTATGGGAAGAACTTCGATGCTTCTGATGTTCGCAGCTGTGTTATTGGTGCGATTTCATTGAAGGTGATGGAGCCGGTCTTTGAATCTCAGACGAAGACCAAACTAGGATCGCTTGAAATGGCTCCGGGCGAGATTCACGTGAGAACGTATGTGATCAACTTCATAAAGAAGGAGCTTGACAACTTCCTGCACAGAAATGCAGATGTTGCAGAGGCTATCTTGAAGAAGATTCAACGTGCGGAGCGCGAGCGGAAGGACCTTCAAGGTATACGGAAATTGGCCCGCGAGCGGGCGAAGAAGGCATCCCTTCACAATAAGAAGTTGAGAGATTGCCGTGTGCATTTGAACGATAAGAAAGCGAGCCCGAAAGGCGATAGAAGGTTGGAAACGACACTGTTTATCACCGAGGGGGACAGTGCATCAGGATCGATCACCAAGAGTCGTGATGTGAATACACAAGCGGTATTCTCCTTGAAGGGTAAGCCATTGAACAGTTTTGGACTTACCAAGAAGGTGGTGTACGAAAACGAAGAATTCAACTTGTTGCAAGCTGCCTTGAATATTGAAGAAGGCCTGGACGATTTGAGATACAACAATGTGGTCATTGCTACGGATGCCGATGTCGATGGGATGCACATACGTTTGCTGCTGATCACTTTCTTCTTGCAGTTCTTCCCGGAATTGGTGAAAGAAGGTCACTTGTACATTCTGCAAACGCCTTTGTTCCGTGTACGTAACAAGAAAGAAACGCGCTATTGTTACTCCAACGAGGAGAAGAACGATGCCATTGGGTCGTTAGGGCCAAAACCAGAAATTACACGATTCAAAGGTTTGGGTGAGATTTCACCGGACGAGTTCAAGCACTTTATCGGTCAGGATATTCGCTTGGAGCCTGTGATGATCAGTAAGGATTACCGTTCTGAAGACTTGTTGACCTTCTACATGGGTAAGAACACGCCAAAGCGTCAAGAATTTATCATTGAAAATCTAAGGGTTGAGAAAAACCTTGAAGAAGAATTTCTGAACTGATGAGCGAAGAATTAGATCCACAAATGGACGGGCCTAGCCCGGAAATGCAATCGGACCAAGGGCTCGAAGAAGGCACTCGTATTACACGGGTCTCCGGGATGTACGAAGATTACTTCTTGGATTATGCTTCGTATGTAATCCTTGAGCGTGCTGTTCCAGCATTGAATGATGGTTTGAAACCTGTACAACGCCGTTTGCTTCATGCAATGAGGGAGATGGACGATGGTCGCTACCACAAGGTGGCCAATATCATTGGTCAAACCATGCGCTTTCACCCGCACGGGGATGCTTCTATTGGAGATGCATTGGTGCAGATGGGGCAAAAAGACTTGCTCATAGATTGTCAAGGAAACTGGGGGAATATTCTTACCGGTGATGGCGCGGCTGCTCCGCGTTACATCGAGGCGCGTCTGACGAAATTTGCGTTACACGTGGCCTACAGCCCTAAGGTGACCGACTGGCAGCTTTCTTACGACGGCCGTGCGAACGAGCCTTTGCACTTGCCGATGAAATTCCCAATGCTTCTTGCGATGGGTGTGGAAGGTATTGCGGTTGGTTTGAGTACAAAGATTTTACCGCACAACTTTAACGAGCTAATCGATGCTTCGGTGAAGGTGTTGCAGGGCAAATCGTTCAAATTGGTCCCGGACTTCCCAACGGGCGGTCAAGCGGATTTCTCCAACTACCAAGACGGTCTGCGAGGTTCTAGAGTTCGTGTTCGTGCCAAAATCTCGCAGCAGGATAAGAATACCTTGGTGATTTCAGAGATTCCATATTCGACCACCACACAGAGCTTGATTGATTCCATCTTGAAGGCCAACGATAAAGGGAAAATCAAGATTAAAAAGATAGAGGACAATACCGCGGAGAATGTAGAAATCCTGATCCACCTTCCGAACGGTATTAGCCCAGATAAGACTATTGATGCGCTTTATGCATTTACCAACTGTGAGGTAAGTATAGCACCGCTTTCCTGTAGTATTCATGAGGACACTCCGTTGTTCTTGGGCGTGTCTGATATCCTACGTCGTTCTACGGAAGCTACTAAGCAGGTATTGAAGGCTGAGCTTGAGATTCGATTGGGTGAGCTCCAAGAGCAATGGCACTTTGCATCCCTTGAGCGCATCTTCATTGAAAAGAAAATCTACCGTGATATTGAGGAGGCCGAGACTTGGGAACAAGTACTTGAATTTATAGAAAAAGGTCTCAAGCCGCACATTGGCCATTTGATGCGTGAAGTGACTCAAGAAGACATTGTCCGATTGACTGAGATCAAAATCAAGCGCATATCGAAGTTCGACACAGATAAGGCGAACGATAAAATTCTTGAACTAGAGGGTAAAATTGATGCAGTTAAGCACGATTTGGCGCACCTGGTAGAGTTCGCTATTGCCTACTTTAAGGACCTTAAGGATAAGTTTGGTAAGCATCGAGAGCGTAAGACGGAGATTGCCACCTTTGATAGCGTGGAAGCCTCAAAAGTGGTCATCCGTAACCAAAAACTTTATGTCAATAGGGAAGAAGGCTTCGTAGGTACCACCATGAAGCGCGACGAATATGTGGCCGATTGTTCGGATATCGATGACATCATCGTCATTCGTCGTGACGGTAAGTATTCGGTGAGCAAGGTGAAAGACAAGGCATTCTTCGGTAAGGATATTTTATACGTTGCTGTCTGGAAGAAAGGCGACGAACGAACGGTATACAATGCCGTTTATTTAGACGGAAAATCGAAGGTGAGCTATGTGAAGCGTTTCATCGTTAAATCAATCACCCGAGACCGCGAGTACGACATTACCCAGGGTTATGCAAATTCGAAAATCACCTACCTGACTGTGAATCCTAATGGAGAAGCGGAAAAGGTTCAGGTGTTGTTGCGTCAACTTGCGAAGCTGAAAAAATTGAAAATTGACCTTGATTTTGCAGATTTAGCCATTAAAGGTCGTGCTTCCAAAGGAAATATAGTCACCAAGTTCCCAGTGAAGCGTATCGAACTTAAGGAGAAGGGTGAGAGCACCCTTGAGGCACGTAAGGTATGGTTTGACCCTACCGTACAACGACTGAACAGTGACGAACGCGGTCGCTTGTTGGGAAGCTTTAAAGGCGAAGACAGGTTGCTGATTGGCTTGAAGAACGGTACCCTTAAAGTGATCGTGCCGGAATTGTCCTTGCATTTCGATGCGGATATGATTTACCTTGAAAAACTAGAGGCCGACCGTCCTATTAGCGCGGTATATTTTGACGGCGAGAAAGCGAGGTACTTTGTGAAGCGCTTCGAATGGGAGGGTGGTGACCGAGAAACAAACATCATTACGGCTCATGCAAAGAGTGAGCTAAGTTATTTGTCAAATGCTACCCAACCGGTGATTGAGATGGTCTACCGCAAACAAGGGGGACAAGCGAAAGATCCTGAGAAAGTAGTACTGAGTGAGTTTATTGCGGTGAAAGGAATTTCGGCAAAGGGCAATCAACTCACCACCGATATGCTCAACAAGATCGTAGGTTTGGACCCATTGCCTGAACCAGAGCCACAAACTGCTGTTGAAGTCAGTGAACCTGTATTGGATGGTCCAATTGTTGAGGATAGACCTCCAGCTGTAGCTCCTCCGCCACCCAAACCGTTTGAAGGGGAGGACGAGCCGCCACAGATAACTTTAGACTTTTAACATGAGAAAAACACTCCTCCTACTTACCCTAGCCTTAGGAGGCTTTGTATTCGGTCAATCAAGTTTAAATATGTCATTACTCGGTCGTTCGACCTACATGAATGACAATAGTGATATCTGGGGGTACACGGACTCTGTTGGGACGGAATATGCCCTAGTGGGTACCACGGCTGGAGTGAGTATTGTTGAAATCAGCAGTAACCAGCCTCAGAAAAAGCAATTTATCCAAGGTCCGTACAGTATTTGGCGCGATCTGAAGACCTGGGAGCACTATGCCTATGTCACTCACGACAACCCCTTTGCTTGGAATACCATTCCTGAACACGGACTGTTGATTATTGATCTCGATAGTGTGAATCAATCGACACCGAGGTACAAAACGATCAACTATGCTATTCCAGATACCATGGGCGGGTACGACACGCTCAAGACTGCGCACAATCTGTATATTGATGAAAACGGCTTCTGCTACCTTTTTGGGGCTAATATCCGCGAGGGTGGGGCACTCATCTTTGATTTGAATGATGATCCATGGAACCCTACCTACGTAGGTATGTGGGATACGTATTACCTCCATGACGGAATGGTTCGAGGCGATACCTTATGGGGTTCTGCCGTTTACGAAGGGCTTTATGTCGTGGTGGACGTTGCTACCAAAGACAGCTCCTATATGATGGCATCAAAGGGCACACCAAATGCTTTTACCCACAATACTTGGATCAGCGACGACAACCAGACGTTGTTCGCTACGGATGAGGTAGGCGGTGCATTCTTAACAGCTTACGATGTGAGCGATTTGTCGAACATGACAGAATTGGACCGTATTCAATCTTTACCCGGTACTACAGTGATTCCGCACAATGCCCACGTCTACGGGCAATGGGTAGTGACTTCCTATTACACTTCGGGCGTTCAGATTGTGGATGCAAAGTTTCCTGAGCTTCTTGTTGAGGTTGGCTATTACGACACTTCGCCAAATTATTTCGGAAATGGCTTCAACGGAAATTGGGGCGCTTACCCGTATTTCCAATCTGAAAAAATCATTTGTTCCGATATCGAAGAAGGGCTGTTTGTTTTAGAGCCTGAATATGTGAGTGCCTCTCGTGTTCACGTTCAAGTGGTGGACAGCATTACAGGAGCACCCCTGAGCAACGCCATTGTAGAGTTTGACGTTGCGGATATCGAAGGCCTTAGTAGCATCGACGGATTAGCGGATTTAGGAACGCCCTTAAGCGGTGGTGACTCCGTGTCCATTTCGCTCAGTGGTTTTGTTACGGCGGACCTGGCATACAATTGGCTTCCTGGAGTATTTGATACGCTCCGTGTGGCGTTGTTAAACGTCAATAATATTGGTGTTGATGATGAGCAGTTGCCTGCAATCACTATGTACCCAAATCCTTCTAATGGATTCATTCACCTTGCTGGTATAGATCGCGCGAAATATGTGCTCTCGGATCTAAGTGGAAGGGTACTAGAAAGAGGCACCGTCCACGAAGAAGTGATGCAGCTTAGCCGCAGCTATGCTTCTGGACAATACCTCTTGAAAATCGTATCGAATAAAGGGATACATACCTTCCCGCTTATGCTACAGCCTTAGAAATTGGTGGTATATCCTTTCTCTTGGTAGAAGTCTTCAATGATTTCTACGACCTGATCTGCACCGTTGGCGATGCGAATGAGATCTGTGTCGTTAGGGCTGATTTTTCCTGTCCCTTTTAATGTAGAATCTACCCAGTTTTTCAGGCCTTCCCAGAACTCTGCACCGTAGAGGATGATAGGGAAGCGGTCAATCTTACCCGTTTGCACCAGCGTTATTGCTTCAAACAACTCGTCGAGTGTACCAAAACCTCCCGGCATGACTACAAACGCTTGGCTGTATTTGACGAACATGACCTTGCGGGCGAAGAAATAGTCGAAGTTCAGATTTTTGTCCGGGTCAATGTATGGATTACTGCTCTGCTCAAAGGGCAAATCGATGTTCAGTCCAACGCTCGGTCCAGATCCTTTTTGGGCACCCTTATTGGCAGCTTCCATAATACCAGGACCGCCACCTGTAATGATGCCAAAGCCCTTTTTCGTCAGCTTCTCAGCGATATCTGTCGCCGCTTGAAGGTATTGCGGTTCAGTAGCGTCCGTTCTTGCAGATCCAAAGATGCTTACGCAAGGGCCAATGCGACGCAGGCTTTCGTAGCCTTCCACAAATTCAGACATGATCTTAAACAACGCCCAACTGTCGTCGGATTTAATCTCAGTCCAGGTTTTACGTTTCATTGTATTCATAGGTAATAGGTTTATTACCCAATAAGGTACATAAATCGTACCGACTTCTAGACACTTACTTTAATTCTGGTGCAAGAAACTGCCCGGTGATGCTGTCCTTGTTTTTCGCGACTTGCTCTGGCGTCCCTGTAGCGACTATTTCACCTCCTCCTGAACCACCTTCTGGTCCTAAGTCAATAATGTGATCCGCTTGTTTGATAACGTCCATATTGTGCTCAATAATCAAGACCGTATTTCCTTGCTTGACCAACTTTTGAATCACTTCCATCAACACACGTACATCTTCAAAATGAAGACCCGTTGTAGGTTCATCAAGTATATACATGGTGTTACCTGTATCCTTCTTACTAAGTTCTGTGGCCAATTTTACGCGCTGGGCTTCGCCACCGCTCAAGGTCGTCGACGGTTGTCCTAGACGTATGTAACCGAGGCCAACATTGACAAGCGTGCTAAGTTTTAACTTGATCTTAGGGACATGCTCGAAAAATTCCAAAGCATCTTCAATACTCATGTCAAGCACATCACTGATGCTCTTGCCTTTGTAGCGAACTTCTAGCGTTTCACGGTTGAAGCGCTTACCTTGACAAGTTTCGCAGTGCACGTAAACATCTGGCAAGAAATTCATTTCAATGACGCGAAGACCACCACCTTCACAAGTCTCACAGCGTCCGCCTTTCACATTGAAAGAGAAACGTCCAGGCTTGTAGCCACGAATTTTGCTTTCAGGAAGGTTGGCAAAAAGCTGTCGTATCTCGGACCATACACCAGTATAGGTAGCGGGATTTGAACGCGGCGTACGACCAATTGGACTCTGGTCGATATCGATAATTTTATCAATCTGTTCAGCACCCTCAATACTCTTATAGGGCTGTGGTTTCGCCACTGCGCGGAAAATAAGATGGTTCAAGATGGGGTAGAGCGTACCGTTAATCAGTGTACTCTTACCACTGCCGCTAACTCCGGTAATACAGGTCAGAATGCCGAGCGGAATCTTCGCGTTTACATTCTTTAGGTTATTACCTGTGGCTCCTTTGAGCTGAATGTATCCAGTTGGAGTACGGCGCTCTGCAGGTACAGGTACTTCACGAATACCCTTGAGGTAATCTGCGGTTATACTGCCGGCTTCCCGAATATCTTCGATACCTCCTTGGGCAACAATGTTTCCTCCATGTACTCCGGCTTTTGGACCGATGTCCAAAATGAAGTCTGCCGTTTCAATCATGTCCTTATCGTGCTCCACGACAAGAACGCTGTTGCCTATATCCCTGAGCTGCTTTAGACTCTGAATAAGTCGTGCATTATCTCGTTGATGCAAGCCAATCGACGGCTCGTCGAGGATATAGAGTACATTGACCAGCTGCGATCCAATTTGAGTGGCCAGTCGAATGCGTTGTGCCTCGCCACCGCTTAGGCTGCGAGCACTGCGGTTCAAATTAAGATAGCCCAGACCCACGTCAAGCAAGAAGGCCGTTCTAGCCTTTAGTTCTTTCACGATTTCCTCGGCAATGGTCCATTCTTTCTGGCCTAATTTGGTTTCGAGACTGTGTGCCCAATGTGAGAAATCAACAAGGCTCATGGTGCTGACATCGCTGATGCTTTGGCCGGCAACTTTGAAGTGCAAGCTTTCGCGCTTGAGACGAGCACCTTTACAGCTCGAACATTCCACATTTTCCATGAAATCATCCGCCCAGCGCTGGATAGCACGACTCTTAGCCTCTTGCGATTGTGAACCTATGAAGTTGATCACACCTTCGAAGTTGACTTTATACTCTTTTGTAACGCCAATAGCTTTGTGGTCAATAGTCATGACCTCATTGGTCCCGTAAAGGATAATATCGAGGGCTTCCTTTGGAATATCCTCGATAGCTGTATCTAGATCGAACCCGTGTTTAAGTGCGATGATTTCTAGTTGGTTGAAAATCCAATTTTTCTTGTATTCGCCAACGGGTGCAAATCCGCCTTTTCGGATGGTGGTTTTAGGATCCGGTATGACCTTATCTAAATTGACTTCCTTCACTGTTCCAAGACCGTCGCATTTTACACAAGCCCCCTTAGGACTGTTGAATGAGAAGGTATTTGGCTCTGGCTCTTGATAGGCAATACCCGTAGTTGGACACATAAGTTGTCGCGAAAAATAGGCCAATTCTTGACTGTCCAGATCAATGACTGCGATCGTGCCTTTACCATGGGCCATCGCCGTTTCAACACTCTGAGCAATCCTATTCTCGGCAGTAGCAGCTACCCGGATACGGTCCACAACAATCTCAATATCGTGCGTCTTGTAGCGGTCCAGTCTAAATCCACTACTTACCTCTACAATCACACCGTCGACGCGGGCGCGGACAAATCCCATTCGAACAATCTGCTCGAACAGCTCGCGGTAGTGCCCCTTTCGAGCGCGCACAACTGGCGCTAGGACCGCAATCCTTTTACCCATAAAACGGTCACCGATAAGCTCAATGATCTGGCTATCGCTGTAGCTGACCATCTGTTCACCAGTCTTGTAGCTGAATGCTGTAGAAGCACGAGCATAGAGTAGGCGAAGGAAATCACTTAATTCAGTTACCGTACCCACAGTGGAACGCGGGTTTCTTGAAGTCGTCTTTTGTTCTATGGAAATGACAGGCGACAGTCCTTCAATCTTATCCACTTCAGGGCGCTCCATCGTCCCAAGGAATTGACGTGCATACGAGGAGAACGTTTCCATGTACCTGCGCTGTCCTTCGGCATAAATAGTATTAAACGCCAGCGAGCTTTTTCCCGATCCACTGAGCCCAGTGATCACCACCAAGGCATTGCGAGGGATTTTAACATCCAAATTTCTCAGGTTGTGCGCTTTGGCACCGTAAACTTCAATTTGTTCGCTCATGCTTATTTGGCAACGAGAATAGAGTAGGTATTGTTTGAGCTATTGGTCAATTTTGATGAACGAATCCAAGGATTGTACAATCGTAAGTCCTTATATGTCATCCCACGTTCTTGCGCCCAATCTACCCAGCTGGCGACTGCACCTTGAACCTGAACGGTATCAAAGTCTGGAAGCGTGTACCCTTCAGTCTGATGGTATACATAACCGTATTCGCTCAAGTGTTCGTGAATGTGCTTGACTGCAGCCAATCTAAAGACGTAGCGAGCAGTCTCACTGTTCAAGCGTAAATCGTAGTAGCTGTTCACCTTTTGCTCCTCCAATCGACGCGCAGTTCCCGCCATTCCCATGTTGTAAGACGCTGCCGCCAAGGTCCAATTGCCAAACTTCCCGTACGCCTCCTTTAAATAAGCACAAGCCACTCGCGTTGCCTTTTCCATGTGGTAACGTTCGTCGACTTCGCTGTTGATAATGAGACCTGCTTCACGACCAGTAGTCTTCATGATTTGCCAAGGCCCAGCAGCACCTGCAGGACTGACGATATTCTGCAACCCGCTCTCTATCAGAGCGAGGTATTTAAAATCTTCGGGAATGCCTTCAGCGGCAAGGATGGGTGCAATGACCGGGAACCATTTGTCGCTGCGCTTGAGCATGAGCAGGTTATTGCTCTGCCAATAGGAATTGACCAAAATTTCACGATCTAAACTCTCTTGTACATCAAGACGCTCCATAGGCATAGATTCTCCGGCAATACTCATCTGTTCTGGTAATTCAAACGGCTTCACCGTGCTTGGACGTGCCTCTACTGGATGAAGTTCGTCAGAGGAAGAGGACACAATGGCCACGGCCGTCAAGACGATACCGGCACCGATGAGGGCACTGAGAATATTATTTTTCATAGGTAAACGGGGAGTCGAATGCTTTTAATACTGGGCCTATTTGATCTTTAGCACTCAATTTAGGCGATGAAATACCCCAGTCAATACCGAGGTCAGGGTCGTTCCAAAGTAAACTGCCTTCATGCTCAGGGCTGTAGGTGTCAGTGCATTTGTACAAGAAGACCGTATCATTTTCTAGGGTTGCAAATCCATGCGCAAAACCGGGCGGTATCCACAACATTTTCTTGTTTTCACCACTGAGTTCAATGCTAAAGTGCGCTCCATAAGTTGGAGAGCCTTTTCTGATGTCCACAACTACATCCAATACACGGCCTTTCTGAACACGTACCAACTTCCCTTGTGCTTTTGGCGGCGCTTGAAAATGCAGGCCTCGCACTACACCTTCACCGGAAAAACTCTCGTTGTCTTGCACGAAGTCGGCAGAAATACCGGCACGTTCAAAATGGTCCTTGCTGTATGACTCAAAGAAATAGCCTCTATGGTCACCAAAGACACGCGGTTCGATTACGAATAGATCGGGTATGGGTGTAGGAAGGATTTTCATATACCCAAAAATAAACGGATAAGTACTAAACGAGTACTGGGTCCACCTTTTCTTTCAGCAAATTTGATATTTGCGTGCTGTGCGATGAAAAGCTGAGGTGGGTTGCGCCCTCGAGGATCCAAAATCTGTCTGTAGAAGGCTTTTGAAGCGTAAAGACTGGGTCCAATTCACCAAGGATAGTATCTACCGGTGCCAATGGAGTAGGACGCTTCCATTTCAGGACAGCTTTCATGACCCAACGGTAGTACTGACACTCAAACTGCTCCATAGTCTCCAATACTAGATCCAAGGTTCTCGAAGGCTGGCTGTTTAGACGAGCAATGAATTTGATCATTCTGATTATACTTCCCTCTGGCGCCCAGTTCAATACACCGGTCGATGCTAAGTTTCTATACAAAGGTCTTAACTTTGCTTCGTGGTGCAATGAGTTGAGTAATACAACACGTTGAACTTTGTTTCTTGAGGCCCAATCCTGAGCAACAATTCCACCAAAACTGTAGCCAAAAAGCAAGTCGTTTTCTTGGATAGGATATCTATCTAAAAGCCTATCTGCATAGGCCGAGAGCGATTCGTTTTGCAACGGTTCAATCCACTCCAAATAAGTAGCGTTCCAGGGAAATCTAAACGATTTGAAAATCCTTGAATCTGCACCCATACCTGGAAGTACCCAAACTCTACAATCCGACATTAGCCAATTTTTTGCTCTATTATAGTATATACAAGTGGATGGATGGATTTGTTCGCAGCAATGATGCTTTCTGAGGCAACAGGGACATTATTGTTTGAAAAATCGGTCACAATACCGCCTGCTTCTCTAACCAAGACCACGCCCGCAGCCACATCCCAAGGGCTTAAACCGTATTCAAAATAACCGTCAAAACGACCACAGGCCGTGTAGGCTAGGTCTACTGCAGCTGTTCCAATGCGTCGCACTCCTCTTGTATGCTGATACATGTGTGACAGAGTATCTTGGAAGCCTTGTAGCTTAGAAAAGTTGTAATACGGAAATCCTGTAGCAAGAAGCGTGTCTTCGAGTCGCTCGCTGGTTGTGGTAGAAATTCGCTTTCCATTTAAGAATGCACCGCCTCCTTCATAGGCCGTAAAGCATTCGTCCATTCCTGCTTCATAAACAACACCCAAAACAGGCCATCCTTCTCTTAACAGCGCAATACTAACACTGTAAATGGGAAGCCCATGAACAAAGTTGGTCGTCCCGTCCAGCGGGTCGATCACCCAAGTGTACTCTGAATCTGTTTTCTGAGTGGTGGTTTCCTCCTCGGTGAGAAATCCTGCTTCGGGAAAAACTTCCATTAGCTTTTGAACGATGAGTTCTTCCGTGGATCGATCAACATCGCTAACCAAAGCATTCATGCTCTTGAGCTCGACCACAGATCGGTCGAAGGTGCGTTGTCTTATTCTTAGATATGTACCAGCTTCTTTAGCAACTAAGGAAGCTTTTTCAGTGAGGACGCTGAGGTCAATCATAGTAATTCTTTCGCCGTATGTTTTAGTCGAATGGTTTTACAGAGCGATTTAAGATTGCTGCCGTCGGTATTTGTGTCGCCATAAATTTCCATGACTGCAAACCTGTTTTCAGGTTCAAATCCAACCATACCAATGAATAATCCTTCTCGAATTTTGAAAAGCCTGGCTTCGTTCACCATGCCATCATTCACCTGTCCTTCAGAGACAAATTGCCAGAAGTTGGAGAACTCCCGTTCGCTGCATAGCGGTTTATATTCTAGAAAAATCAGTGGCATTGGCGGTGCGGCTTTCTACCTCTAAGGTAACAAATCCTTCGTCGCAAATGCCTGAAAGACAAAAAGTTTTGGTTTTATTTGCTAATTCAGGGTCCCAAAATGTTCGTACCCTAACGTAATTGTCTGAATATCCGTACATATACCCTTCTCTGTTTTCGCCTTCAAATAAAATCGGGCGTCGTTTACCCAGCTGGCTTTCGTAAAAAGCTCTTTTCTTCTTCTCGCTGAGAATTCGCAGCATTTTGTTGCGTCTTTTTCGCTCGGGAATTGGCACAACTCCCTCCATGCCAGCAGCTAAGGTATTTGCTCTCTCCGAGTATGTGAATACATGGAGGTAACTGATGTCTAGTTCGTTTAAGAAGTTATAGGTCTCTAAAAACAATTCTTCTGTTTCTCCTGGAAAGCCAACTATGACATCTACACCGATACAAGTGTCTGGATTCGCAGCTTTGATTGTTTCTACACGTTGTCTGTAAAGTCCACTCATGTACCTGCGCTTCATCAACTTCAAGAGCGTATCACTGCCGCTTTGAAGTGGAATGTGAAAGTGCGGTACAAACTTCTTACTTTGATGGGTGAATTCGATAATCTCGTTGCGCAGCAGGTTAGGCTCTATACTCGAAATACGCATGCGATCTACATCTACCCGTTGATCCAGTGCTTCGACGAGTTCCATGAACGTATTTTCGTGACGCTTGTTGCCAAATTCGCCTTTGCCGTAATCGCCTACATTCACGCCAGTAAGTACAATTTCTGGTATGCCTTTTTCTGCGATCTCTTGCGCTCTTGAGACTACATTTTCTAGAGTATCGCTCCGCGAAATACCACGAGCCAATGGAATGGTACAGTAGGTACACTTATAATCACACCCGTCTTGAACTTTAAGAAACGCCCTTGTTCTATCTCCAGCGCTGTAGGAGCTTACGAAAGTATTTGCCTCACCAATCTCACAGCTGTGCATTTGTGCGGGTCCTTCGGTTTTCTCAAGCGCCCCAAGGAACTGGGTGACATTAAATTTTTCAGTGGCCCCAAGCACTAAGTCTACTCCAGGCATTTCCATGATTTGCTTGGGTTTGAGCTGGGCATAGCAACCAACAATAACGACGAATCCGTCGGGGTTCGCCCGCAAGGCACGTCCAACGATGTTTCTACATTCTCGGTCCGCATTTTCGGTAACCGAGCAGGTATTAATCACGTATACATCGGCGGCTTCTTTGAATCCTACTTCTTCAAATCCATTGTTTCTGAAATCTTTCGCAATGGTTGAGGTTTCGGCAAAGTTGAGCTTACAGCCAAGGGTGTGAAAGGCAACAGAAGGCATTATATCAGGTTTACTTCTGGTTCTAGTTGAATGCCAAATCTCTTGTAGACATCCTTCATGATGGATGTTGCCAGTGAATGAATTTCCTCACCGGTCGCTTGCCCATAATTGACAAGTACCAATGCTTGATGCTCGTGTACACCTGCATCTTTTTTACGATATCCTTTCCAGCCGCATTGATCGATGATCCAACCGGCCGCAAGCTTTGTGCCGCCTTCGGCAGGGTAGAACGGCATGTTTGGATAACGTTCTTTTAATTCTTCAGCTTTTTCCGAGCTAACCACTGGATTTTTAAAGAAAGAACCGCTGTTTCCTATTTCATTCGGATCAGGCAATTTGCTCTGACGAATGGCCACAACTACATCGCTGATCTGCTTTGGTGTAGGCTCGTTAATGCCGCGCTCTTTAAGCTCCGAAGCAATAGCACCGTAATCCGTGCGAATACGATGGTTTCTTTTGGTCAATTCTAGAGTTACCCTCGTTATGATGGCCTTTCCCTTCCAGTCATTTTTAAAAATACTGTTTCGGTAACCAAATTTGGCTTCTTCTTTATTCAAGTGGAAAAACGAACCGTCTTCGACCATGACCCCTTCGCAATTGACGAAAATATCTTTGAGTTCAACACCGTAGGCTCCGATATTTTGAACGGGTGCAGTACCGCAGTTTCCTGGTATTAAGCTTAGGTTTTCAATTCCTCCAAGACCCTGCATCAAGGTCCACAAGACTACTTCGTGCCAGTTTTCACCTGCTCCAAAGCGGATATGCACTTTGTCATCGTCTTCATAAACTACGCGACGTCCGTGGATGTCTACCTTGAGTACATCTCCGGGCACATCTTGCGTCAATAGCATATTTGAACCACCGCCTAGAACAAGAGTAGGGGCACCGTGGTGCTTCACATAGTTCGCAATTTCATCTGCGCTATGTGCCCATATCAATCGACTCGCTTTCTGGTCAATACCAAAAGTGTTGAGTTTCGCTAGGCTTTGGTTTATCTGAACAATCACAGTAGGTTATCTAGTGGTGTGTGGGTAAACTTCTAATGCAGCTTTTAAGATAGCAATACAATCCATTAACGCTTCTGTATTTAAAACATAGGCTAGACGCGCTTGATTCGCTCCTAATTCTGGTTTGGCGTAAAAGCCCGCCGCAGGGGCCATCATCAATGTTTTACCTTCATGATTGAACTCGCTCAATAGCCACTGCGCAAAGTGTTCAGCGCTTTCCACGGGGAAAGAAGCTACTGCGTAAAATGCGCCCTTGGGCTTTGGACAGAAAACTCCGTCAATGCTGTTGAGTCCTTCGACCAATACATTACGACGTTCTACATATTCTGCATTTACCTCGTCAAAATAGCGCTGTGGCGTTTTTAATGCAGCTTCACTGGCAATCTGTGCATAAGTAGGCGGTGAAAGTCTGGCTTGTGCAAACTTCATCGCAGTCGCCATAAAGTCTTTATTCTTGCTGACTAAACAACCTATTCTTGCACCACACATGCTGTAGCGTTTTGAAAAGCTGTCCACAACTATAGCGTTGTTCTCAAGACCTTCCATGCTAAGAATGCTGTGGTGAGCTTCGCCGTCGTAGGTGAACTCTCGGTACACTTCATCAGCGATTAGGAACAAGTCGTGTTTAAGTACGATTTCTTTTAGTTGCTCGAGCTCTTCTTTGCTGTACAAGTACCCGGTTGGATTACCTGGGTTACAAATGAGAATGCCTTTCGTTCTTTCGGTGATGGCCTGCTCAAACAATTCCACAGGCGGCAGGGCAAAACCATTTTCAATATTGGCTTCGACCGTTACGACTTTCACACCACTTGCTGTAGCAAAACCATTGTAGTTGGCATAGAAGGGTTCTGGGATGATAATTTCATCACCTTCATCCATTGCAGATCCAAAAGTGAACAATAAAGCTTCTGATCCTCCTGTGGTTACAATGATTTCATCGGTGTTTACCGGAAGATTCTTACCGTGGTAATATTTCGACAGTCCTTCTCTCAAGGAAGCAAAACCTGCGCTATGGCTGTAGGCCAACACAGGCACTTTAGCCTCTTTAATGGCTTGCTGTGCCTCCAGAGGTGTCTGAATATCGGGTTGCCCAATATTTAGATAGTACACCTTGTTACCATTGCGCTCAGCTTGTTCTGCGAACGGAACTAATTTGCGGATAGGGCTGGAAGGCATGCTGGAGCCTTTCTTCGAAATTGATGGCATTGCTGTTTGTTTTGGTACTAAAAAAGCCCCGCAAAAATACGGGGCTTTCTTTAAATTATTGGGACGTAATCCTGCCTTATTTGGCAATCACACTACCGCCTTGTTTAGTTGGTGTGCTTTTTTGAGCTTCTGGGTTCATCACTTGACCTTTGATGGTGAGAACAACCGTTTGGTTTGATGCGTTTGAGTTCACCGTAACGGTCTTGTGGAAATTACCCATGCGGTTGGTGTCATATTTTACAGTAATCTCGCCTTCTGCACCGGGAGCGATTGGTTCACGCGTCCATTTTGGAGTAGTACAACCACAAGATGCTCGAACAGAATTCAAAACCAACGGCTCTGTACCTTCGTTTTTAAATTTGAATACACGAGTTCCATTTGCACCTTTTTCGATCTTACCGTAGTTGATCACTTTCTCAGCGAATTGGATTTTTGCACCATCTGTAGGTTGCTCTTGCGCCTGTGCAGCGAATCCGAACAGCGCTACAGCTAGGGATAGGATAAATTTTTTCATGTTCAATTTCATTGTTTGAGAGTTTCAAATGTACTTCGAAAGCGCTGGCTTTCAAAGGAAATTAACAATCTCTTAGCCTATGGGTTCATTGGATGGGTGCAGGCGCTTATTTTTGCAACTTATAATTAGAACGACTTCCATGCGCGAAATTGGAAAATATACCCCGGGAGAAATTGAATCTAAGTGGTACAGCCACTGGCTAGACAACAAATACTTTCATGCCGAAGTATCTGATAAAGAGCCGTATACAATTGTAATTCCGCCGCCAAACGTCACAGGAGTACTTCACATGGGACACATGCTTAACAATACCGTTCAAGATGTTCTCATTCGTCGTGCTCGCATGCTTGGTTTGAACGCATGTTGGGTACCGGGTACCGACCATGCGTCTATTGCAACTGAAGCCAAGGTGGTTAAACGCCTGCGTGAGCAGGGCATTAAAAAGTCAGATTTGTCGCGCGAGGATTTCTTGAAACACGCCTGGGATTGGACCGACGAATACGGCGGTATAATTCTCAAGCAGTTGCGCCGCCTTGGAGCTTCTTGCGATTGGGACCGTACGGCGTTTACTTTGGACGAAGTGCGAAGCGAGCAAGTAATCGATGTATTTATCGACTTGCACCAGAAAGGCATGATTTACCGGGGTCTGCGTATGGTGAACTGGGATCCAGTAGCACTTACGGCAGTATCGGATGAGGAAGTCATCCACAAGGAGGAGAACAGCCGCCTGTACTACATGACCTACAATATCGAAGGATCAGATGAGGCTTTGCAAGTGGCAACGACGCGTCCTGAAACCATTTTTGGTGATACTGCGGTATGTGTAAATCCTGAAGATGAGCGCTACCAGCATTTGAAAGGCAAGAAGGCTATTGTTCCTTTAGTAGGACGCGCGGTACCGATTGTTTTTGACGAGTACGTGGATATCGAGTTTGGTACGGGAGCACTAAAGGTGACTCCAGCACACGA
>Ga0181558_10001389_pt1 | contig 23223 bp, 18 predicted proteins | sample 011ome_22_FD_133754 | JGI IMG/M metagenome (GOLD analysis project Ga0181558, IMG submission 133754) | Coastal salt marsh microbial communities from the Groves Creek Marsh, Skidaway Island, Georgia - 011507BT metaG (megahit assembly) | ecosystem: Environmental > Aquatic > Marine > Intertidal...
ACAGCGCCATCGGCAACAAGACCCCGGTGGAGTTCATGAAGGCCATCGGGCAACCCAGCCAACCGGTGGCCTAGACAACGGGAAGTTCGGCTTCGGGCCGGTCCAACGTTGGGGGCAAGGTCAAGACAACGGGAAGTTCGGCTTCGGGCCGGTCCAACGTTGGGGGCAAGGTCATTTATAGGATGGTTCGGTGATTGTGATTATAATAGTCGACCCAGGCAATTCGCCGAATTACTCTCAGTGACTGGTGTGCCAAAAGCACGTGTACTTTTTTTAACAGAAAAAATTCCAAGTTATTCCAAATTTATACGCGGGCTTCTGCCAAGGAGTGTAATTCTGGAATCTTGGACAAGGGTTGAACAATTAGAGAGTGTTTTTTCTTGGAGCGCATTTTCCATAGATACAGCGTTCTTAAGGGACAATACATTCCTAGCTGGCGAGTCGATCTCTTTTGGAGTCCCCGTAGTGTCCCTATATGAAACGCACGATACACTAACGAGCCCTAAATCAGGGGGGTATTGTGCTCATGGCGATCAGCAGGCATTGATATCAGAAGTTAAATCGAGGCTTTTGGATATCGATAAGTGGACAGAAACGTGTCTGTTGGCAAGAGAGGCGGCATCTAAAAGGCGAGAGACTTGTTTAAAAAAATGGCGGCGCTTTCTGAGCACCTTAAATGGTTGATCATAAAATACTCAATTATCTCAATCTGGGGAAATCTTGATGTGTGGTCTGGCTGGAATAGTCAACTTTGAAGGAGGGAACCCTGATCGACTGAAGGAAATTGCTTCAAAAATGGCGGGCGAGTTATCTCATCGAGGGCCAGACGATGCTGGTGTTTGGGGGGATCAAGGAGGTTTAGCGGCACTAGGATTTCGCCGTTTATCGATTATAGATCTGTCTGAGACCGGTCACCAACCTATGATCAGTCGAGATGGTCGATACGCTCTCGTCTACAACGGAGAAGTTTATAATTTCGCAGAGCTTCGTTCGGAATTGTTGTTAAAAGGACATCGTTTTAACGGAAGTTCTGATAGCGAAGTAGTGCTATCCGCCTGTCAACAATGGGGTGTCATTGAAGCATGTAAGCGCTTCAATGGTATGTTTGCGCTCGCCTTCTGGGACTCTTTGGAACGTAAGGTTTATCTCGCGAGAGATCGCATGGGCGTAAAGCCATTGTATTGGGGGAAGTTTGGAAAGCGTACAATTTTTGCGTCTGAACTGAAGGCTTTGCGCAAGGTTCCATGGCTGCCTGTTGAACTCAATTTCGAGGCTACTTGTGCGTACTTTAGGTACGGATACTATCCGGCACCAATGACAGTCTATAAAGACATCAAAAAAGTCATGCCTGGCCAGGTCCTGGAAATATCTGAGACGAATGAAACTGCAACCCAATTCTGGTCATTAGCCGAAGTCGCATCACGAGGTGTAGAGAATTCGTTTAATGGTGATGAACAGGATGCGGTGGCCGAACTGGATCGTTTGCTGAGGCAATCCGTATCATCTCGAATGGTCGCGGATGTCCCCGTTGGCGCGTTTTTATCAGCCGGAATCGATTCTTCGACAGTGGTTGCGATGATGAAGATGTCTTCCAATTCTGAAACCGTAAAGAGTTTCACAATTGGGTTCGAGCAAACCGAGTATGATGAGAGTGTCCGTGCTCGAGAAATTGCCAGTCATTTGAAGACAGATCACCACGAATTAATTGTACTCGAAAAGGATGTCATCGACATCATACCAAATCTCTCCCTTTGGTATGATGAGCCTTTCGCAGACTCGTCCCAAATCCCGACCGCTCTTGTTTCGCAATTGGCGCGTAGTCATGTGAAGGTTAGTTTGTCGGGCGACGGTGGCGATGAGCTGTTCTATGGGTATGACCGATATTTTACCGGGGCAGGGCTTTCAAATCAGCTATCAAGAATTCCAGAACCACTTCGCAGAATGCTATCCAAACTGATTGAGGGAGCGTCTGACACGCAACTTTCAGCACTTCTAAAAGTTTTGCCTGCGGGTATGCGACCTAATCGTGGCGTAGAGGCTATGCGTTGGTTCGCGGGACCGCTTGGCATGAATACGAAAGAAATTTACCGACAGATGATAAGCCTGTGGGTTAACCCAGCTGCAGTCATGAATGGCACTATTGAAGGTCAAGGAACCGGGTGGGAGAATGTCCCAGATAATATTGGCACTAAGATGCACGATTTAATGCCTTACTTGGATGGCATGACATATTTACCAGACGACATTCTAACTAAAGTCGATCGTGCTAGTATGGCCTTTGGGCTGGAGGCGCGAGAGCCTTTACTCGATTATCGACTCATAGAATTCGCGTGGGCCCTTCCTCGTAGCATGAAATCTCGCGACGGAACTGGTAAATGGCTGCTCAGGGAAGTTTTAAAGAAGTACGTGCCGGCCGAACTCACAAATCAACCAAAAATGGGCTTTGCCCTTCCAATTGGAGGCTGGCTACGTGGGCCATTACGAGATTGGGCAGAAAGCCTACTGTTCGATGCCTCTTCAGACGATGGACTATTAGAGAAGTCTATTATCGAGTCGACTTGGAAAAGGCATATTGAAGGAAACGTTGGTCTCGAAGCACAGATTTGGACCATTTTAATGTTTCGCTCATGGCATCAGAGGTGGTTTGCCGTCACATGAATTGGTTTGTTGAAAGAGTGAAATGAAAATATCTCGATTTACAGTGAATGCATCGTGGTTACTACGGATGCTGGTCTTTGGTGCTACAGTTGTGGGCTTGACGCTCATTTGGCGTCTGGAATATGAAAAAGAGTTTCAGTTAGAAGTATCAAACGCAACAAAAGTGGGTGAATTTGGTTGGCGGATCCCTATTCCGCCTATTACTGAATTTCCTTTTCAAGTTTTATCAGACTCAAACGATACTCCCTCGCGATCGTCACTCAAGTTATATGAGAATAATACTGAACTTGGCCCCGCACATTCCGTGCATAGTGATATTTCTAATTCTGGGAGCGGCGCTTTTTCTCACTGGGGCAACTGGCTTTACTTCTCTTCATCTGACAATTCTGATCCACGAGCAAATCGATTTCATTACACGGCTTCGGTTCAATATGGATTGAACAAGACGGCAATTATATCGCTAGCATTTGTGATTATTTTAGCTGGGGCTCTGAGTGTATTCTTTCCATATTTTAAGGATGCACGTCGCAAAGCTTCAGATTTAAGAATCAGCGTATTTTATTTAATCTCCCGTAAAATTTTAAAACGACTCATTCAGCCAGCAATTTCTGACCGAATGTTTTGGTGTGCTTTTGGCGTGATTTTTTTGACTGGCTTTGGTGTCCGCATATATTGGATGTGGGCACTTGGCTTGCCCTATATCGTCCCTGACTCGCTCTCTTACATTCTACCGGCCCTAGAAAACCCATACTTGCCATTTGGCGAGGCAAGAACAGCGGGTGTGCCCTATTTGGCGTCAATCGGTTTAGCCATGATGGCTCACCCCATTGGTTTCACCATGATGTACACTGCGCTTTGGGCGGTATCGACTGTCGCGATCGTTGTTGTTTGTTTCAGTGTATTAAATTTGCGCGTGTTGGCACTGATCCTTCTCGCTTATCTATGTTTCATTCAAAAAAATATGGCACTCGAATTTACTATTCTTTCTGAACACGCAGCGAGAACCATGTATCTTTTCTCGATTTCAATAATGCTTCTTTCAATTCGGCGGATAAGTATTCTGGTTGGTGTTTGCCTCGGCTTGGCTGCATTTTTCAATATCATGATAAAACCGTCGGCTATGGCATTTTTACCGTTGATTGTAATTTGGTATGGGTTGGCTTGGTTCTTTTTCTCACGTCATTCCGCACGAAGAGTAATGGTCAGTGCCGGAGTATGCCTTTCCGTTATTGCAACATTAATGGTGCTCTATATGAGTGCTTTTGATAAGCGATATAATTCTTTTGCGATTTCTCATTTCGATGGGCTCAATCTCTACGCACAGGTTGGTCATTTGACCGTTCTTGATACGGGGATTTACCCGGAAATTAAGTCGGAATTGGAAGAATTTTTACCCCTATACGTCGAAAAATATGCTGATCAGCGCAAGTATGCCTGGAATTGGTTGATATATGGCGCGACCAACGAGGAGATGAAGGCCGACTTTGGAGACCGGAGCCCTGTTAAAAGCGTTATTGAATACGTTGGACACCAAAGCATGAAAGAAACGAACATAATTCTGGGAGAATTAGCTGTTGAGGGAATAAAGCAAAATCCAATTAAATATTTGGATTTGGTTGCTTATACATTTCACCAACTGGCATTCATAGGGTTCAGTTTTAATTATGCGGATTTCTTCAGTGAAAAATCATTGGATTACCATCGTGAGCAGTCAGTTGAAATGTATCGGTGGTTTCTTGAGGACACAGGATGGAATGATACTCCCCTGCGGCAACATGTTAGGAGCGGGCTCGAAAAAAATATGGGCGGAGTTGCAGAGGGGGAGCTGCCGGTTGGGTTTAGTTACGTTTCAGAGTTCATTTATTGGTCAACTTATTACCTTGGCCGTTTGGCGGAAACTTTGGTTAAAGTCGGAATTGGTATTTTGGCGATAGGATTTTTGCTTACTCTATATGGCCTTGCGACGAGACGATTGAGAATTTCTGCTCAACACATCCGCGTTGAGAACAGTATTTGGGGAGCTAATAAAATGCTTGTTATAAGCGTTTTGTTAGCGGGGCTTTGTGCCTTCGGCTATTGCCTAGCACTCAGTTTATATAGTGTTTCTGATCCCGTTCGCTTTCTCGCAAATGTACAAGATGTCTATATCCTAACCTCTATATGTCTTCTCGCGTCGCTGACATACCCTCTAAAACGAATTGCCGTGTTGATTGGGGCCAAAACGCGAATTACGGGGAACAATGTCGGAGAAAATGTCTAGAGAACTCAATAGAGAAGGTCTCTGATTAATCCAAGATATCACATTGATTCCAGTTTTCCCTTTAAGTCCAAATCTTTCGATTAAGGTTTTTGGGAAACAGCTTCTTTAAGCGTCTCTACAACTTCTTGCTGTTGGACTGGTGTTAGTTCTGGGAAGATTGGTATTGCAATAGAATCGGCGGCGCACAATTCGGCATTGTGCGCATCTCCGATTTTGTAGCCTAAATTCTCAAAACACTTTTGAAGATGCAGCGGAACCGGATAATATATTTCACAACCTACTCCAGAACCACGTAAATGGTTCAGTACGTTGTCTCGATTCTGCACTCGTATTACGTATTGATTATATATGTGCCGATAATTTTCTTGGGCAATTGGCGTATTTATGGCACTGGCTTCACTTAATAGAACATCATAAAGTAGTGCGTTTTTGTGTCTGCTTTTTGACCAGTTTTCGAGATACTTGAGCTTTACACGAATTATCGCTGCTTGAAGCGCATCGAGACGAAAATTTCCCCCGATGAACTGATGGTGATACTTTGGATTTGATCCGTGCGCTCGCAACACTCGGATTCTCTCGGCTAACTGATCGTCATTAGTCACGACCATGCCTGCATCGCCAAATGCGCCTAGGTTCTTTGATGGGAAAAAAGAAAAACAACCAATTGCACCTAAGCTGCCAGCTCTCTTGCCATGAAATTCAGCCCCTAGCGCCTGAGCTGCATCTTCTACTACCGGCAGATTATACTTCTCTGCGATCTGAAGAATATCGGCCATATTTGCGCATTGGCCAAACAGGTGAATGGGCAAAACAGCTTTTGTTGAAGGTGTAATGGCGGCCTCAATTTTGGCTGCATCTATATTAAATGTGGTTGGGTCAATATCAACAAATACGGGACGCGCACCAAGCCGTGCTATACAGCCGGCACTGGAAAAAAAACTGTAAGGCGAGGTAATAACTTCATCGCCACTACCAATACCAAGCGCCATAAGAGCAACTAGAAGCGCATCAGTCCCGCTTGAAACACCTATTGCGTGATCAACGCCGCAATAGGCAGCGATTTCATTTTCACAGGCCTCAACCTCTGGTCCCATTATGAAGCGCTGACTGGAGAGAACTCGATCGATAGCTTCTCTTATTTCGTTCTCTATTGGTTTGAATTGGCGTTGAAGGTCAAGTAACGGAACGCTCATTTGTTTGGGTCTTCTTCAATCATCCCAGAGCTAATGGCAGTATACTTCGAACCGCAACTGTGACAGGTAATATCGCGGTCATTTTCCTCTAGTCGAGTTCCGCACTTACATACATGCCCGATTTTTTGGGCTGGATTTCCAACCATAAGTGCGAAGTCATCGACATCTTTTGTAACTACAGCACCTGCGCCGATCATTGCGTATTTTCCGATTTTGTTTCCGCATATAACGGTGGCATTGGCCCCAATAGTGGCACCTGATTTCACGACAGTGGGTTTGAATTCGTCTTTGCGCTCTATTTCCGCGCGCGGATTGATAACATTTGTGAAAACCATACTGGGTCCACAAAAAACGCCGTCTTCCAAAATGACACCCGGATAAACGCTCACATTATTTTGAATTTTGCATCGAGCACCAACCTTTACATTTGGACCGATCATTACGTTCTGACCAATATTGCAGTTCTCGCCGATCTCACTATTTTTCATGATGTGGCTAAAATGCCAGATTCGTGTGCCTTCACCTATCACAGATGGCTGATCTACTTCTGCCGTTGGATGAATAAAGGTTGTCATCGGATTAACTTCGTCCGTTTGATCCATTGTAATACTGTGTCCAACCTCCATCGAGCGTTGTGCCGCATCAAGTACTCGCAATACTCTTAAACCCTCTGCACCATCTGTTCTAGGGCGTGTCCCGTTCCTTATGGAATTTAAGAAGTGGTCACACTCAATCTTTAACGGCTCTAATTCTTCCAGTGGAACCCATACTGGATCGACTTTTTTCGCACTAGGCTGACCATTCTGCCAAGCGATCTCATGGAAGTAGAGCCCTAATTTTTCATTCCATGGTAAGCTATCATCAAACACTGCCATGCCTTTTTCACCAATTATTACAAGCCGTTGCTCCTTAAACGGATGAAGCCATGAAACTTGAATATGTGCGGCTTGGCCATTTTTGAAAGAAATATTGGTAGATGTAACATCTGCAATTTCTGAACTGATATAGCAGTGCCCTGTTGCGGATACTGTATCTACATCTGTTCCAAAAATGCCAAGAATCATTGAAATGTCATGAGGCGCAAAACTCCACAGGATGTTCTCTTCTGTTCGAACTTTTCCAAGATTCATTCTATTCGAATATGCGTATCTAAGTTCGCCAATATTGCCCGCCATACAGATTTCTTGGAGCTTAAGAAACGCTGGGTGAAATTGCATGAGATGCCCCACCATTAGGGTCAAACTATTCTGTTCAGCGATTTCACAAAGTTGTTGTGCTTCGATTATCTCAAGGGAAAGTGGCTTCTCAACAAAGACGTGTTTGCGAGCTAGTAAAGCCTCCTTGGTCAGAGCGTAGTGATGGCTTGCAGGAGCTGATATTACGAGGGCATCGATGTTTGAGTCTTGCAGAGCTTCCGGAAATGTTAATGCTCTGACGGAATATTGCGATGATATCCTGTTTGCTATAGAGGGATCTATATCGACGACCGCATTAAGTACTCCCAGAGCATCAAAATTGCGGACTAGATTTTTCCCCCAATGACCACAGCCAACGACAGCAATGCTAATTTTTTGATCAGAAATGGACAATTTGTTACCTTTAGACTTAAAGCTCATTTCCATCAGAAACCCATGTTGTGATCATTGCGAAGTTTAAGGGTCGTTGCTGATCAACTGATTGTTCATGTTGTTACTGAATGAACTGTCGGATGTTAGCTGCTCTCGGGTTTAGTGATTTCTATCGCCCAGTAATACCCAAAAGGCCCGAGGGAAGACGGATCTTTATGAAACCAGGGTAAGCTATATCCAATCGGGTACAGTGCATCGATCTGAAAGTCTGAGAAAAACCTCTCCACCTCACGCTTGTCAAAGCAATCCAGATAAGGAACACCAAAGCACTCTAGAACGGCAGTTCCCATTAGACTTTCAAGATGGCGACCGTCAATTAACTTATAAATGGTTCTTTCACGACGCGTTACGAAATCAACGGCGTGCTGGAATCCTCTTAAAATCTTTGCTACTGCGACTTTCAGCGCCCAGCGACGATAAAGTATAACATAGGCTTTCCCGCCAGGCTCAAGAACACGGTAAACTTCGTCAAATGCTCGTTGCGGGTGAGCTGTATGATGCAATACGCCAAATGAAAATACGCATTCCAAGGAATTGGTTTTAAAGTCCAAACTCTCAGCATCTCCGACTTGGAAGGTTGGCTCTACTTTGACATCCCAATTTTCAGTTTTTGCTTCTTCGAGAGCTTCTTTTGCCTTTGCGACACTCTCGTTTGAATAGTCAATGCCTCGATAGCTGCCATCTTCTGGTAGGTGCAAGCAGCATGTCAGTGCATCTGTACCTAACCCGCTACCGATCTCGACGATATTTTTATGATTCTCTGCAATTCGCTTCATATAGCCCGGTAACCAAGGTTCAGACCGGTACCGGTATTTTTTCCTAGCGACTAGGTTCTCTTGCCCATTGCACGGAGATGCATTCCAAAATGTACGTGTAGAGTGCATCGCCTCGTCAGGGGCTTCATCTTGTTCGGATGCAACTGTCATGTACTGCACTCTGCTCTCTTGTTAAACTGTACTTCTTATGTGACGCCTCATGAACAAGTCAAGCTCAGCATGCGACCAAAAATTAATAAACGAAGTTGTGGATAGTGATCAACCTGTTGACTTCTTTGTCGTGCAAAGAAGTGTTAGATTTGTCACTTGAAGGCCAAATTCAAACTCATAGATGGTTCAGTTTTGAGTTCTCTTAGATACAGTCGTAATTTTTTTATTGGTCGAGCGGCATATTTGCTCACCACAACAGTTCTTTTTTTACTCAGCATCGCTCCTGCCGCACTCTTGAGATTTTACCCGAGAGGAAAGTCTGTCATTTGTATAGGCGAGCGTCGTCACATCCAGTATGACTTCGTGAACTATCTAAAAGACGCAGGTCTTCATGCGACCTACTTGGCAGTTCGTCAGTCGGATGCTCATTGGGATAAATCAGATCTATTTCTGGCTCCACGTCCACTAGGAATAAGTGTGGCTTTTGAGCAATTTTACTTTTTGTGGCGATATGTCATGCCGAATAGGGTCGTTCATTCGCATTGCATGATGGGGATCTCAAATTATCAATGGGAGTTCTTCTTACTTAAATTAGCGAACTGTAGAATTGTAGCTCACTTGCGCGGTTGCGAAGCCCGAACGCGTGCAGTCACGATAGAAAAAAGTCCGGATGTGAATATATGTAATAAATGCGATTACGAACCGAATTACTTATGCATGTCGAAGGAAAATATCAGACGTCGTTGGGTGGCGAGAAATATCGCTGATGTGGTTTTAGTGACGACACCTGACATGCTAGATCATTTTCCTGAAGCCTATCACTTGCCGTTTTTTTTGCCTCGCGATATTCCAACGATGCTGGAGCGCACAATTCAGCAAGACCGAACTCGAGACAATGCCCTTCGTGTGCTTTTGATAACCAACCAACCGGGTATAGAAGATGCAGAGGAAATTAGAGCCGCAATAAAAGTTCTCATTGAACAGGGCTTAACCATACAATTTTCCGAGGCATCAAAGAAAGCCCGCGGTGAGTTGGTTGAGATGCTCGACAATACCGATGTACTGGTTGGAAAGTTGACAATGGGGTACTATGCAAATGCCCAAATTGAAGCAATACTCTCTGGTATTCCCACAATTTTTTGGATCAGAAGTGATTTATCGAATGAGAAAACTCTGGGGCTTCCTCTCAAAAACTCGAGTATTGCCAATATAGAAGGCGCCCTTAAAGATACGTACGAAAATCGAGATCTACTTTACGAGCATAGCGTGCAAGCCTTTGATGCTATTCAGGAAATACATGATACGGATTCTATCATGCGAGCGCTAATTAAGCATTATAGGATAGATCCAGGATCACTAAATTGAAATTATGTATGATCGCTGATTTCACGAGCGTTCATGCCACGACTCGTGCTAGCGCATTAAGGAAAGCCGGTGGGCACGTTGTTACGGTCGGGAAGGGCGGTGAGATCGAACCTATGTCCCCGCTGTCGTGGATTGATGCCCTTCGTACGATTCAAACAGATGTGTTCTATGTTCATTTCGCTGCAAGCTGGGGCGGATGGGCATTGACCTACTTAAATCGGTCTGAGCCCATAATAGTGACGGTAATGGGGGCAGATGTTTATCCTGAAGAACAATTCATACGCAGTCGCTTGGCGCGATGGGCGACCCAACAACTGCTGCTTGTTGCGGAAGTTGTCACTTCGAAAACTGAGGATATACAGCTTAAGCTTCTTGAGTTGGGTGTTCAGCCAAATAGAGTTTTGAATCTGCCTTGGGGGATAGACACTGAAATATTCCATCCGAATAGAGGAAGTGAATTCCGTGATAAGTTTGGTATCCCTAAGAATGCAACATTGGTTCTGAGTCCAAGAATTTTAAAACGTTTCTATAACCACCACCTGATACTAGAGGCCGCCTCTGAGCCTGATGTGCTAAATGACTTCTTCTTTGTATTTTGTTGCTTGGATGCGGATCCATCATATCGTCGAGAGCTTGAGCAAGAAGCCATCGAGTTGAAGATTAGTAATCGTGTAATTTTTGTCGAGCCGCTCTCTCAACAAGAACTCGCTGATGCCTATCGAGATAGCGATTTCGTCGTTAGTCTGGCTCCTTCAGATGGATTTCCGCAAACTGTTCTTGAAGCCAGTTCGTGCGGGTGTATTTGTGTAATAGGAGATCTGCCACGGCTTCGAGCATACGTTGATGATACGCAAGCATTGTTTGTACCATTTACGGGGAAGGCGATAATGCGAGCAATGATTAAAGCTCAAGCCGAACCAAAGTTGACCAGGGCATTGAAATCACAGGCCCAGGAAATTTCAAAGCAGTTTGGATCGATTGATGAAAATGCGAAGCAGCTTTTGAAATGTGTGCGAGCTCGACGCGATACGTCGGCAAGTTTGGCTCAACAACTAGGGTGTTTAGCCATCTTGATAGCGGTGCAATTAAAGTGTGGTTTTAAAAATGCTCTTAAATGAGATCAACTAGAGTGAATGACATCACTGTAAAAAAAAGAATATCTGGATCTTTGACCGATTTTAAGATTTCTGAGTCTGCATATTGGGTTTGGTTCTGGGCGATACTCGGCTTTGGGTTGGTGTTGCGTGTTTTTTGGATGCTGGTTTTTGGTATTCCACTAATAGCGCCAGATAGTTGGTCTTATTTATCGCCAGCCTTATTGGCCTCGACCATGCCAATAAGCGAAATTAGAACGACCACAGTGCCGTGGATAATTGCTTTAGCAATCGCGACAATAGGGCATCCGATGTCGATAGTTTTAGCTCACGTGTTGATGTGGGCCATCTCTTCGGTGGCGATCGTCCTGACGCTGAAAAAAGCGTTCAATATAAAAGTACTTGGACTAGTGGTTTTATGCTTTTTTGCATTTACTGAGAAAAATCTAGTTTTTGAATTTCACCTACTCTCTGAACATGCAGCCAGGTGCTTCTATTTGTTGTTCATGGCAATCGTTATAATTGGCATCAGTAATTTGAATTTCGCTGTTTCCCTGGGAATGGCATTGGTTACATTGGCAAATATATTCGTGAAACCGTCAGCCATGCCGATGACAATACTGGCTCTTATATTCTTCGTCTCTCTTCATTTGTTTCAGTCCGTATCTGTAAAACGCTTTGCTGCACATATGCTTTGTTATTGTGGCGTCGTCGGCATTGGACTTTTCTCCTATATGTCGGCTTTCGAAGACCGGTTTGGTAATTTTTCTTTATCTAATTTCGACGGCTATAATCTGTATGCTCAAGTCGCACATTTGACGAAATTGGATGGGGGAATTTATCCAGAGATCAAAAGCGACATGAAGACCTATTTGCCAACATATGTAGAGAAATATGCAAATAAGGGGGAATACGCTCTGAACTGGGTAATTTATGGTTCTGCCAGTGACGAGATGCTTGCACAAATAGGGCCACGCTCGCCCATTGTCAGTGTTAACGAATATCTTGGCGCGAACTCAAATATGCAGCGTGCCAATAAAATATTCCGAGAGTTGTCGATAGAGGGGATTACCGAAAACCCGCTTTCTTACGTCAAGCTAACCATCAAAACATTCTTGAATTTAATACGCCAATCATTTTCGACGAAGTTTGGTGATTACTTTTCCCTTTCGTCAGTTAAAAAAGTCAATCTTGAAATGGAGCCTAATTTCCGGAACCAAGTCCAATATCACTACCCTAATGATGTTTGGATGGTCGAACGGTTGAGGCAATCGATTTCAGATGACCCAATCGGCGGACCATTGCAACAGTGGTCTCATTGGGAAAGCGCGGTTGAACTGGTCTCTTCTGTGATGAGATTCGGCGCGAACATTGCTAACATTCTTCTGATTTTAGCAGGGGCTGTTTTTGCCTTCATAACAGTATTTACGATAGGGGTATTTGCTTCATCACTTTGGATGAAGCGAAAAGAAAATGGGGTTTATCTTTGGGTTTCCCAATATCGGTATCTTTTAATGGGTCAATACCGAAGGAATATTGTCGCTGTAGCGCTTACAGGACTTATGATTTTTGGTTACTCATTGGCATTGAGCATGTTTTCGGTTTCAGATCCCGCTAGGTTCATCTTCAATGTACAAGATCTTTTTATTGTGCTTTACGTAGTGACCATGGCCTCGGCATTCTCAATCGTGTTTGACACGAACCGCAAAGATTCTGTCAAAGGTGACTAAGAGGCTATGTCCGCTCGACTGAGCGTTTTTCCATCCAGGCCCAGGCGGTTTGGAGAATTTCCTCCAAATCGGTGTACTCGGGCTTAAAACCCAAGATTTCGCGCGCCAGAGCCGCGTCTGCAATGAGTTCTCCTGGATCCCCTTCTCTGCGATCCTGATACTTAATGACAGGTTCTTTCCCAACGACTTTGGAGGCCGCATCTATGATTTCCCGAACCGAATATCCTTTTGCAGAACCTAGGTTGAACTTCTCATGGTTGCCATGCGTATTGTCCAAATTCAACAATCGCTGAAGTGCGTTAACGTGCGCCCGCGCCAAATCAGAGACGTGAATGTAATCTCGAATGCAGGTCCCATCAGGGGTCTCAAAATCGGCCCCGAAAACGTCCAAGTGGGGTAATCGTCCGGCAGATGCCATTAAAGCTCTAGGGATTAGATGTGGTTCTGGATCGTGATCCTCTCCAGTTTCGAGACTTGGGTCTGCACCACATGCGTTGAAGTACCTTAGGCTTATCGCGTTCATGCCATAGCAAGAGCAATAGCTTTGCACTGCACTTTCCAACATCAACTTTGAATAACCGTAGATGTTGATTGGTGCAGTTTCTGTATCTTCTGAGATCGGAAGAATATCAGGCTGTCCATATACAGCACATGTGCTGGATACAACGATGGACCGGACCCCGTTAATTCGGCAAGCGTCTAATAAGATCGTCCCATTGTGAACATTATTATCTAAATACAGTTGCGGCTCTGTCATTGATTCACCGACGTAGGCGAACGCCGCAAAGTGTAAAACTGCCTCAAACTTATACTTGCTGAAGACCTCTTGTAAGCGTGATGAGTCAGATAGCTCCCCTTCTTCTAGGGGGCCCCATTTCACTAAATCGCGATGACCACGGGAGAGATTGTCAAAAGTTACCGGTGTGTATCCGGCCGATGCCAATTGTTTGCACGTATGACTGCCGATATAGCCCGCACCACCCGTAACGAGGACATATGTCAATCTATGTTGTCCTTCTCGTCGCCGTTAATCGGTTTCTGGTTTTGTTGAGGTTGTCCATTTACATCTCGAATTTGTCCATTTACATCTCGAATAATGTACGAAGGGCGTTGTTTGGATTCTTGATACATTCTTCCAATGTATTCACCAAGAATGCCGATTGATGCGATTTGAATTCCACTAAAGAACAATATGACCAAAATAATTGACGTGAATCCTGGCAAATCCTCGTAATTCAAACCAAAGAAAGACAGTCCGGAAATTTTGTGCACCAAGAGGGCTAAGCTAACAAATGCAGCTAACACCGTGGCAGCAACGCCCAGCATGAAAATAATTGTCAGAGGTACTGTGGAAAAATTAAAAATTCCATCAAACGCCAGCTTCAATAACTTACGAAAAGGATATTTTGTGTCTCCAGCCTGACGTGCCTGTCGCGCATAAGGGTGGGCAACTTGTGTAAATCCTATCCATGCACGCAGACCCCGAATAAATCTATTTTTCTCTGGAAGGGAATTTAATACATCTACAACCCGACGGTCCATAAGGGCGAAATCACCGCTATCATGGGGAAATTCGAAATCAGAAATGCCACTCATCAGTCTATAAAACCCGGCGTAAAACCCTCTTTTTATAACTGATTCTTTTCGCTCCTGCCGAACGGCGTAGACAACTTCGGCACCATTTTTCCAACGTTCCAACATCCCAATAATTTCAGAGGGAGGATCTTGCAAATCGGCGTCAATCACCGCGATGACATCACCGGACGCGACTGTCAATCCAGCGGATACAGCAGCCTGGTGGCCAAAATTTCTTGCCAAACTCACGACTCTCATTAACGGGTTCTCTTCGGAAAAACCGCGGAGAATCTCTAAGGTGCGATCTTTGCTACCATCATCAACAAATACGACCTCTAGTTCGAAAGGCTCATTCTTAAATGTATCGACTATGTCGGCATAAGTAAGATTGATAACAGCTTCCTCGTTGTAGCACGGGACCACTATTGACAATCGTATAAGCGAATCTGGCCCGTTTTTCACAATCATTTTATGCCTGAATTGTTCCGACTGATTTCTGTAGGAATGTGACCAAATATGAAGCCCTCATAGGTTTCATACTCTTGTTCAAACACCTAGTCTCTATTTCTCGCATTTGCACGTCGGTTGTAAAGGTCAAGTGTTACACTTTTCTCTAATTAAAATAGATTGATATCCAACATATTTGACAATTACGCGCACATATTTATGAGCTATCTTAAGCTAGGAGTATCGGATTGATATCGTTCCCCCTTGTCTCGTCGATCCATTTTGAATCCTAGATTTCTCTCTACCCGCAATGAGGCACGCCTTGATGAAAAAGATTATTCTAAATGGGACGCTACTTCTGATGAGTTGCGTCGTTGCATTGGTAATATTTGAAGGATTGTTGAGATACTTTGAACCGGTGCCAATGCGGTTAAAAGGCAACAAGATTCAACTCACAACTAATCAGACTTTGATTTTCGAACCAGAGAACTCCGAAGCATATTCGAAATTCGATCCGATCATTAGGCATTCTAAAAACTCCCTTGGTTTTAGGGGAGAAGAACCTCCGCTCGCTTTCGCTCAGCATCTGTCGATTATGACCGTAGGGGGAAGTACAACAGAATGCTATTATCTCAGTGATGGAAAGACTTGGCCGGATGTCCTTAAGAATAATCTTGGCAAAAATTTCAATCAGGTGTGGGTAAATAATGCTGGTTTGGATGGGCACTCTACATTCGGGCACATCCATCTTCTGAAAGATTATATTGCCGATATACGGCCCAAAATTATATTGTATTTGGTCGGCATTAACGATGTTGGTCTTAAAAAATCTAATCCATTTGATGACTCGTTCATAAATGTTGCGAAGTTTTGGAGTGAACAGCCCGATCCGCCGTCACTTTGGGACGCTATTAAGAAACGTGACGGCGTTTTAGCTGCACTCTCTTACTACAGTGAAACTGCAAACCTAGCGCTGAATATTGCACGTTCAATGAAGGCGACAACCAGTGGAATGGGCCATGCTCAATTAGATATGTCCACGCTGACTCAGGTTAACGTATCCGAAGAAATACGAGAAAAAGAGCTTCAACATCATCGAGAAGAGTTTCTGCCATCGTACGAAGCACGTCTTCGACAACTGGTGAATTTGACTAAAAAGGTAGGTATCGAGCCTGTTTTAATTACGCAGCCGGCGCTATGGGGAGACACAATTGACCCAAGTACAGGTGTCGACTTAGGCGCAATATCTTCATTTTATGGCGACCGATTAGATTTGTATAATGATGTTACGCGCCGGATTGGAAAAGAGTTTGGCATCCTCGTTATTGATCTGGCCGAAATGCTTCCGGATGACTCCAAGTATTATTACGACATGTTCCATTTTACGAACTTAGGTGCTGAGAAGGTTGCGAATTTAGTTTCCGGAAAGTTGGCACCATGGTTGACGATGAAGTACCCAGGGTACGCGCAGTGACGTTAGTTGAGTTCTCGCCCAGCAGGCGAAGGTACTAAGGGGCATCATGGGAATGGCCAATATTTCCGTATCTTTTGCAGACCAAGAGAAGTTTGCTGAGCTATCAGGTGACTATAACCCCGTACACTTAGATGAAATATCCGCACGTAGAACAATGTTTGGACGGCGGATTGTTCATGGAGTCCAACTAGCTATTCTCGGATTGGATCATTATTTCCGTCATTATCCATCGCTGGCACGGTTGAGTTATCTAAAGGCAACTTTTCGAACTGCTGTCAGTCCGGGAGAGCAACTCTCTGTGACCTGTGAGGATGAGGCCAAAGACTCCAAAATCATCAATATTTTTCAGGGTTCAGATAAAGCGTTGGTTCTTGAATTTAAACTTGAGCCAGTTGATGAATTGGCAACTTCAGAATCATTAGACCTAGGGCTTCCCCCGAAAGAAGAGTGTGAGTATCTCGACACGTCAGAAATATTTGCTGCCTCTGGCGCATGTGAATTATTCCTTGATGAAGATATCTGCGCATCGCTATTCCCACATCTTATCAAATCCATCTCGGCATGGCAGCTAGCTGCTGTCTTATCAACGACCAGAATAATAGGAATGAAATGCCCAGGGTTAAATTCGATATTCGCGAGCCTAGAGATCAATTTCCTTCAGCAATCTAAACAATCAAATCAATTGGCATTCGGCGTGAATATCTTCGACCAAAGGACGTCGCGCGTTCTTATTGATGTTCAAAATGCCGATCTTAAAGGCACTCTTACAGCATTTGTGAGACCACAACCTCGAACACAGCCGCTTATTAGTGAAATCGCTAACTCTGTTTCGCCTGATTGTTTTTCTGATCAAAAAGCACTGATTATTGGAGGGTCCAGGGGCGTTGGAGAAGTTGCCGCAAAGATAGTTTCTGCTGGGGGTGGTGATGCTTGCATCACGTACGCTGAGGGCAAGGTAGATGCGTCAAAAGTTGTAGATGAGATTTTGGCCGCGGGCGAACGGGCATCATATATTCATCTCGACGTTTTGTCGGATGAAATGCCAGAGCTAGATGATAAACTTCGATCTGGATGGCATCCGACATCCTTGTATTATTTCGCGACGCCGCAGATTTTCGTGGGTAAGAAGAATGAGTTCTCTTCTACGTTATTTGAAAACTTCTCGCGTTTCTATATTCACAGCCTAATTAAATTGCTGGAGCGATTAAGCTCTTTCGATGCATTGCCCGAGAAAATTTATTATCCATCAACTGTGGCTATAGATGACGTTCCCGCTGGGATGGGGGAGTACAGTGCAGCGAAGGCTGCCGGTGAAATCGCGATAAAGCATTGGGCATATGCGAATAAGAACACATCTGTGACGATTGAGAGATTGCCACGTATGGAGACAGATCAAACCATGAGCTTGTTGCGAGTACCCTCTGAAGACATTCTCGATGTGATGGTAGGTTCGATAAAAAAGTTTTCATCAACATAGACGACGAACAGCCGTTTGATGTTTTTGAGGCGGCTCCATACACCAAGACAAAATCACCAATCAGTTACGTCAAAGTCCCAATCCATAGGGTAGGGTATAAAGTAAAATTGGTGGAACCAAACATGCCCAATTTTCCATCCAAATAGAATATCTAGATTGTTGACGCCTGCCACAATGATCAAAGGCACTACACAAAAGGCAATTTGAAAACGTGCTTTGAATGTAGGTGATAAGTTGAAAAGCTTTTGAAATCCCGCCGAGGCAAGTAAGGCGAAATTTATTATTCCGAGCGCACCTAGAAAATAAAATCCAAAAATTGAATAATAGAAAAAATACCCAAAGAATGCATTCCATGGCCAGTAAGACATGATAGCGGCGACAATTCCGGACGGTACAACAATGATTATCAATGACACAATCGTGCATTTGAAATGCCTCGAGATGAGCCCGAATAGCGCAAAACCCAATACTATGGGGCCACCAAGAAGAAAGAAGCTGGGCATATTCTCAAGAATCCATGCATATGGTCCAAATACAGTATTGAAATGAACAATCCCACTACCTCCACTGATAGTGTATTCAGTGCCTTCGGCTCCTGAAATAATTTGAAATGCAGATTTTATGTGGGTGAGTGCATTTCCAATAATGACATGCTGAATATCACCTACGTGATATCCATAAGTACCCGCAATAATAAATAGGCCTTTTGCCGCAAATGTATAAATGATCATCGGGCAGGCAAAGAGTATCAAGTTTGTCCAGTGGACACGAAAAACCCCAAGTGTCAGGAAGATACCAACGAGCATCAAATGAGTGCCGTTAAAAAAGATGCCTAGACCAGCCACAAAACCTGCTAGGACAATGTTCTTTCTTGGTGTTGATCGCTCCCAAAAACCAAGTTCTAGGATTAAAAATATGGCTGTGATGAAAAAGCTATAGCTCACCACATGTGTCTTAGTGCCAAATACTAGAGATATGTAGCCTTGGCTCGTTGCGACCAAAATAGCTGCGATCAATCCGAGCGAATGGCTATGAAAGTGCCGAAAACCAACGCCATAAGTTGCGATGGCACCCAGCACCCAAAATAAAAAATTCGTTGTATAAACGGAAGTCAGGACGTCATAAGTCGCAAAATTAAACAACGATCCTATAAACGGTGCAAAAAGTCTACCGGTTGGAACGGTGTATCCGAGATCCAGAGAGTCGATACCTCCTGCAAAAAAATGAAGGTTTCGAACATTAGGCAATCCTTCAAAATGAAAAGGCTGCCCATTCAAAATCTGTCTGACCCCCGCAGCAGAACCCCAATTTAGCTCATATGGGCCAAATGAAATGAGCTCGCCATCAATGTGAAGATGAGTAGAAAATTCGAATGCGCATATCGCAGCAAGAATTAGTAGCACCCAACCAAAATGAGTTTTAGGCAATACGGATTGGTGGGGGTATTTGGGGGTCATTAACGGTCCAATGTGAAGATTTAAAACAGAATGCCTAATGTCCGATAGTTCTTGTCAGCCAATCTGACCTCGACGATGTATCGGATTTCTTCATCATAAAAATCACTTACTAGCCGCGTTAGCGAATTATTCGTGCGAGACTGGCGTGATCGATCATCATGATTGGGTAGAATCGTTGCAGTTGCTACATATATCAGGCGGTCCTGATTATTGAATTCTAGATCGACTTTGATGGCGTCGTTAGCCAAATACTTAGCGGAGATCGGCACAGAGTAAGCGCCGCTACCATGCATTGTACCTGGGATTTCTTGTAATGACCCGAGGTCATCTCCGTTAATGATGAGTCGAACTTCATCGTCCTCAAGTTTTTGATTAATACTCACAAAAACAAATGGTGCGCCGTCGCCTGACTTCACATAATCCCAGCGGGAACTGCCCTTAAAAAGTTGTATCTCAGTGCTGATTAGCGTTCCACCTGAAACACCGCGAGGGTAAGCAATAACTTCAGAATATGGTCCCGCAGGGCGAACAATGTTGGTAGTGGTGACTAATCCTGCGAAAATTAAACATATGATGAATATGGTTTTGCGGCGAACCAATGAGGCTCCCACAAAATAGATCATTCCATAACCAATAATTGCCAAAAATAATTTGATAATGAATAAAAAGCCGAAATAGCCTCCCAGCGCGATCGTTGAAACCATGATGAGTGGCATCCAGAGTCGCATCCAGCGATCTTGCCAATGAATTCCAAAAACGCGCTCAGATGCCCGGGCGAACTGACTGTTAATCCTAATGGCGTTGAGAGTGCGCATTTGCCAAACCCGCCGTTATGTTAGTTTTCTTGTGGACTCGAAAATAACGGTGCCAATTCATTGGTATAAGGCTTGAGGCGGGAAACCAAGTTACTCAGATTTCCTTTGATCTCTTCTTCGCGCGCTGGATCAATCTCATGGTTCGCCAATAAATCTATAAGTTCAGCGATTTCTCGAACAGTTTGGCGAGGAGAGACGATAGAGCCCACCTCAGACTTAAAGTCAGATAACATGGTCCCCATGATTCTGCTGGCGGCCCATCCCACTGGCAAAGCCAAGAGAGATAACACCAATACAACGGCAAATGTCTTGTACGCCGTGATGCGCACTATTGAAGACATTGAGACGGGTTGATTATCAATACTGGCTTGAATTCTCGGCAGTGCAAGGCGATCTAGAGCGTCTGACTGTTTATACTTCTCAACAAGTTCATCTCTTTGATCGGAAACGTTGTCGACTGCTTCTTGCACCGTTTCGCCAGACGCAATAAGGCTGAGTTCATCTATAATTGCGTAGACTTTGCCTTCATATCGACGAACAACAATATCATATGAATTGTAATACTCGACAGATTGCATAGCTCACATAGCCTCCACAAGGCTCAAAATAAGATTCCAGTGACGATGGTTCTAATGCCTGCAGGTCGCCATAGCAACTAAGAATCATAAGATTGAAGACATTGTAATTGCTTACGAATACTAACCGTTGAGAGCGGGTGAGCTTGCTCTAGCCATTGTTAGAATTCCCTCCAAAATAGGGCCACAGTTCTTTGGTATGGGTCGCCATTGATGCTGGTAAGTTAGATTTGTAAATTGTAAAAGAGACTCGTATCAGCGGTCCAAATCAGGGTAATCCAATTGCAACCTAGTCTAGCGATGAGCGACACAAAGAGTCCGTCAAGCGTGCTTGACGAACTAAAGAACTCGGCTGGGTTTTTTGATCCGTACCCAGAGCAAATAATAAACGCTAGAAAATTCGAAAAAATATTAAATGAGCTAGATTGTTTAATTCCCATTAAGGTCAGTGTCGTTGGAAATACAACAACTGACCAAATCTGTTCGTTGCTTCGGTTTTGGTTAGGATTGAACGGTTTTTGTGCGGATATCAGGCAAGGCCCATTCGGTACACTCGAGCAGTCAGTTTTTGACCCCAAAAGTGACATCTACTCCAATGATCCAGATATTGTTTGGATTTTCACCAGTCATCGCGACTTCCTCTATGAGGCCGTAGAGTGCGATTCCGAAGCCGAATATAATGACCGAGTAGAGAGCGTTATAGAGCGTTTTGAAACACTATGGGCTAATGTGCATCAAAACTGTGCGGCACAGATTATTCAAAATAATGTGGACCTTCCATTCGAGCGTGTAATGGGTAACTTCGATGGCTCTTCTCGTTTCGGTCGGTTGACGTTTCTCCGAGACCTAAATGCGGAATTATCTCGACGGACGACTTCAGGCATTTCGATTCTCGATCTTGATCATATTTCAAATATTTTTGGCAAGGCTAACTGGTGCGAAGAGAGATACTGGCACCATGCAAAAATATCTTTTTCTTTGGATGCTCATGGCTATGTCGCGCATGCAGTGGCGAGATTAATTGCTGCGGTAAAAGGCCGCTCCAGAAAGTGCCTCGTTTTGGATTTAGACAATACTTTATGGGGCGGTGTAATAGGTGATGATGGGCTTGATGGTATAGAACTTGGCGATGGCCCTGCGGGAGAAGCATTTGTATCATTTCAAAAATATCTAAAAGCATTGTCGAAACGAGGAGTGGTACTGGCTGTATGTAGTAAGAATGAGCTTGAAAACGCTGAAGAGGTATTTCTTAAGCATCCGGCGATGGTTTTAAGAAAAGATGACATTGCTGTATTCGTGGCTAATTGGCAGAACAAGGCCGATAATATTAGGGTGATTGCCGAAAGGCTGAACCTTGGTCTAGACGCATTGGTGTTTGTTGATGATAACCCAGCCGAGCGTGACCTAGTGCGGCAAGAATTGCCAATGGTTGCGGTGCCGGAGTTGCCTGAGAATCCAGAACTTTACCTTCGCACACTCGATCAATGTAAGTATTTTGAAATTGCAAACTTTTCTCGCGAAGACCAGCTTCGTACCGATATGTATCGCAACAACGCTCAAAGAGAAGAGGAACGTTTAGTCCATACGGATCTAGACAACTTCTTAAGTGGCCTAAATATGTCTGGCAGCATTGGACAAATCACTGACAAAAATCTGTCGAGGGTTTCACAACTTATCAACAAAAGTAATCAATTTCACCTCACAACAACACGGTATCCCGAAGCAAAAATAAACTCGATGCTGGAGTCTGATGAGTTTATCTGCCGGAGTGTTCGATTGAAGGACAAATTCGGAGACAATGGTCTGATATCGGTTTTTATTCTTCGGCGTGAGAATGAAAGTGAGATGAAAATCGACACTTGGGTAATGAGTTGCCGGGTTTTATCCCGGGGTGTGGAGGATTTCATTTGCAATGAGATGATTTCACTCACCAAGTCTTCTGGATGCAAAAAGTTAGTTGGGAAATATTTTGCGACTCCTAAGAATAAACTCGTCGAATCGTTGTATGATCGGCTGGGTTTTGATCTTGTCTCTAAGTCAGGACAGGACAGTACTTGGTCAATAGATCCAGAACAATCGAACGACCAAAGGGAAAACCACATTAAAAAGGTCTCTGAGACTGAATATGACCAATTTTAAAAGAAGTAAAAAATGACAATAGATAGAAATACCGTAAGCAATCGGCTCCAGGAAGTATTTAAACGTGTTTTTGATGATCCAGATATGAGGATCTCGGATGATATGACCGCTGCAGATCACAGTGAATGGGATTCGCTAATGCATATAGGACTTATGGCATCGGTTGAAACTGAGTTCTCTATTTCCTTCAGTGCTGGTGAGATTGCTCACCTTGGAAGTGTAGGAGAATTAATTGACTTAATCGAAGAGCGCAGCAATGCCTCAGGTGCCTGATAATGGGCAGTAATGATCTGAAGTTTTCGGAGAATTTGAATACGTTGCTTACATTTGTTCGTGAGCAACGCCCGGTGTTTTGGCGCGGCATTGAGAATACCATAGCTTTCGATCGCGACGGTTTCGCCAGTGCTGCC
>Ga0181558_10001390_pt1 | contig 23220 bp, 24 predicted proteins | sample 011ome_22_FD_133754 | JGI IMG/M metagenome (GOLD analysis project Ga0181558, IMG submission 133754) | Coastal salt marsh microbial communities from the Groves Creek Marsh, Skidaway Island, Georgia - 011507BT metaG (megahit assembly) | ecosystem: Environmental > Aquatic > Marine > Intertidal...
TAGAACGCAGTTTATCTAAAGCCTCTTTAGTGAATTTAGAGCGTGGCAAAATTCCGCCACAAGCTACTGATTTAGAAGAAGTTGTTCTTGGAGCAATGATGATTGATAAAAAGGGAGTTGATGAAGTTATTGATATTCTTCAACCAGAAGCCTTTTACAAACAATCACATCAATACATCTATGAAGCGATTGTTAAGTTATTTGAATCATCTGATCCTATTGACTTATTAACCGTTTCTGATCAATTAAAGACCGATGGAAGGCTAGAGTCTGTTGGCGGAGAGTATTACTTGGTTAGTTTGACTCAAAAAGTAGCTTCTTCTGCTCATATTGAATTCCATTCGCGCATTATTCTACAAAAATACATTCAACGTTCGTTGATTAAGATTTCTAATGAAATTATTGAATCAGCTTACGAAGATGCTACTGATGTTTTTGATCTTTTAGATGAAGCTGAATCAAAGCTATATGATGTAACTCAAGGTAATATTAAAAAGTCTGCTGAAACAGCTCAAAATTTGGTAATTCAAGCCAAAAAGAGAATTGAAGAAATTTCGAATAAAGAGGGTCTTAGTGGAATACCATCAGGATTTGAGAAATTAGACAAATTAACTTCTGGATGGCAACCTTCAGATCTTATTATTGTTGCAGCTCGTCCAGGTATGGGTAAAACAGCCTTAACCTTATCCATGGCCAGAAATATAGCCGTTAATTCTAATATTGGTGTCGCTTTCTTTTCTCTTGAAATGTCATCAGTACAGTTAATAACTCGTTTAATCTCTTCTGAGACTGGATTATCATCAGAAAAGCTAAGAACTGGAAAATTAGAAAAACACGAATGGGAGCAGCTCAATGTTAAAGTAAAAGCCTTAGAGTCAGCACCCCTATATATTGATGATACTCCATCGCTTTCTATTTTTGATTTAAGAGCAAAAGCGAGACGTTTAGCTTCTCAAAAAAATATTAAAATGATTATCATCGATTATTTACAATTGATGAGTGCCGGTACTACATCAAAAGGAGGTAATCGTGAACAAGAAATTTCAACAATATCTAGAAACCTTAAAGCACTCGCAAAAGAACTTAATGTTCCCGTAATTGCACTCTCTCAGTTATCTCGTGCTGTAGAGACTAGAGGAGGTTCCAAACGTCCAGTATTATCTGATTTAAGAGAATCTGGGGCGATTGAACAGGATGCTGATATCGTATCGTTTATTTACAGACCGGAGTATTATAAGATTGATGAATGGGATGATGAAGAACGTTCCCCAACAGCAGGTCAAGCAGAATTCATCGTGGCGAAGCATCGTAATGGCGGTTTAGATGAAATACGATTGAAGTTTATTGGAAACCTTGGTAAGTTTGATAACTTAGATACGTTTGATTCTCCTTTTGAATTCCAATCCAAGATGAATGCGAATGAGGATAATCCTTTTACAACACAACGCTTTCCTTCTACAAATGATGCCTTTGATGGGCCAGATGATGATGCTGACGTTCCGTTCTAAGTAATACTAAGTAAGATCAGCTATTATTTTTCTGAGGACTCGTTCGACGCCTAAGTTATTATTAGATTGTGTGATATGAGTTGCAGCTTCCAGAATTTTAGGATGTGAATTTTCCATTGCAATGGCGTATTTGGCTTCTTGAAACATCTCTAAATCATTGTTGTAGTCTCCAAAGACTAGTGTTTGATCTTTAGTAATTCCCAAATGATCCTGTAGCCTTTTTAACGCATATCCCTTGTTACAGTTCAGGTGAGATAAATCTACCCAATTTGGACCAGATACTTTTACTTGTAAGCGATCTTCAAAATGTTTTACTTTCGGATAGATATGTTCTTCAGATCCTTCAACGTGATAGAGCGCAATTTTAAGGATTTCTTCAGGACAATCCTTAAGAGAATCTATATACGTAGTGGAGGTGTAGAATTCATCTACATATTTTTTAAAGTGTTTTCGATCCGAACGAATATAAGCATTTTCGCGAGTACAAAGTACGGGATTGATGTCTGGAAAAGCTTCTAGTAGCTCCATCGGTTCTAGGAGTAGTTCTGGAGGAAAAGCCGTGGCTAAGAGTTCTTCATGATTTTTTTTAACCATACCTCCATTTTCAGCGATAACATAGAGATGGTCAAAAATTGGTTTTAATTTTTCAATAATAGAATTGTACTGTCTTCCGCTTGCAGCTACAAACACGATTCCCCTAGTATTTAATTCCTTAAATAGCTCGAAAAATTCATCACTAACTTGATGCTGACTGTTGAGTAAGGTACCATCCATATCGGATACCACCATTTTAATTGAGGAAAAGTTCGGAAAATTCATAGGTAACAATTAAACCAGTAAGATATAAAAAAACCCGTACTGGAAGCACGGGTTTGATAAGTGAGTTGATTCAGAGTTATTTAATTTTGTCTACAACTGCTTTGAAAGCATCTGGGTGGTTCATTGCTAAATCAGCTAAAACCTTACGGTTTAACTCGATGTTATTAGCTTTTACTTTTCCCATAAACTCTGAGTAAGACATTCCATGTAATCTTGCTGCTGCATTGATACGAGTGATCCAAAGCGCACGGAAGGTGCGTTTTTTGTTTCTTCTATCTCTGTATGAATAAAGCATTGCTTTTTCAACAGCATTTTTAGCTACAGTCCAAACGTTCTTTCTTCTTCCGAAGAATCCTTTGGCCTGCTTCATTACTTTTTTTCTTCTAGCTCTTGAGGCTACTGAATTTACTGATCTTGGCATAATTTTTTTGTTTTTTGTAGTAGGCGGCTTTCGCTCTTTATTGGCCTAACTCCATGGTTAATAATTACCTCAGTTGCGTTTATTTTAAACGCAATTGTTCTTTGATTGAATTGACATCGTGATCATGGACAAGTCCTGAATGTGTCAAGGCAAGCTTACGCTTTTTTGATTTCTTAGTCAAAATGTGACTTTTGAAAGCGTGCTTTCTTTTGATTTTACCAGAACCGGTAAGCTTAAAACGCTTTTTAGCACTGGATTTTGTTTTCATTTTAGGCATCTTCTTCCTATTTATAATTAAAACTCACTTAATTTTTCTTGTTGGTCTTAGGAGCAATAAACATGGTCATACGTTTACCTTCTAATTTAGGCATTTGTTCTACCTTACCTATTTCTTCTAATTCCGAGGCTAATTTCAATAATAAGATTTCACCTTGATCTTTATATACAATCGAACGTCCTTTAAAGAATACGTATGCTTTTAACTTAGCTCCATCTTTTAAGAATTTCTCTGCATGTTTCTTCTTAAACTCGTAATCATGATCATCGGTTTGAGGACCAAAACGAATTTCTTTGATAACTACCTTAGTAGCCTTAGCTTTAAGTACTTTATCACGTTTCTTTTGTTCATAAAGAAACTTTTTGTAATCCATAATTTTACAAACAGGAGGATCAGCCTTAGGTGAGATTTCAACTAAGTCAAAACCCTGTTCTTGAGCTTGGCTTAAAGCGTCTCTAGTACTGTAAACACCAACTTCTACATTATCTCCAACCAAACGCACTTCTCGTGCATTAATGTCTTCATTAATGTTGTGAGGATTCTTAATCTCTCTACGTTGTCTGAAATTATTTCTTCTTCTTATTGCTATGGCTAAATAATTTTAATTAACACTTATTTAAACGACTTTAAGGTCGATTTTATTTCTTTATTAACAATATCAGCAAAAGCTTCGATGGATATTGATCCTAGATCTTCACCTCCATGTCTTCTAATCGATAAGCTGTTATTTTCAGCTTCTTGATCTCCAACGATGAGCATGAATGGGATCTTACTCATTTCTGCCTCTCTAATCTTCTTACCAATAGTCTCATTTCTAGAGTCTATGAGGCCGCGAATTTCGTGATTTTCTAGTGAATTTAAAACTTTTTCAGCATATTTTTCATGTTTTTCGCTAACAGGCAGGATAATTGCCTGTTCTGGTATAAGCCATAATGGAAAATTCCCTCCTGTATGTTCCAATAATAATGCGATAAAACGTTCCATTGACCCAAATGGTGCACGATGAATCATTACAGGTCTGTGAAGTTCATTATCACTCCCCTTATAGGTAAGATCAAAACGTTCAGGTAAGTTGTAATCCACTTGAATAGTGCCCAATTGCCATTGTCTTCCTAAGGCATCACTTACCATAAAGTCTAGTTTAGGTCCATAGAATGCAGCTTCACCTGATTCAATGACATAATCGAGTCCTTTTTCTTTTGCCGCATTGATGATAGCATTTTCAGCTTTTTCCCAATTTTCAACACTTCCGATGTATTTGTCTGGATTGTCTAAATCACGAACAGATACTTGAGCCGTATAATTATTGAAGCCTAAGGAATTTAATACGTAAAGAGATAAATCAATCACATTTTTAAATTCTTGATCTAATTGATCAGGAGTACAGAAAATATGGGCATCGTCTTGAGTAAATCCTCTAACACGAGTAAGACCGTGGAGTTCTCCTGATTGTTCATAGCGATAAACCGTTCCAAATTCAGCATAACGCTTTGGAAGTTCTCTGTAGCTGAATGGCTTGGTATTATAAATCTCACAGTGATGAGGACAATTCATCGGTTTTAATAGAAATTCTTCATCCTCTTTTGGTGTGCGTATTGGTTGAAAACTGTCTTCTCCGTATTTTGCATAGTGCCCTGAAGTTACATAGAGTTCTTTTTGTCCTATGTGTGGAGTCACGACCATTTCATAGCCTGCTTGTTTTTGAGCTTTCTTTAAAAAGTCTTCTAATCGAGATCGTAAAGCGGCACCTTTTGGTAACCAAAGTGGAAGTCCTTGTCCTACCTTTTGAGAAAATGTAAAAAGTTCAAGCTCTTTACCTAGTTTTCTATGATCTCTTTTCTTTGCTTCTTCTAAGAGTTCTAAGTATTCTTTTAAGTCTTTTTGTTTTGGAAATGAAATTCCATAAACACGAGTTAACTGTTTTTTCTTCTCGTCACCTCTCCAATAAGCACCAGCGACACTAAGTATCTTAAGTGCTTTTACAATTCCTGTATTTGGAATGTGTCCACCTCTACATAAATCAGTGAATGTAGCATGATCACAGAAGGTAATTTCACCATCATTAAGGTTTTCGATTAACTCCACCTTAAATTCGTTACCTTCATTTTTGTATTTAGCTAAAGCATCAGCCTTTGATACTTCTCTCATTTTAAAATCGTGCTTGCCTCTTGCGATTTCAAGTGCTTTGTTTTCTATAGTCGGAAAATCTTTTTCAGAAATCACCTGTCCTTCAGGAAGGTCAACATCATAATAAAATCCATTTTCAATTGCTGGACCAATGGTAAGTTTAACACCTGGATATAATTCTTCCAAGGCCTGAGCTATGATATGCGAACTAGAATGCCAAAAAGCTTTCTTTCCTTCCTTGTCATTCCAGGTGTAGAGCACTAATGAACCATCGCTTTGAAGTGGTGTGCTAACCTCAACAGTTGTGTTATTGAAACGAGCTGAAATAACAGCTCTGGCAAGACCTTCACTGATACTTTTAGCAACATCCATTGGACTACTTCCTTTTTTGAACTCCTTTTGAGTTCCATCGGGTAGGGTAATTTTAATCATAGATCACATTGAATTTCAGTCTGCAAAGATAAGCGCTTGAATTCAAGGAAACAATTAAATTTCAGTTAACTATTACGCATCAAAGAAACAGATAGGCTATTGCAATTCCTAAACATATCACGATGATTTTTTTAATATTAAATTTATGACCATCGGAGCTTTCAAATAAAATAACGGTTGATATGTGCAAAAGCACTCCTATAACCAATGAATTTAAAGCAATCATAAGGGTTGGATAGCTATCTAATGTTTCCATGGTATAGGAGCCCAAAGGAGTCATCAGTGCAAAGCCAGTCATTAACAATAAGGATTTAGTAAAAGATGTTTTTGATTGTATTAAAAACATACTTAAAATTAAGGCAATAACTAATTTATGAATAATAATAGCATAGAGTAAACCTGTTCCAGATTCTAAGGGAATTCCTTCTACAAAGGCATGAATAGAGAGTGATATCCATAGTAAAATAGGTATGGAATTTGACTTTTTATCAATATGAAAATGTCCGTGTTCAGCACCTTTTGACAAAAACTCAAGTACGATTTGAAGAAGAATTCCCAAAGCGATGAAGAGGCCGATGAATTTACTATCTGAACTTTGATAAACTTTTGGGAGTAATTCAAAAATAATGATAGAAAGTAAGAAAGCACCACTAAAAGATAAACTTAAAGCAATGATGTTCTTGTTGTTAGGCTTTATAAAAGTAGCTACAAAAAAGCTAAATAAAACCGCAATAAAAGGGGCTAAAAGAACCATAAATTGAATTGATTTCAATCAGTTATGAATATGGTATAAAATTAGCGTATTTTTGTCAAATAGTCGCTTATGGGAAAAAACAATAATTTTAAGATGATCGCAAAAACCCTTCATGGATTTGAAGCGATACTAGAAAAAGAGCTCATAGCTCTTGGTGCTTCTAAAATTGAGACAGGAGTCAGAAATGTCAGTTTTGAAGGAGATGATGGATTTATGTATAAGGCTAATCTTAATTTAAGAACGGCAATTAAAATTATTAAACCTCTATTTGAATTTAGAGTACGAAATCAGGATGATCTCTATAAGCAGATGTATGCTTTAAATCTCGAACACTATTTAGATGTCGATCAAAGTTTCGCTATTGATACCACCCTTGCAACTGATTTATTTTCTCATTCTTTGTTTGTTTCACAAAAAGCCAAAGATGCTATTGTAGATAAATTCAGAAAACAGACGGGTCGAAGACCTAGTGTTGATCTTAAGAATCCAACGATAAAATTTAACTTACATATCCAAAGAAATCATTGTACACTTTCCCTTGATTCCTCTGGGAGATCACTTCATCATAGAGGGTATCGAACAGCGACGAATATTGCTCCAATCAATGAGGTGCTCGCTGCTGGAATTCTTCTCTTAAGTGGATGGGATGGAAGAGGTCATTTCTTAGATCCAATGTGCGGTAGTGGAACCTTTTTAATTGAAGCAGCGATGATCGCTTGTAATATACCTGCTAATATCAATAGAAAAGGATTTGCTTTCGAAAAATGGAAGGATTTTGATGAAGAACTCTACAAGAAGATCGTTGAGGTGAGTCTTAATAAAGTTAAAGAATTTCATTATAGTATTACAGGATATGATAAAGCTCCATCGGCAGTTAGAAAAGCAATTGACAATGTCGAGAACGCCAATTTAACCGAATACATCAATGTGGAGCAAGCCTCATTTTTTGATTCCAAGAAACAAACAGAAGGTCCGCTTCATATGGTTTTTAATCCTCCTTATGGAGAGCGACTTAGTATTGATATGGAAGAGTTCTATGCTAAGATTGGCGATACGCTAAAACAGTCCTATCCGGGTACTCAAGCGTGGATGATTAGTTCTAACCTTGAGGCTTTAAAGCATGTAGGTCTTAAAACTTCAAGAAAAATTAAGTTATTTAATTCTCAATTGGAATCTAGATTGGTATGCTACGATATGTATCAAGGAAGTAAAAAAGCGAAGCAACAGGACTAATTTAGCTGTTTTAATGTTTTAACAAATGGAATTTTAACAACTAGTTTTATACCCTTATCTGTCGATATGCTTGCAAATTTTGGGCTTAAAACCATAGCTACTATAGCCGCTAGTATAGCGGCAACTATTTCTTTAGAAAACACCCAGGTTATACCAAGGTATCTTAACGTAAAGAAAAGGAGGGCATAACTGATGAAATTGTATAGAAGTGCTCTGGTCTTTTGCATGGTGTTACTTTCTAAAATTTTGTGATCCACTACGGTAATTAGTATTCGAATTTACCGCCTCAGCTCCTTCTACAGGGAAATATGCTTTTTCCTTTTTGTATTTTCTAGGTTTTTCAAATAAAGGAATAAGGTAGCTGAGCGTATAGTTGTAATTTGCCCCAAATTTAGAATTCTCTGTGACATTGTTAAATCCAGGAACCCAGTTGTTGGGATAGTTGAGCATCTGGTCATGGGCTACTAACATTCCAATTCGAACAGAACCTCCCAAGTAGATATGACTAAAAAGTTCAGTTTTTATACCAATTACGAGTTCTAACCAAGAGGAGGATAAGCCTTTGATAGGGGCTAAGCTCAAATTCGTTGGATCAAATGATTCGGGATTCCAATAGCGGTCACTGTTATAAAAATCAAACTCATTAAGCTGTTGGCTATGGGTGGTATGCGCAAAGCGTATACCAAGTGTTATCATTGAATACATGCCATACCAATTTTCATAATTATTGATATCAGCACCTATTTTGAAATAAGAACCGGATGCGGTATACTTATAAGTATCTTCAAAAATTGTTTTGGTTTCTTCACCCATTTCGGCAGCGATATACCACCATTGATTTATTCTAAAATCAGCACCAAGTTCAAAACCCGTATAGTCGTTGTTTTTGAGTTCAAGTAATTTTTTACTTACGTCAATGTTTATTTTAATACCATAGGTCTCTTGTGTGGAAAGGGTGTCTTTTGGACTTAAATCAATCGTCTGATTTTGAGCCAAAACCCCCATTGAAAACAACAACAATAAACTACTAGAAATAAATTTTAACATGAATTTGATTTTCATCGGTTATACTCGCGTTTTCAATACTTATTTCCTTGATCCAGTTAGGATCAATAGTGCGATCAATGCTTAATTCTTGATAATTAGCAATATATCCACAGGCTTTTGAGATATAAACAGGATCTATGGAATAGCTAAAAGTTAAGGCTTCCAAATCCCCACTCAGTACTTCATTGATTAGAGATGCATTTTGAACAAAATAGTAGGCTGTATTATTTTGACTTGGATTTAGAGGAATTAGCACTTCAAATCCGTTAGAATCACTAGGAATCATAGGGTTCAATAGCGTACTTTTATCCATTCCTAAAATTACAAGATCAATGGGCTGTTTAGCATTTTCTCGAGCGTTGTAGTCATAAAATCCGATCCTAAGTTTGGGCGTGTCACCTGCAATACAGATATCATCTTTTTCACAGGAGCTTAAAATCAATAAACTAAAAGCAAGGATACCTAAATAAGCTATTTTTTGCATGGCTACGCTTAAATTTTCTCTAAAAGTACAACATTTTCCACATGATGCGTCTGTGGAAACATATCAACTGCTTGAGATTTAATAGTGCTGTAATGCCCTTTAAGTAAATCTAAATCTCTTGCCTGTGTAGCAGAATTACAACTGACATACACGATGCGTTTTGGAGCCGCTTTAATGAGCTGTTCCACTACATCTTTATGCATTCCAACTCTTGGAGGATCGGTAATAATTACATCTGCTGCCCCATGTGTCTGTATAAAATAATCGCTAAAAACATTCTTCATGTCACCCACATGAAATGATACATTATCGATTTTATTAGTGGTAGCATTTTCTTTAGCATCTTTTATCGCATCTTCAACAGATTCAATTCCAATCACCTTTTTTGCTTGTTTCGCTACAAATTGCGCAATCGTTCCTGTACCGGTATATAGATCGTAAACTATTTCATCACCTGTTAATTGAGCAAAATCTCTTGTAATTTTATATAATTCATAGGCCTGTTTGCTATTGGTCTGATAAAAAGATTTTGCTTGAATCTTAAAGTGAAGGCCTTCCATTTCTTCTACAATATAATCACGACCTGAATAACATTGAATGTCTAAATCATAGATGCTGTCATTTTGCTTTAAGTTTACGGCGTATTGTAAGGAAGTAATTTCAGGAAACTCTTGTTTTATGTAAGAGAGTACTAATTCGATTTCTTCTTTGTTGTTTTCACCAAATTGAATCATAACCATCAGTTCTCCTGTGCTTGCAGTTCTGATCATTAGTGTTCGAAGTAACCCTTGATGTGCTCTTAGATTATAAAAAGAGAGATTGTTCTTGATCGCAAAAGCTCTTATTTTAGTTCTAATCTCATTGGAAGGGTCCGCTTGCAGATGACAGGTATTGAGATCTAAAATCTTATCCCACATTCCAGGAATATGGAATCCTAGTGCATTTTTATCGGTGAGTTCGATATCCGAGTTGATTTCTTCTAAGGTAAGCCAACGATGACTGGAGAAAGAAAACTCCATTTTATTTCTGTAGTTGTAGCTCTCTTTAGAGCCTAGAATTGGAATAAATTCTGCTACATCAATTTTTCCTATTCTCAACAAATTGTTTTTAACTTCCTTTTCCTTAAATATGAGTTGATTCTCATAGGACATATGTTGCCATTTACACCCTCCGCAAACTCCAAAATGCTCACATTTAGGGGTTGTTCTTTTGTCAGAAAATTGATGAAAATGAATTGCTTTTCCCTCGTAATACGCTTTGCGTTTTTTATAGGTTTCAATCGTAACAACATCCCCAGGTACAGCATTGCTTAAAAAAATGACTCTACCATCTGGAGCTTTTGCAACCGTTTTTCCCTTTGCCGCAGTATCGATTACTTCAAGGGATTCAAATATTTGTTTAGCTTTCTTTTTTCGCATAGTCAAAAATAAATCTTTTTACGGGCTCATGCCCTCTTTAAAACAAATTTATTGTTGTAATTTTGCTAAGGTGGATGATTTCTCTCCTAAAGAAGGAATTTTTAGTGTACAATACATAATTTTAGTATCATGACTCAGTCAAAAGAACTCACTTCCAAAGCTGCAATTGAATTAGAAAATAACTATGGAGCTCATAATTATCATCCATTACCAGTAGTACTTTCAAAAGGAGAAGGAGTATATGTTTGGGATATTGAGGGAAAAAAATATTATGACTTCTTATCAGCGTATTCCGCAGTAAATCAAGGACATTGTCATCCTAAGATTGTCAATGCACTCTTAGAGCAATCTAAGACATTAAGTTTAACCTCAAGAGCCTTCTATAATGATAAGTTAGGCTCTTTTGAAAAGTATGCAACAGCTACCTTTGGGTATGATAAGATGTTACCCATGAATACTGGAGCTGAGGCTGTAGAAACTGCCATTAAACTTTGTAGAAAATGGGCCTATGAAAAGAAAGGAATTCCGGAGAACAATGCTAAAATCATTGTTTGTGAAAATAACTTTCATGGTAGAACAACAACTATTGTATCTTTTTCCAATGATCCAATAGCACAAACTAATTTCGGTCCTTTTACTTCTGGATTTATTAGAATTCCTTACAATGATGTGGCCGCTTTAGCTCAAGCGATGGCTAGCAATGATTCAGTAGCAGGATTTTTAGTAGAACCTATACAAGGTGAAGCAGGAGTTTATGTTCCAGATGAAGGCTATTTAGCACAAGCAAAGGCACTTTGTGAGGAAAATGAGGTCTTGTTTATTGCAGATGAGGTTCAAACAGGTATTGCCCGAACTGGTAAGCTTTTAGCTACTTGTGGAAATTGTACTTGTGAAGATCGTCACTGTAGTGGAACACCAGAAGTTAAACCTGATATTCTTATACTAGGAAAAGCAATATCAGGAGGTGCCTATCCCATTTCAGGAGTTTTTGCCAATGATGCTATCATGGAGGTGATTACACCAGGATCTCATGGTTCTACCTTTGGAGGAAACCCTGTTGCAGCAGCAGTTGGAACTGCCGCTTTAGAGGTTGTTAAGCAAGAAGCTTTAGCTCATAATGCAGCTCAGTTGGGTGAACTCTTTAGAGCTGAATTACAAAACTATATCGATACCTCCACCATAGTGGTTAAGGTTAGAGGTAAAGGACTCTTGAATGCTATCGTAATTAATGACAGTGAAGAAAGTGATACAGCATGGAATATTTGCATGGCCTTAAAAGAAAATGGACTTTTAGCTAAACCAACTCATGGAAATATTATTCGATTTGCTCCACCTCTTGTAATGACCCGAGAACAACTGCTTGAGTGTGTTGAAATAATTAAGACTACCTTACAAAATTTTGAATCCTAATCAAGTAATTGATTGCCATGAACTAGTAAAAGCAGATCATCCGATCTGCTTTTTTTGTTTTTAATTCCTGTTATCGATATATTTTATAGAATAGTTTTAAAATTTTTAAGCAGTGCAGGTAGCAAACAAAAATCACTTAAGAGCGCAGCTGCAGAAGTAATAGCGCAAAGGATTCCAAAATTTTGAACTGAGGGAACGGAGCTTGAAGCAATAACTAAAAACCCTCCAATTAAAACCAATGTCGAACCTATAAGTGCTTTTCCAGTATAATTCATCGAATGATTAATGCTTTGTTCAATGGAGGTCGAATTAGTTTTAAATCGTTTATAATTGTATATTAAATGAATACTATCATCCATAATAATACCCAACATAATAGGGGTTATCATAGCTGTTGTAACATCAATAGAAATATTAAAAAGATACATCGTTAAAAGAACAGCACCAATAGGTATTAGGTTAGGTAAAAGAATTAGTAATGCTAAATTTAAATTTTTCAGAAATAAAAGCAATACAAAGAAAGAAGCAATAAAGGCAACTAAAAATGAATATAGTTGAGTTTCTAATATAAAATTATTGAGTTTAGCATAGAGCACTGCAAATCCATTAATTTTTAAATTAAAGTTAGAAGAGTTAAAAACAGTTTTAAATTCTTTTTCAATGAAATTGATCAATGCTATTAACTCTTTTGTATTTAATTGAGGTATGGTTAAGGTTAAAATGAGTTCCTTACCATCTCTCGAAATAAGATTAAAAAAGCTTGTTGAGGCATCGTTGTTATACTTTAAAACGTGTTCAACCATTTTTTCATCACTATTATTCTTGACGATAAATGGATAACGCTTAGTTATAAATTCATTTAATGTATTAATTGAAATGGGTTGAGTAGGTAACGATTTATGTTTTGAAATGGCATTTTCAAAAAGTTTTAACTTTGATAATGTTTGTGGGTGTACTAGTAAATCACTTTCAAAATCAGTGCTGATATTTAATTGTAATCTAGAGCTGCCCCCAAGTTGGTTTTCAATAATTTTTACATCATTTTTCACATCTCCATCAGCTAATAAGTCTAATGATTTTGTGTCAATTGAAATACTATATATAGAGAAAACACTAGCAGTTAACATAATGGAGAAAAACAAAATAATTTGTTTTTTGTAGTCCCTTGATACTTGAATAAATCGCCTAATTAGTGTTGTTGAAAAGCGATCAAAAAGAGGAGTGACGTAAGATTTGTTTTGAACGGAAGAAGATAAAAAACTAAACCCTATTATGTGAATGATATAGCCCCAACAAAAGCTAAGAAGTAAACCTAAACTACTTAAAAAGCCCATATCTTTAAAGGCTGGAAGTGGAGAAAGATAGAGAGCTATATAACTTATCATGGTGGTCAATGTCGTAATACTGCAGGGTATGATGCTTTTTTTTAGCATGATCCAAATACGGTCTTCCATTGTTTCTGAATTCAATTTTTGAGATTCAACGTGAAAAATATTGGTCATGTGAATACTGTCAGAAACCCCATATACTAATAAAATAGTTGGAATAAGCATAGAAATCATATTCAAACTATATCCCCAATAAGACGTAAAGCCAAAAAGTAGCAGTATCGGAAACGAAATTGAAATTAAAGAAATTGGCAAATAACGAATATGCGGTAATAAAAAAAGCAGCAACAGACTAATCACTAGAATTGTCATACCCCCAAACCAAATACTTTCATTAAAAATTTCTTTATTATAGGCATTGTTTAAAATAGGAGGCCCACTTATATGATAGTCTTGAAACTCTGAAGAAATCACAGTTTCAATTTGATAGACTAAATCAGCTCTTTGGTTTTCAATTTCAGAGGTAGGTTTTAATTGAATATAGAGAATTATGTTTTTTTCATCGGTACTTACCACATAATTGGAGAGTGATGAAAAATCTTCTAATAATTTTTTTCGACTTTTTTTCGATCGATTTAAATCATAAAGTGGAATGAATTGAATCGTATTAGTTGTAATAATGGGATAGGTTACATCAGCGATACTGTACGTACGCTCTACAACGCTTAATCTTTCTAGTTTATGTTGAATTTTTTCTAGTTTCTCAAAGCTGTTTTTTGAAAGTCCTTGTTGAAGTGTAACCATACAGATAATAATTTCATCGGACCCATATTCGCTTTGATAAGTAGTATAGGCTTCATATTGAGGGTCATCTTCTAAGAACCAAATTGATAATGAATTATCAATTGTTAAATTTTTGAAAATAAGATAACTACTGCCTAATGCAGCTACTGCAATAACTATAAAAAATACATATCGAAATTGAATTAAGGAGTTGATTACCTTTTTAATATGTTGTTCCATATAACTGTAAATATAAAAAAAGCAGACCAACTGGTCTGCTTTTAAAATAGAAGGGAGTGCGAATTAAAAACGACTTGAAAAAGACACTTTATAACTTACACTCCACTCAAAATTTTCATAAGACATAAAGCACCTCCTTTCTATATTAGTTAGACATTTACTGCGTACACAGCTTCGAAGCTCTAATTTATTTAATCTTTTTTTAAAGTGTAAAAAAAAACAACTTTTTTTACACTTTTAATACTGTAGTTATTCTAAGGCATAGTGCTTAAGAATTTCTAAATCTACATAATTTAATGTTTTCAAATGAGTCGCATTTAATCGTATAGGAGGGGCAACTCCTGCCTTATATGCTTCCATCCATCTTGATACACATAAACACCATTGATCTCCAGCTTTAAGTCCTTTAAAACCATATTCAGGATAATCGCGAGTAAGGTCATTCCCTTTTGATTTGGTATACGCTAAAAATTCGTCAGTAACCTTAGCGCAAACGGTGTGTGTCCCGGTATCTAGTATTCCAGTATTGCAACAACCATCTCTAAATGATCCCGTTAATGGATCAAGTGAGCAAGGTTCCAGGGGTTTTTTAAAAACATTTAAAGAGGAATCTTTCATTTTTTAATTTATTGTAGTTGATTTTTTAAAAAATTAAGACTTTTTAAATTAAATTGTTGGGGTTGTTCAATATTGACTACATGTCCACAATTTGGTATAATTTCTAATTGAGACTTTTGATGTCTTTCCACTATTTTTTTTATGCTTGGTAAAAACATATAGTCTTCTGAACCCATTAAATAGAGTGTAGGTATTTTCACCTCTATTTGCCTAAACATCTTAAGTAGAGGTTTTAATTCAGTTGTTAATCTAAACCACCTAATGAATTCTTTTTGAGCAAGTTTTTTTGCTTCCCTTACAAAAAGTAATCTAGAGGTTTTATGATTTTTTTTAGGCATTATTATGTAGGCAAAAAGTCTGTAAAGCCAAATATAAGGCACGATGGATTTACATAAATTGCCAAATCTCATTAATGCTCGTGATTTAAAATTCAGTTTCACTATAGCTCCACTTAAAATCATTGATATAATTCGATGTGGATGTGATTCACTTATTTGTCTAATTAAAATAGTACCTAACGAAACCCCTATAAAATGAGATCTTTTAATTTTTAATTGATCCAATACTTCCAGAATATCCTCTGAAATTACCTCGAAGGTGTAGGTGGTGCTTAAGGAATCTAATAGTTTAAATTTTGATTTTCCATGACCACGCAAATCAATGAGTAGCACATTAAATTCATTAGAAAGATCTCTGATTTGTGGATACCAGATTGATGAACTTCCTCCAGCACCATGAATTAAAGTCACCCATGGTCTTGAATTTGATTTAAAATATGTTTTATAATGTAACATCAAATGTTTTAAATCGTAGTTATTGGTTTTGTAATTCTTCAATCATCATTTGAATAGTCTGTTCGTCAATGCCTTGAGCTTTTAATATGATGTAAAATGCAGCCATAACAGCACTTAAAATTAACGCTATAATAGCTACAACTTTGGCAGTTTTGAGTTGATTATAATTATCATAAGCTTCTGGGGCTTCAGCATAAACAGCTTCTCCTTTTTTAATTAAGTATAGCGAAATCCCAGAGAGTAATATCCCCGAAAAACCTGTAAAACAACAACACCCTATATAAGCTAGGATAGAAAGAACAAGTGCAGTGGTTGAATTAGGTATTTTATTCATGGTATAAATTTTAAAATGTAATTTCCAAACACCAATATTCCTGTGATAATTAGTAAAAGATTGGTGATTGAATTAGCAAATTTATAAGTGATAAAAAATTGAAGACCAATGTTGCCAAAAAGAAGCACTAAAGCATATACTGCAGGATACATAAAAAAGGCTTCAACAAAACTACCTTCTAATATTAATGCTAAAGACCTTTGAAGACCACATCCAGCACATTCAACCCCAAAATAAGTTTTATTTAAACAGGGTAACATTACATCATTTAATGCATTTTCCTTCATAATTGGTTATCTAGAGTAAAAATAGTTTTAATTTTAAAATTATTATAATTAAGTCTGTATTATGTTTCAAATTGGAGATCGAGTAGCAGTTGTTGATCAAGAAGTCGAAGGGGTTGTTTGTTCTTTTGATGATAACAAGGTTACTATAGAATCAAGTGAAGGATTTGTTTTGGATTATTTGCCCAAAGATCTTGTGAAAATAGGAGCTGAAATTCAAGTGACTAATCATCAAGCCTATGTAGCCAAAAAAAGCAAAGAATCGATTAAACAAAGAAGTAACAACGTTGTAAAACATAGAAATAAAACTATATTAGAGGTTGATCTGCATATTGAAAAGTTAGTCAATTCATGGCAAAAATTGGATGCTTTTGATATTTTAGAGCTTCAATTAAAGACGGCACAACAGCAATTGAATTTTGCCCAATCCAAACATATTAAAACCGTCATACTTATTCATGGCTATGGAGCTGGAGTCCTTAAAAAGGAATTAGAGTCGTTGCTTCATCGTTTCTCAGAAGTAACCTTCAGTGAGGCTTCTTACCAAAAATATGGACTTGGTGGAGCTACAGAAGTCCATTTTAATTAAATTTGTCGTTTAAAGATCAAATCTGTGATAAAAAGAGTGTATTTTGATAATGCAGCTACAACTGCTATTAGAAATGAAGTGGTCGAATCCATGACTAAATCTTTAGTAGAAGATTTCGGTAATCCTTCTTCAATTCACGGTTTTGGAAGGACTTCAAAGTCCGTTATTGAACAAGCTAGGAAAGATATTGCAAAGTCAATTAATGCTCATTCCTCAGAAATCATATTTACCTCTGGAGGGACCGAAGCTGATAATTTAATTCTTAAATCGGCGGTCTATGATTTAAAAGTTACAGATGTTATAACAACGTCTATTGAACATCATGCGGTTGTTTACCCCTTAGAGGAGTTGGTCGAAAAAACTAATGTAAGCGTTCATTATTTACGCCTAAACAAAAAGGGAGAGCCTGATTTAGAACAACTAGAAACCCTATTAAATTCAATTAATGGTAAGGTCTTAATTAGTTTAATGCATGTCAATAATGAAATTGGGAATCTTTTAGACCTCCATCGTGTTTGTGAATTAGCTAAGCGCTATCATGCACTCTTTCATTCAGATACGGTTCAATCGGTGGGTCATTTTAAATGGGATATGCAGCAACAAACAGTTGATTTTTTGGCGGTCTCCGCTCATAAATTTCATGGGCCAAAGGGAGTGGGTTTTGCCTACATAAGAAAAGGACACCCCATTAAAGCACTTCTGCGTGGTGGATTACAAGAAAAGGGAATAAGAGCCGGTACAGAATCCGTTCATAATATTGTTGGTCTAGCTAAAGCATTGCGTTTAATTCAAGAAAATTATGAACAGGAACGAAAATACATAGAGGATATTAAACGCTATTTTATAGAGCGAATTAAAAAGGAAATTCCTGGAGTTGTTTTTAATGGAACTTCATCTGACTTTGAAAAAAGCACCTATACCATGATTAATGTATCTCTCCCTATTGCTGCTGATCAATCTGATTTACTGCTCTTTAATTTAGATTTGAAAGGAATTGCATGTTCAAAAGGAAGTGCGTGTCAGTCCGGAAGCCAAAAAGGATCTCATGTCTTGTCACAAATTTTGGATGAAAAAGCTTTAGAATATCCAGCACTTCGCTTCTCGTTTTCTATCTACAATACTAAAGATGAGGTGGATTATGTGATGGAAACGTTGAAAGAATTGATGAAAAAATAATCATTATTCTTCTTTATCATAGGGAAATTTACGTCCAGCAGCTTTCATCATCACATCGATAAGTTCTTTGGTGTTTTTACCAGTTTTTCGATCGATGTCCTTTTCATATTTCCAAAGTAATTTACCACTAACACCATCACTAAGCTTCATCGCTATTCTTCCAAAACTTCTTCCTAAAAAATAATCCATTAATGAAAAATCATCCTCATTGAGTCCCTTTGATAACAGCACGTTTAAGGCTATATTACCTGTTATTATTACATCAACCCCTAAGATTTCACAGAGTTCTTTTGTAGTATATAAATCAATATTCGTATAATTAATATGGTGTTGAGTAAGGAGACTGTTTGTCTTATTGGTGTTTTGAAAATTAATAGAGAATTTTTTACGTTTTTTAAACTTGAGAAAATAGGATTCTAGCGCTTCTTGAACAGCTTTTCCTTCATTGATTTCTAACTCATTTTTAGTAGATTCTTCAATTGTTGAACTCAAATTAACTTGAGAAGAAAAGGGGAGTATGGCTAAAATTTCATGATGTTGACTTAATTGATCAAAACGAAGATTTTTATAAATATTCTTTTGAGCATAACTGCTAGTACTAATCATAAGAACTACTAAAGTGCTTAAAATAAAAAAATTACTAGTTCTTTTTTTTGAAATGAGCATGAAATTCTTTGCTATTATTTAATTGATCTTTAACAATAACGCGAAGATCATAAGAATTGTTGTCCCCTGCAATTTTATCATCAAAATTATATGTTAAGGTTTTATCTTTTGGTTCATATTCCATCAAAATCCATTGATCATTGAGGTAGGCTTCATAGGAGTTAATACCGCTTTCTAAATCGGTTATTTCTACAATTAATTTTTTATAATAATTGAGAGGAGCACCTTCTTTAAAATTTTTTGCTCTGATACTAGGAGGAACACTATCATAGCGTATCTGATACGTGCCCATATTCTTGATTGATGCAACTAAGGATTCATTTTTTTGAGTTGAAGCAATAAAATCATAAGAGTCTTTATTGTTTTTTATGCCAATATAACTGTATTTGCGCAGTTTTGGTTCAATTGAATTTATGTCAAACGCGATGCGGATTGGATTATTAATATAGCGGTTAGTTGGATGAAGTTCTAATTGTTCATTTTGATAATTAATCGCTATTTCTTCTTGTTCATAAAAGGTGTTCTTTTTTAACGTTACATTCACCGAAGAAAAATTGTATGAATATTCTTTTGATGGGTCTATTAAAATTCCATCCTTAAGCGGTTCCTTTTTAAGTACCGCTTCTTGCTCATCATATTCAATTGGGATAATGATTTTTGTTTTATTGGAGGCTGCATCAAGCAACTGTATAACTAGGGTATCCTTAGTAGATGGATTAACTGTGATTTCTCCGTTATCAATAATTTTTTCATAAAGTGATAAAGAATTATATTCTTTTTTAAACAAATACATAATTCGTTCTCTAAATCGAACTAAATGGTTGTAATCCATCAGGCTATTAATATGTTTGGAGTCCTCAAAAGAAAAGTGATTAAATCGCATTCTCATTAAAACGTTGTCATTGCGTTTCGTTTCGATCATATAAAGTCCATTGTGATTAGCAGCTAGATCCTGACGATCATAAGCTTTGATTCCTAATCCTATTTTGCCCTTAGCTCTTATAGTGGTTGCTAAAAGACTTCCATCCCTCTGCCTACTAAATGGAATTTGAACTTTGAGTTTACTTTTATTTACTACTGCTGTACCTTCAAGTGGGTAGGCATAAAGTTTCTGAAGTACTGGTGCGTTAGTATCTTTGATATCAATATTGAATAATAGTGGATTTTGTGGTTGAGAGTTACTACTTTCTCTGAGTTCAAAATGCAAATGAGGGGCAGTAGAACCTCCTGTGTTACCAGAATAGGCGATCAGCTGACCTTTAAGAACTGGAAATTGATGTGGTTTTAAAAAAGTTTCAAGCGTAAAACTTCTTTTCTCATATTGAAGTTTCTTGATATAGGCTTCAATTTCTGGAGCAAATTTTTGTAGATGAGCATATACCGAGGTTAATCCATTTGGATGAGTTACATATAACGCTTTTCCGTAACCAGAGGTTGAAATTTTTATTCTAGAGACATAGCCTTGATCGATGGATAAAACCGACAATCCTTCTCTATGATACGTCTTAATATCAATGCCGGCATGAAAATGACCTGTTCTCAATTCACCAAAGTTACCCGCAAGTATTAAAGGAATTTTTAAAGGGGAGTGAGGCGGGTTGTTAATTAACTGTGCCGTAGTTAATTGGGGTATATTAATACATGCAATAAGAACATACAATAAGGTTTTCATAAAATCAAATGTATAAATTATAACTAAAAAATACTTCCTAAATTTTTTAATTACCTCAAATTCTATATTCAAGGGATATAAGTGTTAATTCTCAATGATAATTCAACAGAAATCTCTATTTTTGTTTAAACACATAGATATAGATGAGTGATTTTGTATCCCTTGTAGCATCATTAGAAATCAAGTTGAAGAAATTGATTGATAAGTTAGAAGCTGTAGAAATTAAAAATCAGCAACTTAACTTAGAAGTTGAAGCATTAAAGGATTCAAAAAAGTATTTAGAAAAAGAGCTTACCAATTGGGAAGATCAATATAATGCTTTAAAACTCGCCAATTCTATGTTGGGCAGTGATGATAACACTACCGAAGCTAAATTGAAGATTAATACCTTAATAAAAGAGTTGGATCAATGTATTGGTTCACTCTCTGCATAAGATGGCAGATAAGTTAAAGATAAAACTTTCTATTGCTGATCGAGTGTATCCGTTAACGATACATCCACATCAAGAAGAGGGATTGAGGAAAGCTGCTAAAGAAATTGAACAGCTGGCTAAAAACTTTGAGAAGAATTATGCAGTAAGAGATAAACAAGATGTATTAGCCATGTGTGCTTTGCATTTTGCATCTAAATTAGAACAGCTACAGATCGATGAAGATGATATGTCTGTTCAAACTCAGAAGCGGTTAAAAGCGCTTCATGTACTCTTAGATGAGGCTTTGGATTAAATACGTTCTTTAAAATAAAATTAAGTTATTGCCCACATTAATACTTATTTGACAAACTCAACGTTACATGAATTAAAAAGGTGAGTCATGATTGTTAAGATATGCCTTCTTTAGATGGACATCTGATCATTCTGTTAGCCTTAAACCTGTTTTTAGGAGTTTGTTCATTCTATTGATGTGGGTTTTTTTATAAATAAATAGTTAACCAATGGATAGTACATATATTATTTTAGGCATGGTTGGTCTTGTAATTGGATTTGCAATTGCAAAATTTCTTGAAAGGGGAAAGGCCTCTAAAACCATCGCTGAAGCAAAAAAGCAAGCTTCTAGCATAATCGAAAACGCTCAAAAAGAGGGTGAAAATATTAAGAAAGATAAAATCTTTCAAGCAAAAGAAAAGTTTCTAGAATTAAAAGCGGAACATGAAAAAGTCATTATCGCAAAAGACAAGAAGATAAGTGAAGCTGAAAAGCGAACTAGAGATAAAGAATCTCAAGTAAGTTCTGAACTTTCTAAGAGTAAAAAACTCAATCAAAACCTTGAATCTCAATTAAAAGAGATTGAATTCAAGAACGAATATTTGGAAAAAAAACAAGCTGAGGTTGAAAAAATGCATCAGAATCAAGTTCAGCAACTTGAAGTCATTTCAGGTTTATCTGCGGAGGAAGCTAAACGACAATTAGTAGAATCGTTAAAGGATGTTGCCAAAAGCGATGCAATGGCCTTTCTTCAATCCAGTATGGAAGAAGCAAAATTAACGGCTCAGCAAGAAGCTAAAAAGATTATAATTAACACGATTCAACGCATTGGAACTGAGGAAGCGGTAGAAAACTGTGTTTCGGTTTTTAATTTAGAATCAGACGACGTTAAAGGTAGAATTATTGGAAGAGAGGGTAGAAATATTAGAGCCATAGAGGCTGCAACTGGTGTTGAAATTATTGTTGACGATACTCCAGATGCCATTATTCTTTCATGCTTTGATTCAGTTCGTCGTGAAGTTGCTCGTTTATCATTACATAAGTTAGTGACTGATGGAAGAATTCATCCTGCTCGAATAGAAGAGGTCGTTAAAAAGACAGAAAAGCAAATTGAAGAAGAAATTATTGATATTGGTAAACGAACTGTAATTGATTTAGGTATTCATGGATTACATCCTGAGCTCATCCGTGCAGTAGGTCGTATGCGTTATCGTTCTTCCTATGGACAAAATTTATTACAACACTCTAGAGAAGTTGCTAAACTTTGCGGGGTGATGGCAGCTGAAATGGGTCTTAATGCTAAACTTGCTAAAAGAGCTGGTCTTCTTCACGATATAGGAAAAGTACCAAATACGGAGGCTGAAGTAGAAACACCACATGCTATTTTAGGGATGCAATGGGCTGAGAAGTTTGGAGAAAAACCTGAGGTATGTAATGCCATTGGAGCTCACCATGATGAGGTAGAGATGAAATCATTAATTGCACCAATAATTCAAGTTTGTGATGCTATATCAGGAGCACGTCCAGGAGCAAGAAGACAGGTATTGGATTCGTACATACAACGTTTAAAAGATTTGGAAGATATTGCCTTTGGATTTAAAGGAGTTCAAAAAGCTTATGCTATTCAAGCAGGTAGAGAACTTAGAGTTATTGTTGAAAGTGAAAAAGTATCTGATGATAAAGCTGCTGAGTTGTCCTTTGAAATCTCTCAGAAGATTCAAACGGATATGACCTATCCTGGCCAAGTAAAAGTGACTGTTATACGTGAAACTAGAGCCATAAATGTAGCTAAATAAGCTGATGCTTTTTAAGTACTACTATTGAATAATAAAGGCGGGTTTTAACCCGCCTTTATTTGTTGTAAATCTTAGCCTATTTATTTTAATTTCAAGAGTAGAAAGTGACTGTTAAAGCCTTTGAGGAATGTTCTTGCGGCTGCCTTCAACATATTATATATTAAAGGGAAAGATGCTCATTATTGATCGGTAGTATCCTGATTATCATCTTCATTGGCCTCTATTTCTTGTTCCTTGTCAAATTGATGAGTTAGTATATTTAAACTTTTAAGTTTGTCTTTTAAAAGACTCACTTTATCCTTTCGA
>Ga0181558_10001394_pt1 | contig 23160 bp, 24 predicted proteins | sample 011ome_22_FD_133754 | JGI IMG/M metagenome (GOLD analysis project Ga0181558, IMG submission 133754) | Coastal salt marsh microbial communities from the Groves Creek Marsh, Skidaway Island, Georgia - 011507BT metaG (megahit assembly) | ecosystem: Environmental > Aquatic > Marine > Intertidal...
AAAAAGCCGTGTGATTGCGTTTCACACGGCCCTTTAAAAATGGCGGAGCGGACGGGACTCGAACCCGCGACCCCCGGCGTGACAGGCCGGTATTCTAACCAACTGAACTACCGCTCCAGGTAGACAACGCTTATGCGTCGGTTGTTTGGCTTGGCAGCACTCTCTACTCAGTGAGAGTAGATGGTGGGTGATGACGGGATCGAACCGCCGACCCTCTGCTTGTAAGGCAGATGCTCTCCCAGCTGAGCTAATCACCCCAAACCAGAGCGGCGCATTATAAAGACGAAGCGTAGGCTGTCAACGGTTTGATAAAGATTTTTTCGCGACATGCCTTAACACGGTGTAAACTCGCCCGCTAGCCAACTAGGTACCCGGTCAGAGACGCTGTAAACGTAGAGGATATTGCGTGGAACTGTATAAAGATTTTCGATTTGAAGCGGCCCACAGACTTCCCAATGTCCCGGAGGGCCACAAGTGCGCCCGCCTCCACGGCCATTCGTTCTTTGTTCGCCTTACCGTCTCCGGCGACGTGGATCCTGTCACGGGCTGGCTTATGGACTTTGATGATATAAAACTTGCCTTCGGCCCTTTGCTCGACCGGTTAGATCACCATTATCTAAACGAAATCGAAGGATTAGAGAACCCTACAAGCGAGATTTTGGCGCGCTGGATCTTTGACCAACTCAAGCCTGATCTGCCGGAACTCTCTGCTGTTGAGATTCGAGAGACCTGCACCGTGGGCTGTGTCTACAGGGGCGAATAAATACAAACCGCTGGGTGCGGACGTCACAAGCTGACCGGGGCTGGCCTTTCGCCAGCCCTACGGGTTGAAAACAGGGTGATATCCGCCCAGCAGACCGGAGCGTTTCAGCTTCACCCAACTTACCGTCACTACCACCGGGACGTTGATCAATAGACTTCTCGCAGGGTTTTTGCGAGCATCTCAGCTGAGCGTTGGCGGGCATTTGCAATGCTGGCTTAACGGTCACCTCACCTACACTCAATAACAATAGGGCTACCGATCAATGAATACTGAAATCCTTGCCGCACTTGCGTTACTACTCGTCCACGTTTGGCTTGTGCCCATGATTTTTAATCTCAATAACGCCAGCTGGCTCTTGGGCAGTCGCGATCAAGACATCGAGTTCTCCATCCTCACACAGCGTGCTAAACGCGCTGCCGCTAATTACATGGAAACCGTGATTATCTTCCTCACACTCGCCCTGCTCGCTGTGTTTAAGGAAGTTGATGTAAGCGAGCCGGCGCTGTACTGGCTGGGATTGCGCATTGCCTACCTGCCCCTTTACGTAGCAGGGGTTCCCTACATCCGCTCACTGGTGTGGATTGCCGCACTTGTGCCGCTGTGGGGAATGGCGTCGGCACTCATCTAGTCTTTGGTGCAATCATTGGCATCTGCGCCGACAACTGATCGGCGGGGTGCCATTTGCATAGGGCAGTCATCCCTAATGAGTCAAAATAAGCCTTAAGTTCAGCGTTTTGAGACAAGTCACCACAATTGTTGAACGCCATTCCCCAACCGCAAAACGTTTTCCTCGCCACCATGCCCAGCAAAAAAATTGACTATTTATTTTCATTAGCGCCTTGACGCGCCGCAAGCTTTATGCACACCGTCGATGCAAGTAACTGTGATGGTTAAGTTACGGCCGTGTTACGCCAAATAACTCCAAATAAACAACATAAACTATTGATTTATATTTATTTTTTATGTTTGGTTAAATTTTAACCACAATGACTTTGGTTTCAATATGAGCGACTTGGAGACCCGGATAAACGAATTGTCCACGAAATTATCCACAGCTTCTGTGGAAAAAATGCACCCGTTCGAGGGCCATCCCAGCCGCCAGACTGAAGACAGATCGACCTTCACAGTAAAAAATCAAGAACGGCCCGATTGAACGTCACAGGCTGCTCAGCATGCAGCCAATGCCCCGCCTCTGGGATTGTTTCAATCCGGTAATTGGGGAACAAACGAGCGATGATTGGCTCATGATCAGTCTGTACGTAATCGGACTTTGCACCATGAATAAACAAAGTCTCACCGTCAAATGGGTCCTCAGATTCCAATGACTCGCGAAAGCGTTCGTAAGCCTCGGCGATACCCAAGTGGTTCAGCCGCCACTGGCAATAAGGTTTGTCATCACGCTTTAAACTCAGTAGCAAAAATTGCACAACACCTTCATCGTCTACCGTTTGGCGCAGCACCTCGGCCGCTTCACGCCGTGACGCGCAACGGGCTTTTGCAACATTCTCTAAACCTAGCAAGACGCCGTCATGGCTGGGCGGGTAGGCAACGGGCGCTATATCTGCAACCACCAACCGATCTACCCTTGCTGGCTCTGACAGTGCGAGTTGCATCGCCACTTTTCCACCCAAAGAATGGCCCACAAAATGGGCCATGGGAATGTGCCGCTCATCCATCCAGCCGGCAATGGCTTGCGCGTAACTTTCAATACATGGCCGCTCACTCCATGGGGAATGACCATGATCGGGGAGGTCTGGACTATGAACCTTAAACTCTTCCTGTAGTGCCCGGGCAATACTGCCCAAATTACTGCCTTGACCAAAAAGTCCGTGTAGCAGCACCACATCCGGCCCGTCTCCGAGCACACTGTCGTGCAACCGATTGTCCATTACCCCCCCTCCTTTGTTAGCATTTGGTTACCATTAACAATAGGAATCTTGCAATGATCAATAAATTAAGTCCATGGGGGACCACTCGATTGCGTATGGTTTGCGCGGGTATTTTTGCCGCTATGCTCTCTGCTTGCACTGCGAGTATTGGTGGTGGATACAACGAGACCACGCGTACCAATGAGCTCAAGACAGACGTGCTTGCTCAGTCGGAATTAAAAAAAGTGGTTATCGCTGATGTTAATTTGGGCGCGCCATCAAGAAACTATGTAGAACGCTCGGAGCTAATGATTGACGGCCGGGTCGCTGCCTATTTACGTCAGAATGGCTACACAGTCATGCCACAACGGGAATTTAGCCAACGCTGGGAAAATGCCAAACTGATCTATGGCGACCCGGTGGACCCAACGACTGGCAAGGTAAACCGCAAAACCTTTATTCAATTGGCGACCGCGGTACGCGATCAAATGCGCGATCAAACCGACGTACAAGGCTTTATATTTACCGATCTTGTTGAACACGAGGTCTATATTACTACCGGCGTTAACCGTGTCGCGCGGTTTGATGGCGTAACGCGTAAACCCAGCCTCAAAGGCCCCGGCGACGGCGTCACTGCCGACTTCGACTGGGGACAGCCCCTAGCGGCTATTTCTATACAAATCAGCGTCTACAACCGTGATTTAGAGCAAGTCTTCGCCGGTCTTGGAGGCATAGATCTGAGCGATGCAATTGATACCCGGTCAGGCCGGGGCTTTGTACGTCGTAAAGACATCCTCCAGAATGAAGACTTGATCGACGAGGGCATTCAGTTAGCTCTTCACCCTCTCATCCCCATGAAGAATTGGCCTGGCAACCCGCCCGAGTAACCTATTGCATCCAGGCGCATTCCAGTCACCAAAGTACCTCAGCGCCCCGCTCCACGCACCACATGGCGCTGAGCACACCGAGAATAAGCACCGGAACTTGCGCCATCGTAGGATGGCGCACTACCGGCACGCGATTGCTAAGTTTAGCCAGCACTAGCAGCAGTGCAATAAAGGCCAGTTGCCCCATCTCTATACCTACATTGAAAAATAGTAGCGCTAGCGGGATATTGCCTTGCGGTAAGCCGGTCTCAGCCAACGCACCCGCAAAGCCCATACCATGGAGCAGTCCAAAGACCCCGGCCAGAATCCAAGGCCGCTGCCACAACTTGGAATGCCCAAGAGGTCGCGTTAGCTCGACAGCCAGCACAAAGATCGAAAAGGCGATGAGAAACTCAACGAGAGCCACCGGATAATCAAATACACCTAAGGTAACCATCGCCAAGGTAATACTATGACCCACCGTAAATGCGGTGATGGTAATAACGAGGCGCTTACCACCACCCACTAAAAGCAACAGCCCCAGTACAAACAGCAAGTGATCGATACCGCCCCAAATATGCTCGGCGCCCAGAACACCGTAGTGCAACACTACAGTTGCGCTATTTGGTATTGCCGGCACCTCCCATGTGGGTACCGCAGCCGTTAGTACAGTTTGGTGACTGACATCACCAGGCATAACTAAAGTGAGTAATACCGACGACTGATTAGCGGCTAAACCATCAACACCGATGCGCTCTCCAACCAACGAGCGCTCACAGCGATAGCGCGTTTGGCGGAGCTTACCCGTTCCCTCAGCGATAAAGGGTGATTGCTCAAGCGTGACACAATGGTCGGGTAAACGTGGCATCATAGGAACGTCACTCACCGTTTGTATGGGTGTTTTCCAGCGAACCGAAATGTCGGTATTGGGCAATACCTCAATATCGAGTAGCGACGGTGCAAAACGGTGCGCGAGGGCGGTATTGGCTAGAACCATCAACACCACCAGCACCAAAACGCGCTGCCCAATCAACCCGCTTTTTGTGACCCAGTCATTCATGAGCGCAAAACCTCAAACTGATCGAACAACCGAGCCACCGCTTCATCTAAGGCTTTTCCCTTTCGCTCTTGAATGACCTGCCAACGCAAATCGTCGACTATCTCTTCAAAGTCGAGTGATCGCTCTGAGGTTTGACCTTCAAGAAAAATCACATGATCACCAAAAACCGATGCCACCACACCTAGCCAGCCAATATTGTCGGTATGCACCAGAACACGAAGATCATTGGCAAATTCTCGTCCAAATTTGCCCTCAAGGTCTCGATAGGTCACTTGGTTAAAGCGAGTGCCTCCCAAAAATGGTCGACCCTGACGTAACGCCTCTTGGGGAGCGAGTTGTTCGGCTTGGGCGCGCTTTAACAGCAGTCGAGCTGCGTCCGCGCTATCTTCACCAACAAATACGTGCTGAAAACTTATGGTTGCAGGCGCCCAATAGGCGTCGCGCGTATCGTTAAAAAGATCGCGAAGTTCACTCTCTGTGGGTACAGGCGGCTGCGCAGCCGCCACCAATAACTCACCCATCATTTGCACTAAACGTCGCCGTATCACTTCGTCGGTTAAATGCATATTCAGTGCCAAACCACGCTCAATGCGCTCCTGCGCAGTAGCCTCTTCGTCGGGGAACAAAAACACCATGTTGCGAATTAAGCGCTGACTCACTGCACTGTCACTTAAATGAAGTTTAGACTCTATTGCCTTTTTGAACAGAAGTTCATCACGCAACTCCCGATCTATAAATGCCTCTAGCTGCGCAGAGCCAGGTAGCTCACCCGTCATCTGCGCATAACTGTCGTAAAGCATTTGCAGGCGCGCTGTGCTGGGAGGCCCCAATAGTGGCTTAGGCGGCGGGAATAACCACTGAACACCCACATGAAGTAGCGCACCCAAAGCTAGGAAATGCAGCCAAGCGGGTCCGGGCAGGGCCTGTTGTGTAATGAACTTGGACACGCATTAGTCCTCGAAATTCGCCTGGCGTTTCTCTAACGTAGCAGTCATCGCCTCCTGAACATCGACCTTACTCATCATGGCGGCATTCCAGAGAGCGACGTATTCAAGGCCATCATCAACCGAATGATCGCGGCTGTAATTGATCACCTGCTTGGTTCCTCGGATAGCCAGGGGAGACTTTGCAGCTATGGATGCCGCAATGCTCCAAACGCCCTTCATCATGGCATTGTGATCATCAAAAACAGTATTCACCAAGCCTGCAGATAGTGCCTCTTGCGCATCCATGTACCGCCCGGTGTAGGCGAGCTCTCGAACCAACCCCTCAGGTATAAGGCTTGGCAAATTTTGTAAGGTACCCACGTCTGCCACAATGCCGATATCGATTTCTTTCACACAGAATCGTGCAGATGCATCGACATAACGCATATCTGCATAGCAGGTCATATCAATGGCACCGCCCACAATGGCTCCGTGCATAGCCGCCAATACGGGTTTGGAACAGTTTTGAAGTGCCTTCAAATTGGCCTGCAAACCACGGACATTTTTTAGAAACATCTCAGCTGCGCGGGCCGGGTCTTGATGCTCTGCTAACGTGTCTTTGAACAAAGCCAAATCGATACCAGCGCAAAAATGCTTGCCAGCGCCCGTAAGAATCACCACTCGCACCTCTGAGCACGCATCTGCCCACTCAAACGCAGACTGCAGCTCTGTCCACATTGGAGCATTCATGGCATTGGCGCTCTCTGGCCTATTGAGCTTTACCTCGAGAATTTTATCCGCGAGAGTCAATTGCAGCGTTGAGTAGAAGGGGACCTCGGTCATGCTATTCTCCGTCGTTATGAGTCTGGCGTTGGATATCTGCCGTCACGGGCCGGACCGGGCGCAAGTGTAAGGTGACAGCTCTATCGGCCTCACTAGATACCTTGTTCGCGTTGGAATAACAATGCCAATAGGGCTACAGGTAGCGGACAAATTCGTTCAGGTCAGCTTCGGGAATCGGCTTACTCGGGCCTTCACGCGTACCCACATAGAGGAAGCCAATCACTTCATCGCCCGCCTCTCCTCCGAGAGCAGTAATCACCGCTGGATCGCGGGCGTAAGCGCCGGTACGCCAAATAGACCCAAAACCCAGGGCCTCGGCCGCCAACGACATACCATGTAAGGCAGCCGCTACAGAGGCCACCTGCTCAACACGGGGCACCTTAGGATGCTGTTGCGCATGTAATAGACCCGCAATAATCACCGGCGCTCGCATAGGTGCAGCTTGAGCTTTATTCTGTGCTGCGCCATCAGCACTGGGGTCACGCAGCAGCAGTCCCTCAACGAAAACCTCGCCCAGCCGTTGGCGGGCCTCCTCCGCAATAACGCAAAAGCGCCACGGGCGAAGACGACCATGATCGGGGGCACGTAAACCAGCGCGCAATATCCGCGCGAGCGCTTCGTTGTCAGGTCCGGGATCGGTAAGCCGAGCGTGGGAATTTCGTTGTTCGAGGGCCTCGAGGATGGACATATCGGTTCCTTGCTCATAGGACTATTGCGCAATTAATGGTGGCACTCTCAGGTGTGCACCCGCCTAAAAGCACAAGGATAACAAGTCACCCGTGATCAGACATCAGCTCAAAGACCAGCCCTCGGGTAAATCGACATGTAAATCGACGGTCTTACCGCCAAGCTTGACAGCCTGCCGAGTGATACTGATATCGACCGGTTCTACGACTCCCTCGTTGAAGATATAGCGAGGCGCCCAATCGCCCTTGATCCGACTCTCTTCTAGGTCGTCCCGTGCAGCAAGCAAGGCTTCGTTGCGTGCTTGCCATGCAGTAAACGCCGAGCCGCCATGGTGGCTCCGCAATAGAGATTGCGTACTCGAAGGGCTAAGTAAGGCTGCAGTTGCGTTGTTGCCACCAAAACCTTTGCTGTTAATGAGGGCATAATCGGACACTTGATGCTGCCGAGTCTCCAGCGTAAAGGCTAGGTGGTCGGCAGCCACATCGGGGGCAATCGCATCAATGGTGTTAATTGCGGGTAACAGATTGGTTTCCCAGATACCGAGGGCCGCGGATAACTGATCTCCCGATGCTGCACCCAATGAATGACCAATGAAGCTTTTAATAGCGACAATCGGCCATCCACTAATACCAAAGGCCGCTGCAACATCGTTAAATATAGCCGACTCAGTGACACGGTTCTGGGGAGTGCCGGTACCGTGAGCGTGCACCATCCCGCCATCAGCCAAGCGTTGGTCGCCGACAATCGCGCGGAGTAAAGCCGTAGCGCGTGCCATGGTTAGGTAATTGCCAGCTCCCGGGCCCGTTACAGATTTTTTGGCTCCGTCGGCATGCACGAACACATCAGGAACCGCGGCCAGCATTGAAGCACCCAATTCAAGGGCTAAGTCGTCATCCATGAGAATAACAGCCTGAGCTGACTCGGCCATAGTGAAACCACAGTTGTCGCCAAAAGGACGGCAGGCACGCCGCGCATCAATAGCTTGATCACTAGCCAAGCCGTCGAGTGTGCGTAACTCCTTATCGGTGGCTAATGCACCCATGGCTGCATAACCTTCCATAATCTCAGCCTGTATAGGCGCCTCTGCAGCACCCACTACAACCAGTCGTGCTCGACCAGCGCGAATGTCTTGTACTCCGCGCTGCAGGTTATAAAGAAAAGTGGCACAAGCGCCCAGAGCCGGTCCGGTCTGGCCAATCGATTGGAGCACATAGGCATTTAAAAAATCACCTGGCATCTCAGCAAAACCAAACGGGCATTGCTTTGAAGTGGTTTTTTTTCCCAGTGCTCGAGCTTGCAGCATGCCACCAGAGCCTGCCTCGTCGAGCTGCCCCATGGAGCTACTCATGTAAACACTAATCGCCTCGGGCGCCACCGAATTCGATAATTGCTCCCAAGACATTCCCAAGTCAGCGAGCGCGTCTGATACGGCAAAGATAGCCATCTGAATAGCGCGTGGATGATTGCGCGACGCGTACAGCGCACCAAGGTCGAAACCCGTGGGTAATTGGCCTGCCGCACTCACTTCAAAGCCGCGCGTTCCCGGGATAAGCACCTCGGAACCTTGGGGCAAGTCTACCCGAGTACGACGATTATCTAGGGTTAGTGGACTGAGCGATGGATTAAGCCCATCAACATATTGAGTGGCAGCCATATCGGCACTGACAGCGGTTTGAAGTTGAGCGCGTCTTGCAAATGCCACAGCATCTGGATTGAAATAGGACGCCTCGATACGACGAATGAGGGTGCCCGCGATCTGCTCGTCCGGGTTTTTTGTGCCCATCAGCTGCCCCAGCGCGGCACCGGTCTTGGCAACGTCGCTTCTGTTAAGCGCATCCAATACGAGGCGTCGAAATGCGTGACGATGCGAGGTACGCCCAGCGCTATTTATACCGCCAGCGGCAACAAGAATAGGCAGGCGTAGCATCAAAAACTCCCATTACACGTATAAAGTCTGCGCCGCATTGTAAGTCTTGGGCCCCGTGCTACTATGCATGAATAGCCATTTTTAATACAAATATAGCCAAATAATATGCTTGTCTCGAAGACCGCGTCGCAAAAGACTTTTACGGTTGCCGCCTTGGCCCACTCGCGCATGCTCGCCACTTCCATTACCTTGCCTCTGGAGATTTTGCGCGCCGCCGCGCAAGCCAGTCGCGAGCGACCCACACCCACCGTATCCCTATGTCTCATGGCCGAAACACCTGGGGTTGTCACACTGACAGACGGCCTATCACTTGCAACACAAGCGATCATCCCTAACCTCAGGCCCGATGTGCTGTTAATACCCGCCATATGGCGCACCCCGCACTGGGTACTCAAACATCATTACTGGCAAATACGCTTCATCAACCAAGCAATTCAGCAAGGATGCCTTGTCTGCAGTGTTGGTACAGGTAGTTATCTGGTAGCCGAGACGGGTCATTTAAACGGTATTCAAGCCACAACGCACTGGCACTACTTTGATGATTTTGCCAGCAACTACCCGCAGGTGAAGCTACGGCGCGACCAGCTCATTACTCAGAGTGAGCGTATTTTTTGCGCAGGTTCAGTCAACTCTATTGCCGACCTTATGGTCTACCTTGCCGGCAAACTGTTTTCCCCAGCCAGCGCTCGTGCTGTTGAAAACCAGTTCTCTCCTGAAATACGTCGACGCTTCACACCACACGCCTTAACCGGTGTTGGCGATAGCCACAATGATGAAAAAATTCTGGATGCCCAACTGTACCTTCGCAATAGGCTACAGCAACGGTTACAGCTATCCGAATTGGCGGACGCAGTGGACTTAACGCCCCGCACTCTGACACGACGTTTTAAAAGTGCCGTTGGGCTCTCCCCGGGGGATTACCTCAATTACCTGCGCATGGAAGAAGCGAGAACCTTACTTAATCACAGCAACTTGTCTGTTGCCGATATCGCGTGGTCCATTGGCATCAACGACGCGTCACAATTTTCCCAACGCTTCAAGCGCGACGTGGGTATGACGCCACGACAGTACCGCCAAGCGGTGCGCGGTAAGACCTTCTCATTGGACTGAGTTTATCAGGAGCGTTGAGCCTATCGCCCAGCTGTGGCTAAATGCCCGCCGCTTGCACCCAAAACTGCTCCGGAGAAAAAACATGAGTGATGCAATTTATATTGTTAATGGCGCCCGCACCCCGATGGGTGGATTGATGGGTGATTTGGCAGAGGTCCCCGCTACCGAACTCGGCGCCGTTGCCATTCGTGCCACACTGGAGCGAACCGGTGTAGACCCCAGCGCTATCGACGAGGTGTTCATGGGGTGCGTACTACCAGCGGGTCTGAAGCAGTGCCCAGCTCGCCAGGCCATGTTGGGAGCGGGCATTCCCTCCAGCACTGGGGCCGTTACAGTGAACAAGGCTTGTGGCAGCGGTATGCAAGCAACCATTTATGGCGTCGACAGCATTCGCGCAGGTACTAACGCCTTGGTGATTGCGGGTGGCTTGGAAAGCATGACCAATGCGCCGCAAATATTACCCAGTGGCCGCAAGGGAATTCGTCTCGGTCACGGCAAAACCTACGACCATATGTTCCTGGATGGACTTGAAGATGCGTATACGGGCGGCCCTATGGGTAGTTTTGCCCAAAAGACCGCAGACGAGCACAACATTTCTCGAGAAGAGATGGACAGTTTCGCGATAGCTAGCCTCACGCGTGCCAAGCGAGCTATCGACGAGGGCCTTATTAAGGACGAGATGGCACCGGTTACCATTAAAACCCGTAAGGGTGAGCATGTAGTCAGCGATGACGAACAACCTCATAAGGGGAATATCGATAAAATCCCGGCGCTGCGAGCGGCATTTGCAGAAAATGGCACGATCACCGCAGCTAATGCCAGCTCAATCTCAGACGGCGGCAGTGCATTGATGCTGGCCAGTGAAGCGGCTCTGGCTGAACACAATTTGACGCCCATGGCGCGTGTTGTTGCTCACAGTCGCTTTAGCCGCGCGCCAGAGGAATTCACCTTAGCGCCGGTGGGCGCAATCGCGTCGTTACTGGATAAAACTGGATGGGCGGCAAAAGACGTAGACCTGTGGGAGATCAATGAGGCATTTGCCATGGTAACGATGCTGTCTATGCGCGCCTTTGATCTTGACCATGAAAAGGTCAATATTCATGGCGGCGCATGCGCCCAAGGACATCCCATTGGGTCTACCGGCTCTCGGATTATTGTCACCCTTATGCACGCATTAAAGCGCTATAACAAGCAGCGTGGCGTTGCGGCCTTGTGTATCGGCGGTGGTGAGGCCACTGCTGTTGCAATAGAAATGATTAACTGAGGATTTCCTTTTGGCTCTAGCTTCGGTACCTGAAATACTCGATGACATTCGTGCAGGTAAAATGGTCATCCTCATGGATGATGAGGATCGCGAGAACGAGGGTGACCTGATTATCGCCGCCGAAAAGGTGACGCCCGAGATTATTAATTTCATGGCCACCGAGGCCTGCGGGCTCATATGCATGCCCATTACGCAGGAGCGAGCGCGCCAACTGCGAATTCCTTTGATGGTGCGAGACAATCGCTCCCAGCACGAGACAAACTTTACAGTATCCATTGATGCAGCCGAGCAAGTGGGGCCTGGTATTAGTGCGGCACAACGTGCTCACACCGTGCTCAAAGCCGTAGCTAAAGATGCCTCGCCGTCTGACCTCCGACAGCCGGGCCATATTTTTCCGCTCGTCGCAAAACCTGGTGGTGTACTCAAACGTGCCGGCCACACCGAGGCGGGTGTAGATTTAGCACGTATGGCAGGGTTGTCACCGGCCGCGGTCATCATTGAAATAATGAACCCCGACGGCACAATGGCGCGCCGACCCGAATTGGAAATCTTTGCGCAAACCCATAACCTCAAAATGGGCACGATTGCCGATTTAATTGAATATCGCTCTATTCATGAACAATCGGTGCAGTTTGAGCAGAGCCATCCGGTGCACACCGAATGGGGCGACTTTACACTTCACACCTTCCGTGACCTGATTGACGACACCAGCCACTTTGCACTGCAGCTAGGCACAAGCGATGGAGACACGCCACTGCCTGTGCGCGTTCAACCTATCAACTTGCTTCGAGATGTCCTGGGCACACAGCTTGAGTCCGGACACAAAGGGTGGTCGTACCGTACGGCTATGGCTCACATTGCCGCCAAGGGTCGGGGCGTTGTGGCATTAGTGGGGCAGCCCCTAGGCACCGATCAATTGCTATCGGACGTTCATCAATTCCTAAGCACTAGCTCGCCACCGCCCCAACCCCAAAACTACCGACTCATTGGCACGGGAGCACAAATCTTGAAGCACTTGGGTGTGACTCAAATGCAATTGCTGTCAGCCCCGCTCAAGTTCAATGCTCTCTCTGGCTTTAACCTAGAGGTAGCTGAGTTTATCAGCGAGCCACAATGATGACTTGCTGCCAACCGCTGTGGGTGAAATAGAATCAGCTATAAAAACGCACAACGGACTCCAGCGAAGCGCGATCCGTAATAGCCCTATTCACAGGTGCTGCCCAGTCGGGGTAGCCAAAGGATAGCCCCCAAAGCAAAAGTTGATCATCCGCAATACCCAGTGCTGGCTTGATGGTATTAGCCATAAATCCTAGTGCCGTTTGCGGACAGGAACCCAGACCATTAGCAACGAGTCCCAGCATGACCGTTTGCGTAAACATACCGAGATCACAGGCCTCGCGTAACCCAAAGCCAGCAGGCAAGGTAAAAAAACAAACAGCAGGCGCATCGAAAAATCGAAAGTTATTTAGAAACCAGCTCTGACGCTCACCCTTTTGCTCCCGAGGAATGCCTAAAGCGTCATAAAGAGTGGCGGCGGCAGCGTGCTGACGCTCTTTATAAACGCCAGTGTATTTACCATCGTAAGGGTAGTCAGGCAGCATGTCTCCGGCCATGAACTTCTCAGGCAACTGCGTTCTTAACGACTCCAGCGCTTCGTCTGTAACCACATGGGCGTACCAGGGCTGGGTATTGCAGTTACTCGGGGCTCTGAGGGCCACCCCGAAAACGCGCTCTATAATGTCCCTTGGTACAGGGTCGGACTTAAATGCGCGCACAGATTGCCGAGCACGGACAATTGATTCAAAAGGTTCACCGAGTGACAGTATAGCTACCACGTTTCTATTCCTCGTTAAGCATTGATGGGTGATGACGTGATGTCACAGAGAGCAGCGCTTCAAGCAGTTTCACATTGTCATAATAAGGCGAACTATTGGGCGTGACGAGGGGGAGATCGATAAGCTCTATGCCCAAATCTCGCAACGCCGCGCGATTCATTCGAGACGGGTAAATCCCATGTTGCGTGTCGATCACAACGTAGTTAAGCACCTCTACTGGATCTACATTGCCAGCATCGTGCAGTAAATACCTAAGTAGTACAGACACGGACTGCTCAACGCTCATACCGTGCTGCTCAGGATCAATACCTAAATTAGGGATAAATACTTTTGGTCCCGAATTGGCGGCAATTGCCCGTCCAACGCCCTCAGGTAACAAGTTAGCTATCAGGCTGGAGTAAAAACTACCCGGAGCGAAACAAATTAGCTCGGCCGAATCGATCAGGGCACCGTTACCCTCATCGAGTACTACACCGGCTGGCTCATAGCGCTCGGCATGCCGACTTAGTAACACTCGCCGTACCGGTGATTCAATCGGTGGCGCCTCTTTACCGGTTAACTTGTGCTGTCCACTGAGTACTCGACCGTTTTCTAGCTCGGCTATCAAATGGGCAGCATCACTCACAATGGGCCGCACTATTCCCCGAGCATCTACCAACTTTGAGAACAGATTTATAGCACCCAACAAATCATTGTCACTGTCAAAATAGCCTCCAACGAGAATTAGGTTTCCCACCGATGCCCCGCGCAAGTCGAAGCCATTAGGTAGCTGGTTGAGCACTCTATTGAGCAACCGTGCAATTACACCACCGTGAACATGTGGGATCTCCTGTGTCAGCACATGATCGCCAGAAATCATAGTTGCTAGCTCTTGCCGACGCCTACCATCACTGCCGCTGTAGGGCAGTCTGTAATCGCACAGCTGACAAATGGCGGAGCTACCCAAGGCCGATTCATTCGCCAATGCCATTAAGCGTTGGCGCAAGTCTCCCACCGCGGGCATGGCAAAAGCGCGCCGCAGCGTCGCCGAACTGCCGCCACTATCAAAGGGGGTCAGAAGGTGGATGCTGTTGTGCGTATAAGCTTTGAGAAGTCGGCAGAGCGTGTGGAGAGCTGAGCCACCCGAGAACAGTAAAATTCGAGGCCCACATTCAGCTGCTGGGTTTATGGAATTCGCCGAGGAGCTAGATATCATCGCGCCTCCGAACCCATGCCCCAATGCGCCTTGCTACGCAATTAACACACACTACTGTACCCATGGGCTTCGACCAAAAGGTCTGTCAGCTTGACGAGTCACTTCCCAATCAGACCACTGCGTTGGTAAATCGGCCGATAACTTTGAGGCCGCGGAACTACAACTGCTGCTATTAAACCAACCCAAAGCCACACTGAGTGAATTCTCACGGGTGTCAGTAAATGGCTGTGTTAGGTCATCTTGTGCGGCGCACAGAGTGAAGCGTCCCGTATCAGTGAGTCCTGTATAGTAACCTCCCAGCCCCTCGCCATTGACGATTTCAAACGATACTAGACGCAATCGCGTGTCGCAGCCGGATTGATCAAAGGCGTACTGCCCCACCGCCTTGCCCAAAGTATCTGAGCCCACCATAACAACGTCGACAAGTGGCGCGATACTGTTGATTACCAGCTCACTGGCTGAGGCGGTGGCACCGGTCACAATAAAAGCGATTCTCAAAGGTTTAAAAGAAGCGTCTGTTTTAGCAAAGAAAGCACTGACATTCTCATCAGAGCGCTTGTCATTGTGTGAAATCCTAAAACTCTCTTGCCCGGCGGCGGTTTCACCGCCTAACACATTGAGCATTTGCTCTGCCACACTCAATAAGCCACCGCCGTTATAGCGAAAATCGATAATTACGTCAGTGACCCCTGCATTGGCAAATGTTTGCGCCATTTCGGTTAGTGGCTCCTGTGCGCTATTTATGAACGCACGCATGTGTACATAACCTACGGGCGACAAGCCGTCTCGCTCTATGAGAGTGGGTTGTCCCGCCAATGCGGGCGTAACTAACTCCCGTTTGACAAGTGTTACCTCGCGGATATCAGAGCCCTGCTGAATGCGGAAAGCACGCTCTACGCCGAGCTCCGGTGGCCCGAACAGCTCCTCGTTCGTCGCATTTCGGGCAGCCAACTGCTCGGTGGTTTCAAACCCATTGCCCGTATCAATTGCTACTACGATATCGCTACGTTCAATGTCGGCATCACTCGCCGGTCCACCCTCAAAAACATCGGCGAATCGCATTCGATTGGCAGTATCGAAGCCATAGCGAAATCCAAAGCCTATGTAAGCACCCGAGCCGAGAGCAGCCTCATCTGCCTGTTTGGTGGTCAAGTAAGAGAATCCCGGGTCGCGCTTATCAGCTGATAATGGTGCGGTAAGTGCGTTGAGAAACGCTTGAGCATCGTCAAATTCAACCGGGTCGACCACCGCCATTTCGTCATACCAAAGGTACCAATCATCAGCGACTCGTTTTACAAAGGTCTTCTGCGCCTCCACCCCACACGCTGCTGTATCGCTACCATCAGTGGGATTACCGCCCGTATCACCACCAGTATCACCGCCGGCACCACCGCCAGCGTCACTACCGGTGCCTGAGTCGCCTACCGAGGACGAGCCACCGCCGCCCCCACAGGCAGCAAGTAAGGTAATCATTACCGAAACCAGCATGACAGCTGGCGCCCTCGAATCCATGCAAAAAAATCGAACGACAGTTTTTACTAGGTTCGATGTAAAACTACCCACAAGGTGTAATATCTGCTTGAGCAAGTTCACTGATTTAATCCTTACGTCTCAATTAGTTGTCTATCAGTCTCGGTGTCGTAAGAGGCCCAGTCATGACCACATCCGAAAGTAATGACCAAAAAAGCAAAGAAAAGCGCGGCACGCAACCCGCTGTTCCAGATGGCTTTGAGACACTCCTCACAGAAGACCAGCTTCACCGCATTGAAGCCTGCCAACGATTTGGCTGGGAACTTCATTTTATTCGCAGGCCACTGTTTCTCTCACCGACTGTTGTACTCATAGATGCAGACAACGACAAGCCCTGGGAAGTATTAGACGATGGCGCGCCAGTGCCGTTTGCGAACTCACGCAATACATAATGCCAACATCGCGGCACGGAAGACAGTCATGACACTACACCTGAAAGCAATTACCTTAGACGGTAGCGGTGGTTGCAATCACGACATGGCGCGAGCCTTGGCGCATTTCAAGGCGATACAACAGCCTGTTTGGGTACATCTCAAGGCCGATGAGGCAAATTCAGCTGCATGGCTAAAAGATCAAAGTGACCTGCACGAAGTCGCTATCCAAGCATTGCTCTCGGAGGCAACCCGTCCACGCACCCTTTCGCGTGGCAACCGCTTGCTGCTGACGCTACGCGGAGTCAATACCGCGGTGACACAGGACGCCGCTGACCTCATCTCACTGCGCTTATGGTCAGACGGGAAACGTCTACTGAGCAGTTATCTGCGGCCCCTAGAATGCACTAGCGACCTTCGACAGTGGCTTGAAGATGGCGAAGGGCCCAATGACATTGCCGGCTGCATAACACTGATTGTTGATGCGGTGGTGGAATCGCTGCATGACACGCTGAGCTCCTTCGACGACCAAGTACTGATCTTTGAGAATGCTCTGCTGGAGACCACTGACAAAACGAGTCGAGCACGATTAAGCCTGCTTCGCAAAGAGCTCATTTCAGTTCGCCGCTACCTCGTACCCCAACGCGAAGCACTGGAGCGACTAGCTTCCAGTACTATTGACTGGCTAGACGACAATCACCGGATTGCCATAAGAGAGAGCAATGATCGATTGACACGTTATATTGAACTGATTGAAGAACTCCGAGACCGCGCAGCCCTTGCACAAGAAGAGCTCGTTGCTCGCTTATCCGAGGACACCAGTCGCCGCTCCTACGTTTTCGCAGTCGTCGCAACGCTGTTCCTTCCCCTCGGCTTTATTACCGGATTACTGGGTATTAATGTCGGTGGCATGCCCGGTGTAGACAATGAGTTGGCATTTTGGTGGGTCGCCTGCCTGTGCCTCGGCCTGGGTGGTGCCCTTCTAGCAGTCTTTAGGCTAAGTCGCTGGCTGTAGCGCACCCAACTGCCAAGGTAGTGATAGGCGGTAAATTCATGAGCGCGCATCCAGTCACTGGACAACTTTAACCAGACTATTCAAAAGGCGAGCTGTCCCCAGACATGTACAATGAGCGTTTGGGGCGCGCCAACACCTCTTGCAGCATCGGCTCAAAAAAGGACAGCGGATACGTCTCCATCTCTGGATCAAAAGCGGGCGCATCGTATTTCTCTATGAATTCTAACGTGCGCTCATAGTGTGGGTGATCTCGATATTGATCACGCAAATTCTTATCGAGCCCCAAATGTTCAAAGAAGTAATATCCCTGAAAAATAGCGTGGTGTTTGACCATCCAATGGTTGGCTTCACTGATAAAGGGCTCAAGTATTGTGGCCGCAATGTCGGCATGATTCGAAGGACCCAAAGTATCACCGATGTCGTGCAAGAGCGCACAAACCACGTACTCGGCATCTTTGCCATCTTTGTGGGCGAGCGTCGCCGTTTGTAGGCTGTGAGTTAAACGGTCGACGGCATAACCACCGTCATCGCCGTCAAGCAGTAACAAATGCTGCATGACGCGCTGATAAAGACCAGCAAAGCACTTTTTAGCCTCTGCTCCAATAATGGCCCAATCTTCTGCCGTTCCATCTTTCATGTGATGAAATTTGGCTTTCTCGGTTAGCGCTTGATTCATGAAGTTTTCCTTGGTGCGGTATGGCAAACAAATAGCAGCCAGTGAGTTGTTGTTATCACCCTGCCAGAGTAAGCGGGCGCAGGGCTGTGAAAGAATGACCAGCTACAGTAATGTTAACGCAGTAACTACGTGGAAGCACGGAATGTGAGTACATTACAGGAACAATTACTCAAGGCAGGCCTCGCCAACGCCAAACAAGTAAAAGCTGTTAATAAAGAAAAGCGCAAACAGGCCAAAGCAAGTAAGGGACACGGCGATCCCGCGCTCGATGACGTTAAACTTGCTGCGCGCCAGGCGGCCAGAGATAAAGCCACCCACGCCAGAGCAAAAAATGCCGAACGCGACGCCAAAGCCCTTAACAAAGCCATCAATGCTCAGATTGCTCAAGTCATCGCCACACATGAAGAATGTCGCGCACAAGGAGACATTAACTTTCACTTCGCCGATGGCAAAAAAATCAAGAAACTAAGGGTGACAAGTCGACAACAGGCGCGGCTAATTTCGGGGCTCATAAAAATGGGCAAGCTGGGGGATGCCTACTCGCTCATACCCGCGCCGATTGCGGACAAAATAGCCCAACGTGACCCCAGTCGGGTGATTGATTGCCGCCGCAGCAACGAGCCTGAGCTCACGGCCGAGGAGCAAGAGTGGTACAAAGATTTTGACATACCCGACGATCTCGACTGGTAACAGGTTTGCCTGTACCGTGACAGCGGCCTATGCGAGCAATCTGTCTCAATGTTAGTCCAAACAGGTCAGTCAGAGAGGTTTTGCTGTGTAATTGGCGGCATTTGCCGTATACTCTCACCGTCCATTCAACAATAACGAAGAGCGCCTCAAGCGCCAATTATCGGACGTCCAACAAGGTTGTTAGACGACAAGCCAGGAAGGCCAGGCACAATACTCGAGCGGTGTCCCGTGAGGCATTGCACCGCTTGACGGGGACAGGCAATGAGCGATTTAGCGACAAGCATCATTCAGCGGCCCAGAGCAGGGGTCACCGAAGACGCACTGAGCGCCACCAAAATTCAGATCAGGGTGCAAGCCGACACGGTAATCGATATTTTCGATAGTGCCCACCGCGTAGAGTCTGCCCTTGACGGAAACCAATATTTGATTATTGAGCTGATAGCCGACGAAGGCGTACCTACAGTGCTACTTGAGCAGCTAGAGGATATCGCGGCACGAGCACGAGAGTTGTCCAAGATGGTTATGTTACTCGTGCCATCTCCAGCCGCCCGTATTCGCATTATGGCGTGGGGCCTCGACGTGGCTATACCTTGCTTTGGCTCTGAGGACGAAATGTGTATAGCTTTTGGCTGGGACAGTATCGTCAGTCCTACCTAGTGGCTAGTAGTACCTAGAACCATCCGTCACCGCCGCGTCGGTAAACCTCAAAAAATCTTTCCCGGATTGAGCAAGCCCTTGGGGTCGAGCGCAGCTTTGATGGTGCGCATCAGGCCGATTTCGGTTTCAGATCGGCACAAATGTAAGTAGGGCTTCTTCTCAAGCCCGATACCGTGTTCGGCTGACACTGACCCGCCTATAGCCTGAAGGGGCGAGTAGACACAGCGCTCTATTTGTTGGCGGTGTCGTATGGCGTCACCCGCCTTTGTTTGTACGCAGAGATGCAGATTACCGTCACCCAAATGACCGAAAATCCAAACACGAGCACCCGGTAACTGCGCCTCTAGGTCGGCGCGTACGCGCTGGGTATAAGCCTCCATTGCACTCGTGGGCAAAGAAACATCAAATAGAATGGGCTCACCCCACTGAAATGTTTGCTCAACATCATCGCGTAAGCACCAAAAATTCAAGCAGTCCTGCTCGCTCTGAGCTATTGCTGCATCGACGATGAGACCCTGAGAGAGCGCGGATTCTAGAGCAGCCTGAAACCCTTCGGCATCTTGTTTAGGCCTCGCGCCCTGAGACTCAATGAGTGCATAAAAATCATGATTAGGATCAACCGGTGGCCTACCTTGAGCACCCGCACGGGTCACTAGCACATAAAAGTCGCGCCACATCACCTCAAAAGCTGATAAGGAGCCGCCGAGGCTGCGATCCATGTGTTTGAGTAATGCAACCACATTGCTGAAATTCTGGACGGCCACAAAGGCCATATTACGCGTCTGGGATGCCTCGCGCAGCCGCACCACCAAGCGGGTAATAATACCCAGCGTGCCTTCTGAGCCTATGAAAAGCTGCTTTAAATCATACCCTGTGTTGTTCTTGATGAGGTGGTTCATGGAAGACACCACGGTACCATCGGCAAGCACGGCTTCTAGCCCTAGTACCATGTCTCGCATCATGCCGTAGCGTATAACGCGATTACCACCCGCATTGGTAGCTGCGTTACCACCAATGGTGGCGGTGCCCCGGCCACCTAAGTCCAGAGGAAAGGACAGCCCCTCAGCTTCAGCAGCTTCCTGAAGTGTTTGCAAGGTAACGCCTGCTTGTACCACCGCGGTGCGCTGAACAGCGTCTACCGATTCCACAGAGCGCATCAGTTCTAGGGATATAATTACATCACCGTGCCGAGCATCGGCCGCGTGCACCAAACCGGTCAGACCGCCGTGGGTAACCACCGTCACATCATGGTCGTAACAGAGTTTGAGCACTTGACTGACCTGCTCGGTAGTACGCGGTCGCGCGATACATGCCGCTGTAATGACATCATTGCGCCACACCCCGGCAGAACGTTGTCCCGCTTCCTCCGCCGATAAGAGTCCACCCGGGCCAAGGATAGATTCAAGCTGAGCATATAGGTTCATGGATGCGCCACCAAATGGTTACTGTTCACGATTTACCTGGAGCTTGCAGTCGTAGCCTCAGGCCAAACCCTCAAATAAACTTTCGAGCCAAACCTAACCACCGAAAAAAGTCGCAGTGACACGCCTGACCGTAGCAAACCTTGATTGTAAAGGCACCCGCCCGTATCTTTAAGCAGATCGAGTAATGTCCCGCGTAAACTTTATCTCGAAGCAGCTCACACCCGGTTGAGGGTGCTCCAACATCAACCATCGAGTGGTTTTTGATTGTGCCAATATCCGCCTCTGCACCGCCAGTCATTAATCTCGAAAAAGACAGCGAGATACTCCACAGCGCCACTGCAGTCACTGAGGCCATTGCTCAGGTGGCTGGCGCGATATCGTTTGATTACGCTCAGCGCAACCCGGTGCTACTGGTGGTCATGAATGGCGGGCTTTGGTTCGCAGGACAACTCATGTCTCACTTGCGCTTTCCACTGCAGATCGACTATTGCCACGTAACACGCTATCGCGGCACCACCGGCGGCGGTGCTCTAGCGTGGTTAGCGAGGCCCTCGCTGGCCCTCTGCGATCGCGAGGTCGTGGTGATTGACGATATTCTCGATGAGGGCCACACGCTTCAGGCCATTGTCGATGACGTGCGCTCTCAGGGTGCAGCCTCGGTGAAGACGGCGGTGTTGGTAGAAAAACACCATAGCCGAAAGGCTTACCTTGGCATGAGGCCCGACTACTGTGCGCTATCAGTGCCCGATCGCTATGTCTTTGGCGCAGGGATGGATTACCAACACTACTGGCGCAACCTAAGCGAAATCAGGACCCTTAAACAACCAGCTAGCTAAGCGCGGTATAACTTTCGGGTACAAAGCGCGGGATGCAGATAGCGTGAAACACTAGGTCAACAGACCCCGTATTGTGTATGTACTGACGTACGCCTGCGGGAATGACAACGACGTCTCCAGCGGCGACTCGCTGCCCGAGCTCATCGTTGCCAAGGTACACAATACCCTCGCCTGAGTGAATCAAGTATCGCTCCACGGTGTCGCGTAGCGCATGAGGTTGAGTTACCGCGCCCGGGGTTACCCGCGCTCGCGCAATTGATAGCTCTGGGCTGGTATCGTTGTTTAGTGTCTCAACGATAAAACACCCCTCGTGAAAGAAATATTCCTCGTCGACATTGGGTCGGTGTACGGCAGCATGAACCATAACGTGCAATCTCGCAGGTCTGAAAGAACATTGAGCATAGCTGAGGAATAGCGGCGTTTCGAACCACCCGGTCATGCATACAAAAAAAGGCCACCCGCTGGGTGACCTTGTATATCGAGGGCCAGGCTTGGCCGCTCTCGGGCGTCCTGCCCTGCGCGACAGACCAACATCCTGTTGGCCATCGACCGCCTTCGGCGTTTCGAACCACCCGGTCATGCATACAAAAAAAGGCCACCCGCTGGGTGACCTTTTTTTGTATTGGTGGAGCCAGGCGGGATCGAACCGCCGACCTCAACACTGCCAGTGTTGCGCTCTCCCAGCTGAGCTATGGCCCCCAAATAGGCTCGCCAATGGCGAGGACGCGAATACTATGCACTGCCCTTCTCTGTGTCAACACTGCGGTGAGTCATCAATTTCATCCACAACCCTTGAGCCGCGCGTATTGCTGTAATACCTTGCTTACCAACAACTCAACAGGATATTTTCTTATGGCTGGTCAAGGTTCAGGCGGTAACGTATTAGCGGCTATTGGTAGCTTTCTCATCCCCGGACTGGGGCAACTGGTACAAGGCCGCCTACTTGCCGCATTTTTCTTCTTCATTTTGACCTACACCTGCTACGCGCTAGCTGCCACAGTCATCCTGTTTATTATGTGGGTGCCCGCAATAATCCTGCACTTGTGGTCCATTATTAGCGCTGCGCGCTTCACACCTTATGACTAGCGGCACTCTAACGAGCAATGCCGTTGTCGCTGCACGCTGATGAGAGCGACGATTGCCGTTTTTAGCTGTCCAATGACGTAATATAGCCAAACGCTGTTATCGAGAGTCTGGAGTAAATCCCTATCATGAAGTTTCGATTTCCCAACTTACTGCTCTTCATCACCGGCGCCATATTTTTTGGCTACGGACTGATCTGCTGGATAGACCCAGAATTACCCGCACAATACGCGGGGCTCTTCATCGCCACCCACAACGGTTATGCAGAGATGGCTGCTGCCTACGGTGGTCTACAGACCAGCTTGGGTGCTGTATTTATGGCAAGTGGCTTTTTAAAAGGCTACCTGAGGCCTGGGCTGTGGCTATTACTCATTGTGGTGGGTGGCATTGCCGCTGCTAGAGGCAGCGTTGCCTTCAGTGATTTAGACTCCAGCTTTCGCGTCGCGGGAGAGACATTGGGCATGGCGGTAAGTTCAAGCTTCACCAGCTATACCTGGGGCGCGCTAGCCTTTGAGTCACTGGTCACTGTTTTGG
>Ga0181558_10001397_pt1 | contig 23147 bp, 19 predicted proteins | sample 011ome_22_FD_133754 | JGI IMG/M metagenome (GOLD analysis project Ga0181558, IMG submission 133754) | Coastal salt marsh microbial communities from the Groves Creek Marsh, Skidaway Island, Georgia - 011507BT metaG (megahit assembly) | ecosystem: Environmental > Aquatic > Marine > Intertidal...
AGAAAGAAAGAAAGAAACGCGCGCGGTTAAATTCTCTCTCTCTATCAATCTCTCTCTCTCTCTCTCTCGCGTGTAAGTGTGTTTGTGTGTTGCGTTTCGAAAAGCACAAAAAGAGAGAAAAGCGCAAAAATAAAATTTTAGGGTTTCAGTACATTTTGGACACTTCTTTCCTTTTCCTAGACTAGAGAAAGAGAGAAAGACGCACAAAAATTAAGCGTTTACGATACACATACGACTAACTCTTTATATAGAGAAAGAAGAGAGAGAGAGATCGCGCTGCTTTAAAAAGAAGAGAGAGATGACGACCACTTCTTTAACTTCTTCTTCTTTTTCGCGTCGAAGAAGCAGAAGCGCGTCAACATCCGTCTTTTTCTTTCCATTCTTTTTCACCTTCTTCTTTCTACTGAGCGTGAAAATTGATCGAATCGAAGGCGCGATTCACCAGTACGAAGACGCGTATTTTTTCTCCGTTTCGGACGCGTTCATCTACCGAGGCGGGCGAGAGGGTTTGTTCGCGTCTAAGGAAGATTATTATTCGTTCGCTGGGAGGGAAGATTGGGGCGTGGTCGCTCCGGCTGGGTTGGCGAACGGGAAGAGTTACATTCGATTTAATAAGGTTGCGTTTAGGAGGAGTTTAGACGCGGTGGCGGACGCCGGGGCGACGGCAGCCGAGGAGGAGGAAGAAAATGGTGGCAACGAGAACAATAACGGAGGGAGCGAAGAGAACTCGTTGGTGCAAGCGGTGGTGTTTGAAGTGAACGACCGCGACCGGGTTGGTTTTGTCACCGAAGACGGCGGACGACGATATTGCTGCGACGAAGAGTTGGCCAAGACGAGCGGGTGCGCTCCGGGGAGAGTCATCGTGAGACCGAAAGTAGAAATGCAAGAGCAAATCGATCCGGAGACGAACGAGAAGAAGATGGTGGAGGTAGAGAACGTGGATTGGCCGTGGGTGACGGACGCGTATTTTGAAGGGGCGGACCAGTTAGAATCGAGGACGGTGGACGACGCGGTGAGCATCGAAGAGACGGGGATGTATTACTTGTGGTTTGTGATTTGCGATCCAAAGTTAGCTGGTACGACGGTGAACGGTCAAACGGCGTGGAAGAATCCGAGCGGGTATTTACCCGGGATGATGGCGGCGAATTTGCCGTTTTATTTGTTCTTATCGTTGGCGTATTTAGCGCTCGGGATTTGTTGGGCGATCAACTGCGCGATCAAGTGGAAATATCTCATGCAAATCCATCACTCGATGACGTTCGTCGTATCTTTGGGGATGATTGAAACGTGCGTGTGGTATTACGATTACTCGAATTTCAACACGACTGGATTTCGTCCGTATTTCGTGACTATTTTTGCAGTCGTCGTGTCCGCCGCCCGGAAAGCCGTTTCCAGAGCGTTAGTCTTAGTCGTTTCTATGGGCTACGGCGTCGTTCGACCAACTTTAGGCGGGTTCGCGCCGAAAGTGCTCGCATTATCTGGGGCGTATTTCGTCGCCAGCGCGACTTTAGACGTCGTCGCGAATGTAGGTGCTATCGACGATTTAACGTCTGGCGCGAGAGTGTTTTTGGTTTTGCCCGTGGCTGCGTTGGACGGCGCGTTCATCTTGTGGATTTTCACCAGTTTGAGTAAAACGTTGGCGCAGTTGCAACAAAGAAGGCAAATGGCCAAGTTAAGTTTGTACCGGTATTTTACCAACGCTTTAGCATTATCCGTGGTTTTGTCCTTCGTGTGGGTGGTGTACGAGATGTGGTTCAAAGTCACCGACGCGTTCAACGAGAAGTGGGAAGCCGATTGGATCACCGCGGCGTTTTGGCACGTCTTGAATTTCGCCTTGACTGCGGTCATCTGCTTCCTCTGGCGACCGATGGAACCGGAGAAGTTTGTAGGGAACAAGAGTGGGAGCGTGGATGCGAACGATTCGTTTTGGTCGGAAGAGGAAATGAGCGCCATGGATAACGAAGTCGCGGCAGCGGGAGGCACATCCGCGCATCACGAGTTAGGCGGAGATTCGGACGACGAAGAGGGAGGCGGTGCCGGGAAAATGGAATGAAGGAGGAGAAAACGTGCGCGTGTTCTTTCGGTTAGCTTTTATTTTAATAATTTTGTTACCATTGTAAAATTTACGGTTGTTTTGCTTTACAAAATAAAGCGGTTGTATCGTCGTTGCTGCTCTACATAATCTACATTTTTTATATGCTACTAAAACTATTTTAAATCATACGCGTGCGACTAGAAACTAATACTCTTTTTTTTTCGGGAAGAACACGACGACGACGACGATGGCGATTCAAGGAGAAGAAAAGTTCTTTTCGATTGTCTTCGCGAGGTACTCGTTACCGTCGCCGACGAGCTTGGCCTCCTCCTTCAGTTTTGCGATTTTCGCTCTCTTCAATTCCAGGCGAAGCTTTGCAATCTCGCGCTCTTTTTCGAGCATGATGCGTCGCTGTTCTCTGTGTCGAGCTTTCGCCACCGCGGGATCTTCCACGACGACATCTTCTTCTTTTACCGCCTCCGATCCTCCTTTTTCATCCGTTTCTGCCGAGTTCGTGGTTGTCGTCGTCGTCGTTACAGTCGTCGTGGTTGTCGGCTTCTTGTACGAAAGGTGATTCTGATGACCTCCTCCTCCTCTTCCTCCACCGTCCACTCTCAACAACGCTTCTTCCATCAAACACAATCTACACGTCGAAGCTTTCACTTTCTTCCCGAATTCCGTCCTTTTCCTCTCCGCGACGATGTACCCGTACGTGGTCGCTTTCTTTATATTCAACGCCACGTGGAAACACGCGAGTCCGGAAACCGCGTAGGCTAAGATGGCGCCGACGATGACGTACGCCAACGTCCAGTTCCGCAATGTTTCCAAAACCGAAATCACGGTATCAATGCTCACCAAATCTTCATCATCCGTGGCGGTGGTAGTAGTGCTCGTCGGATAATAATGGTCGTTCGAAAACACCTTCACCGGCGACATGAATCCGTCGTACAACTTCTCCCTCCGATCCAACCACCTCCGCGCGTCCATCTCCCCACTCCGATCGTACGCGTCGTCCTCTCCAACCGCGCGCGCGCTCCTCAAACTCTTCTCCGCATCTCTCAACTTCCCCCACACGATCACCAACAACCAAACCCCGCTGCAAAACTGGCCCCAGATCTGCGTCGATAAACTCGCCAGCAAAACGAGAAACGCGCGATAGTTCTTCTCGCCGACGCAGTTATTCAGCCATCCGCAGTGGTGGTCGAATCCGTCGACGCACTTATTGCACGCGCCGCAATGCTTCGTCGTCGTCGGATCTTTTTGGTACTTGTTGCATATGTGACATCGCGGATGGTGATGAAGTTGTTGTTCCGTCGTCGTCTTCGTCTTCTTCGCTTCTTCTTCTCCTCTTCCTCTTCCTTCTCCGGGAACAAAATCCGTCTCCGGATCGCACAACGCCGCGCGCATCCCGCTCGCGAAGACGCACAAAACCACCGCGCCGTACGCGACGCACAAAACCACCCGCCACCGAATATCCTCCTCCTCCTCCTCTTCGTTCGACGACGACGAAGAAAATATCATCGACGGTGCCAACAGCGCGTAGAATCCGAAAATTTCAAAGAGGTAAAACGCGACGCCGAGAAACTGAAGAAAGTTTGGACTGAAAACCAAAACGTCTTCTTCTTCTTCTCGAGAGACCCCGTCGCCGCTGTCGTTGTTGTCCGGCAGCTTCTTGTGCGCGAAGAAGCCGTTTTTGCGCTTCCGCCGCTCTCTGTCGCGCATTTGGCTTCCCGCTTTTGGCATATCTTCTCTCTCTCTTGCGCGTTTTTATGACGACGACGACGGGGAAAGTTTTGGAAAATCGTCAAACTTGAACGCGCTGAAAAACGCATCATCAACACATCGAGCGGTCTCGCGCGAAAGAGAACGCGTGATGGACGACGTCGACGACGCTTCGGGAAAAGCCGGAGGCCGAAAAGAACTCGCGCTCGCCTCGCATATTAAAGAAGAAGAAGATGCGTTGCACAAACGAAGAGCCGACGCGGAAAAGTTGGAAAAGAAGCTCAAACTCATCAACGAAAACGTCACGTACGAATCGAAAAACGTGATGGGATCGGTCGCTGGCGCCGGGTCTGGCGCGTTTCACGAGTACAGGCACGGGAGGAGACGCGAGATGGAACGGTTGGAACGAATGGACGAGGAAGAGGAAGAGGAGAGAATTCAGAGCGAATTCGAGGAGAGGAAGAGGAAAAGAGAGGAGAAGGAAGAGCTGGAGGCGAAGAAGAAAAGAGAGAAACGAATGAAGAAGAAGATGAAGAAGAAAGAGAAGAGAGGTCCCCAAGGAGGTCAAGGAGGAAAAGATGCGGAGGAGGAGGAGAAGGACGACGACCGGGGCGGCGGCAATGACGATGATGGCGATGCGGGATTAGATTAGAGGACGTACGTATTAGATTTTTAGAACGCGCTTTGTTGTTATATTGTTTGTACGGGTCGAGTTTTAGGTCACCTAATTCTTTTTGCTCGCGTCGTCGCCGTTGTCGACGTTTCCTTCTCGCTGGTCGCGCTTCTTTGAAAGCACGACGCGGTCGAACGCGTCCGCTATTTTGGTTTCAAATTCAACCATGCCGCCTTTTTCCGCCATCGCGGTGAGCAACGCGTCTGGGTTCGCCTTGAGCAACTGCGCCGCGAAAGCGAGGACGATGGGCAAATCCGAACCCGTGAACGCGGAAATGCCCATGGCGATGAAACCTATGAGCAACCACCATTTCCGGTTTTTCTTTTCTGTTTCTTGTTTGAGTTCGAGCTTTGCGCGTTCCTCTTCGGTGAGAGGCGCTTTCGTCTCGGCGTCGTCCGTTGTAATTTTTCTCGAAAAGACTCTCGATATGTACCGAGGCAATAATGCCGCCGGTGCAAAGTAGCCGAGGAAAGCGACGCCAATTGCAAACGGACTCAACAAAACGCGCAACGCTAACCCACCTCCATTCAACGCGCTCAAGGATTGGTGTAACGTCGCGGATCCGGAAACGACCAAGAGCGCCAACGCCAACGAGGCAAAGACGATTTTCGCGTACTTGTGCGCGCGTCGCAGGATCAACACGAACGTGCTCCACCCGCGACCGACTGGCGATAAAAAAGCTGCGACTGGCGACGAAGACGAGAACAATCCTCTTTTCGTCGTCGTCTTTAACGTCGTCGCGCCGTCGTACCTCCCGCTATCGCCTCTCTCATCGCTAAACAAAAACCGGTACAACATAAACGCCGGCGCTAAGACTAACCAATACGACGAGTGCACCCCGGCTGAAATCCCAGCCGGCAACAAGAACGCGTAACACACGTGCACGTCCAACCATCTACCTCTCATGGACCTCGAATACGACATCGCGTTGCTATTCCTACTGCTACTACTACTACTACTACTACTACCGCTACCACTACTGCTATTTTGACTCCTCTCGTCGTCGTTTCCGTCGCCTACCGCGTCCGCCGTCCGTCTCTCCTCCTCCTCCTGCTCCATGCGCGCTTCGTGCCTCCACTTCCTCACAAAATACATCGCACACAGCACCGGTAAAACCACAAACACCGTCCACTGCGCCGTCGTCTTCGTCGTGCCTTGCGTCATCACCGCTCCCGTGAAATAGAACAAGAAACTGTTCACCGGGTTCAAGCCTCCAACGAACGCCGGGACGATATCTAAACCAGAAGGGTACGCGAAAGGCGCGTCGTCGTCGTCTGCATCGAGCGCATTAGTGGTCGTAACACGAGTTCTTCTCCTTCTTCTGCTACTTTTTCCCGTTTGCTTCGTCGATGGCGGCGTAAACGTCCGCCTTCTCTCTCTTCGGGAAATCGAACGCGCGGTGACAACATTTTTGAATTTCTCCGCTTTGACGATGAAGGATGACGAAAACGACGACGAAAACGACGACGACGAGAAGCGCGGAGAAGGACGGGAAAGCGACGAGAACATCGTCGTCGTCGTCGTCGTTTTCGTCGTCGTCGAGCAGGCGAAGAACATGTCCTTTTTTTGGTTTCTTACGTATTCTTCTCGTATAAGTTCGTACGAGTGCGTTTTCGTTGTGTCGCGTGTGTGTGTGCCTTTTCGCGAAATACGCGCACAAACGTACCGAATCGAAAACAAAAATGCTAAGACGATGCGACGATACGAAGCGATGCGTGTTTTACTACTACTACTACTACTGCGAAGAAGAAGAAGATTCAAGGTTATGCACGCATACGCTGTCATTATTATTCGTTAAAAGTCAAAGTTTGGCTTATCGCACCCGTCTGGAAAAATCTTGGACAAGGTGACGCCGCTTTCTTTCACCGTCGTCGCGCACACGAATTTGGCGCCTTCGCCCATGAAATCTTGTCCGAGCGTGCTTCCGCACGGAGTGATGATGCATGGCATTCCCGCGCCTTCCGCGGCACGCAAACCGACGATGCTATCTTCGATCACCACGCACATGTCCGCCGGTAAATCTACTTTTTCTCTCGCTAAGTTGTAAATCAACGGGTCCGGTTTCTTCTTCGTCACGTCGTCGCCAGCCATGAGCACGTCCAACTTTTCCAATCTCTCCTTACCAACCACGGAATTGACGACTTTTTCGAACCCAGCTTTCGTCGCCGCGGAGCAAATGCCAACCGCGACGTCCGGTCTCGCGATCGCTTCGTCCATGAGCTCCAAAATCCCGCCTCTCGCCGTCGCCACTTCCTCGACGATTTTCTTGTAAAACTCCGTCTTCTTATCTTGCAAATCGTCAATCAATTGGTCCTGGATTTTCTCCTCCGTCACCATCCCGCTGCCGTATTTATCGCTTTTCGTCACCGTCGGCCAGTTGTTCTCCTTAAAATGCCATCGCATCTTCGGCTTCCCCCCGCCGACGGTGTTCGCCAAAACGTCGTAATACTCTGGCACCCACTCCATTTGCTTCCCGCTTTCCACTTGCAACCCAAAGTGTTCAAACGACGCGTTGTACGCCAATCGGTGCAACTCTTCCGTCTCCACGAGCACTCCGTCGCAGTCGAACAGGAGCGCAAACTTTTGGTTCTTGCCGTTACTCTTTGCCATCGCCTTCACGACGACCGTCTCTGTCTCTCTTCTCGAACGGTTGCCACGTCGTTGCACTAATCGCATGAGCTCCTGCGTGTTGGTGAAATTTCTTCCTCCTCCTTTCGATGATCGTTGTCGTCTTCCTCCCAAAAAAGAAGAAGACGAGGAGCAGGAAGCATAAAACGGCGACGAAGACGAGGTCGCGAACGATGAAGACATGATCTTCGCTCTCTCTCACAACAGCTTAAGTGGTGAACAACAACAAACAACGTGCGTTGTTTTATTTTTTTTGGATATGTTTGTGTGTATAAATATACCGCGAAGACTAAAAATGAACTAAACCCTAAACCCTACACACACTAAAGCAGAGAGGAGAGAGAGCGGATCTCCTCTTTCGAAAAAAGAAAATTTTGGCCTCTCTCTCTCTCTCTGGACTCTCTTCTTCTCGTATTATAATATATATTTTCTCCTCATTATCGCACACGAGAAAGGTATCACCTGCCCCTACCACAAACTCATCTCAGTAAATAAAAATGGCTTTCGCTTTACAAATCAACGCCGCGTTTAAGAAGTCCGCCCCGGCGAAGAAGACTCCGGTCAAGAAGGTACGTCGCGAGGGTTGTTTTTGGGAGGAATTCCGATACGATTGATGATGAATTTTTCGCCGTTAAAAAGTTCTTTCCCAACGAAAATCAGAGAGAGAGTTCTTGGAACAAAAAAGAAGAGGAAAAAAAAAACGAAAAAAGCGCTCGGCGCGCGCGTTGTTTTAAGAGCCGAAGAAGAGCAGCGGAGCGAAAAAAACGAATAATCAAAACCGAGGAACGCGCGGATGAGTATTTTACCCGTGCGTTTCTCGCGTTGGATCATTCGCGCGTCGTTCGCGTCTCGTAAACCCTCTCCTTTTTAAGCGCGCTCGCGTAGGAGAAAAGCATCATCATCGAAGAAGGAATTTTGCCCCCTCTTTTTTTTCATATCTCGTCGTTTTGGATTTTCTTTTTTTGATTTTCTTTTTTTTTACGGTTCGTGTGTTGTTTTTTTTTGTGGGCACTCCCAACACACAAGAGAAGAGGGGGAGAAATGTGGCACAGGTGGTTTCGTTCGTTCGAAAACAAAGAGAGAGAGGAGGAGAAGTTTTCAATGCATACACATACGCGCGCGCGAGGGTGAGAGATTTAAACGAAAAGACACACTGACACGCTACTCTTTACTACGAATAATAACGAACGATACTAAAACACAGACGGTGCAAAAGAAATCCGCGCCGACCCCGAAGACGTCGAGACGTGCCCCGGACCAAGTCTGGTACCCGAACGCGGAACCGCCAGCCTGGTTGGACGGCTCCATGCCGGGCGACAGAGGCTTCGATCCGTTTGGATTGTCCAAACCGGTGGAGTACTTGCAATTCGACTTGGACAAGTTGGACGGCTCCGCGGCGAAGAACCCGTCTGGCGTCGTCATCGGTAAGTTGAAGAAGGCTGACAACAAGCCGACGGAAAGAACTATCGTTCCGTTCAACGAAGCGTTTGACATCAACCGATTCCGCGAGTGCGAGTTGTTGCACTCCAGATGGGCGATGTTGGGCGTCCTCGGCGTCATCGTTGGCGAAGCCACCACGGGCGTCGCCTGGCAAGACGCCGGTAAGGTTGAGTTGGAGCAAACGCAATACCTCGGCTTTAACTTGTGGGGCGAAGGGTCCAACTTGGCCGCGTTGACCGCCATCGAAGTCTTGTTGGTTGGCACCTTGGAATTTTACAGATCCGCCGAACTCGACCAAGAGAAGAGATGCTACCCCGGCGGCGCGTTTGACCCGTTGGGCTTTGCCAGCAAGGACGCCGAAGAAACGTTCAGATTGAAAACCGCGGAATTGAAGCACGGAAGATTAGCAATGGTTGCCATGTTTGGTGTCGCGCAGCAAGCGTTGAACAACGGCGAAGGGGCTTTGGAGGCTTTGACGAGCTTTGGCAAGTAAATTCGTGGGTTCGTATTTATAATAACGCGTGTTTGTACGACGCGCGCGAGTTTGATCTCGTCGACGAGACGTGCAACAATTCACCTCGCGCGTTGTATACGCGCACGTTATACACACACACAACACACACACACACACACATTAACTTCACGACGCAGAGCTAGGATACAACCGTTATTTCAATACACAAAAACAATTGAGTACTATTAAAATACTGAGAAAGAAGACGCGCGAAACTTTTCACTTTTTCTCTTTAAGTACAACGAGTACACACGAACCACAGTCCACGAAACAAAATACCCGCACAACACGCGCTCCTCTGTTTCTCTATCGACCGACAAACAAAGATGTCCCCACCACCACAACTCGCGCGCGTCGTCGCCGTCGCGACGACGATCACGTCGCGACAGCAGCCGCGACAGCGTCGACATCTGCGCCGCGACTCTTCTCCTCTCAAAGAAATCTTCGATGTAAAAAAAGCGGTTAAGACGACGCCAACGCGACGAAGAAGTGCCGGGACATCATCGCTGGTGCGCTCCAGAAATCGAAACGACGACAGCGATACCTCCGACGACGCGTTTAAAAGAAGACGTCTCGTGAAAGCGCGCGCTGCTGCTTCCTCCTCTTCCTCTTCTTCTTCTTCTTCAAAATCAAAAGAGGTTGATATCGCGAGTAAAATCTACTCCGTGCTCTCTCTCTCGATTTTCGCCGCGCTCGCGATGGACGTCGGGTTAAATTTTTTAGCGTTTCTGTTAGCGTGGGTGAGCAAACACGATGCGACGTTCTTCACGACAAACGCGAGTGGGTTTTGGACGGAGAAATTATGCGTTTTTGGCTTTGTGATATTACTGTTGATGGATTTTAAAGCGGTGGCGACGAGGCAAATCGGACGAGCAAAGGAGGTATTGAGGAATATTAAATACGCGAAAGAGACGACGTTGGAGAGCATAGAACAGACGAGAAACGTGGAGAAGTTTTTGAGAAACGTGTACATGAAGTCTGCGATGGAGATTTTCGGTGGTGCGATCGCTTTGATTGGATGTTTGAGAACGGCGTCGCCTTCACTCGGCCCGCGAAGCGGCGTGTTCGCTTGGCTGCCGGCGTCCGTCGGACCTGCAATTGCCTTGTTTTTCGGCCACGCGATATTCATGCTCGTCAACACAAACGTCGTTTCGCAAAGCGCCAACATCACCACGCCATTTCCTTCGCAAATCAGAAAAACCATAGCAACTTTTGACGCGATGTTAGCCGCGCTCGCGCTGTGCTGCGCCGCGTGGCCAACGGGCTGGAAAGGACTCGTCGCTTCCTCGCTCTTTCTTCTCTTCTCCGTGTACTTTACCTACGAGAACGAAATCAAGAAGAAAGCGAAGGAAATGAAAAAGCAGCGAGAGAAATAACAATAACAATACTACTAATTAGCAGAAGCGCGAGAAGAGAGAGAGAGAGAAAGATGTAGACGAAATTGACTCGTTTTGTTGTTAAATAAACTGTTAACGAACTTCTGTTTCCCCGCAGAAAAGTTTTAACTTACCGCCGCTCGTTTATATATTATATACGTGACATATAAATATATATATGCGCTCGGCATCTTCCAGAAGAAGACTTTTCCGTGAACTCACCGCTCGAGCGCTGCAAACTTCGTCGCCGCCATCGCCATCGTCGCAGTCGCATTCTCTTCTTTCGTCGTCGGTAATCGCATTCATCAGTTCTTCACGCCGCAACTTCATGCGTTCTCAAACTTCAACAACATCGTACACTTCCCCGGGAAAAATCCTCGTCAGTTACGACGTGGCGACCGCGAACGAGCACCTCGCGGAACTGTTGAACGAGCGCGACATCGTTTCGAGTTTAAATTCGAAACATAAGTTTGCCGTTCTCGGGTTCGACACGGAAACTCGACCGACGTTTAATAAGAATTTGAAGAAGAATAAAGTGGCTTTGGTGCAATTCGCGAGCAAGAATGTGGCGTGTTTAATCCATTTGGCGTCCATGAAAGGGGAAATACCAGAGGTGATGACGAAGATACTTCGAGAGAAAGAGTACGTATTGCTCGGGTTCGGGATTAAAACGGATTTGCAAGAGCTGAAAGTGGAACATTACGACAACGACGGCGGGAGCGTGGACGTGAACGGTTTCATCGATTTGGCGACAATCTCGGAGGTGTTTAAACACGAACGGCCGGGGATGAAAGGCATGGCCAATCACTACGGGTTAGACCTGGAAAAACCAAAAGCGGTGCAGATTTCGAATTGGGAGAATTCGCCGCTGAGAGAAGGGCAGGTGAAGTATGCCGCGGAGGACGCGAGTTTAGGCGTTTGGTTAGCCGAGCGCATGTACAAAGAGTACGGATCTCGGAGAAATAACGATGACAACAACAAAAATCCTAGTTCGCTGAGCGAAAATAAGCGAGAAGACGGCGAAGAAGACGATCGTTACGACGGGTTTCTCCGGTGGATGTTTTCGTTTCGAAACGCGGAAAATACGAAAAAGTTGAACAAACGACAGTTGCCGAAAGACGCCGCGGAGTTGGTCTTTGACGCCGAGTTACAAACGGTGAACAAATACGCGACGCTTCGATTTCAAGACGCGAAGAAGCTCTTGAAGCAATATCGCGACGGGAAGAAACACCCGACGGCGACGATGATGGAATTTTTTAACAGTTTATCGAAGACGTTACCGAACGAGTACACGAAAGACGGTCGAGGATTTGAAATCGTTCAATTCACCCATTCCGTCTCGAAAACGAAGAACGAGAACGGCCAAGACGTGTCCGTGTTCTCGTGCGAATGCAAATGGGAGGATCTCGGTGAGACCGTGGCAGGGTGTTCGGGCTACGGCGAAAGTTCCACCAAGAAAGGTGCAAAAGCGGAAGCGTGTAAAAACGCGCTCTCGAAATGCGAAGAGTGGTTGAAATCGTTCGAGAACCAGTGGTTCTTCGAGCTCGCGTTGGAAGAGAAGCAGAAGCGATTAGGCACCGCGGAGTAAAACTATGGTTTAGCGTGTAGTAGTAGTAGTAGTAGTAGTAGTACCGTAGTAGTAGCAGTAATAGTAAAAGAAAAAGGTTATAAAAAGTTTTTCAGTTTTGTTTTTGTTACACCGCGTCGATATCTTGAGACGCACCCGTCGGACGCTGATCTTGTCCAGATCTTTGTTGTTGTTGTTGTTGTTGCGGATACCCCACGACGACTTGTTGTTCTGAAGGTTGAGGCGCTCCACCCATCGCGCTCATCTCGTTGCTATTGTTATTGTTGTTACTATAATTTCTATTGGTAGCGAACGGATTCGCGATGTTATTAGCGAATCCGCGCCCTGTGCTCTTCGTTTGTTTCTTGACGACTTCGTCCATGACTTCGTGAATCTCCGGTTTCGTCAACATTTGTAAATCTTTGTCGACGGCGTAACACAAGTACACTGCGTCGACGACGTCCAATAAAACGGTCAAACAAAAGTTCAAGATAGTCAAAGAAATCAAGAAGCAGAACACGCCGAGGAAGATCACCTCGACGCCTCGCGATTCGTCGTCGAAATACTTCGAGGACGAGATTCCAAAAACGACGCCAAAGACGATTGAGACGATGAACGCAGTCGTCCTGAGAATCATAGGAGGTAACCACCACACCGCAAAGGTTGATAACATGTTGTTCTGTAAAATCGTGGTGACTTTTCTCGCCGAGTCACAAAAGGCGTCGCCGGAGATGGCGGCGTAGACGAGAGCAAACTTGGAAATGAATCCAATAATCTCCGCGAAACATTGCCACAACAAGTTCACGCAACACATCAACGCTGCCATCGCCGCGTTGTTTCTGTGTTCTCTTTGCGCTTTTTCGAACATGTTTCGAACGATATCGACAATGGACATGATCAAACCGCCAAAACAGATGGTACCGAATTGAGATTTAAGGCCGTGCGACAACGATCGTTTCACCGTGCCTCTAAACGCGGTCGTTCCAGATGGCGCAAAGTACCACTGCGCGGTTGAACCACCAATCGTAAACAATCTCAAACACACCGCGACCGAGGACGTCCACATCAATGAAAAAAGCAACAACCCAACGAATGGTTTCACCCATGCATCCGTTTGCCATTCGCAACAGTTCACTTCGAACAAGTAATCGCTGATATCGTCGGTCTCTCCCGCATTTCTCGACGCCATGTAGTTGTCGTACGATCTTCGATCGACGCACTTCGACCCGTCGTTCGGGTGCGTCATCGCGAACCGATTCGCGGCAATCTTCCCGTGCATCCACGCGTACGACATGAAAAAGATAAACGGAATAAACACAAACACGGAAACGAACATATTAATCCCCAACGTTGCCGTCAACGTGTGTTTCTGATCGCTCAGCGCCGTTGCCGCGGTTTGCAAGAGACGATTGACGAGCGCGATTTCCTCTCGCCACAGATGAAACACGTACGCCAAAATAAAAGTCAGAATCAGAAATATCGACCCGCCAACGACGGAACCTTCCGAAAACAAGTACAAAGCGAACGAAAAGCTCGATAAGATCTTAAACCCAATAATCCCCCACGTCGCTTTATTCGCGTGGTGTTGAAACCCGTACAGAAACGTCACGCCTAAGAAGATGGCGGAAAATATCGCGAGCAACAACCACGCGTGCGATTGCTGCCAAAAGTCGTCCCCATCAAACGCGTCGTCCAAGTCGTCGTTGGTATCGTCGAATTCCTCGTGCGACGACGACGACGAGAGAAGCCTTCGTTCTAAAACGTTGTTGTTGTTGTTGTTGTTGTAATCGTTGTACGCCGCGCACGTCGTGCTAAACAGCACGTCTTCGCTCGTCCTCGTCGCGAACGCTTTCGCGTTCGTGTTAAACACCACCGCGACGCCTAAAACGAAGCACGCGATCGTGGTCGTTAAAAAAACCAGCGAAAACGACGCGTCTGTTTTCGCTCTCGGCGCGTAGTTGAACACCGCGGCGGAAGCTTCGTCGTTTTGGAGGAAAACGTCGTCTTCGTCTTCTTGTCGTTCTTGTGGGGTGCCTTCCTCGTTGTCGTCATCTTCTCGAAAGCGCTGGAAAGAAGACATTATTATTATTCCCGTCAGACTTTAAACTCGCGGTAAAGTTTGTGACGACAAAAACAGAGAAAAAGACGAGGCGTTCCTCGCCGCGGCGGTGTCTTTCTATCTCTCTTTATCTGTGCGTTTGTGTGTCTTTGATCTCTCTCTCTCTCTGTTTGTTTTTAAGAGGAAATTTTCCCGGTGGGGAAAAACGATTGGTATGTTTAGGGTGTCAGAATCCAGAGTTAGAAGCTAAAGTTAGAAGCTTCCGGTTTTATTCCAAACACACTTTTCTTTTGTACGCGTCAAGCTTTAAAGTTACAATCTCTCTATCTCTTTTCTTCTCGCTTTCACTTCTTCAGCAACGGTTCGCTTTCGGCCGCGCGCGGATTCTCCACGTCTGCAATATTTTTCTCTCCGCTATATTCGTTATTACTACTATTTTTTCTGCTATTATCGACCATCTGCTTGTTCTTGATGTACGTGTATCTCCCAAACCCGGCTAAAGATAACGTGTATCCGATCGCTTGCAGCACGGTGACCACGTCGCCGTAGACTACAATCCCGAAGAACAACAGCAGTATGTTCTTGATGTTGTTGATGCCTTTAAACCACACGGCGCCGATGTTCTTCACGACGCCGAGGCCGCACGCGTTGACTAAACACCCCCAGGACGAAGAAACGACGAACAAGTACCAGTATTTCTTCGCGATGTCTGAAATTCCCGGCGCTTGCAACGAATCGCCTTCAAAATACAACACCAGCGGTATGAAAAACACCACCGTCGCCGGCGCGAAGTAATACATGCTCTCGATCACGCCAAACTTTCTATTCACTAACAACCACTGCGCGCCTACGGTTCGTATCGCCTCCGCGAAGTGCGACCCAAACATCACGCAGACCCCAATCACGGTCGCTTTCCCGCTCACGTTCATGCACATCATCCCACCGACAACCATAGCCAGTAAACTCAACGTAAAATCTGAGTTGTATTTATCCGTTCCGACGCACACGTGCGTCGCGTACGTCACCACCGGCACGAACGCTTTCAACATCTGCACGAACGAAAGAGACAGATACACGTACACGATGTTCGCGCACGCCAGCGTTATGCTCGAAAAGAACCCCACGGGAACGCACACTCTCACCCACTCCGAAAAGCTCATCTTCGGTTCCGTGATCTCCACGAATTTCCCGTGCACCACAATCGTCGACGCCAAAAACGCAAACATCGTCCCGCAGGAAGACACGAAGATTGGATTTCCAAAACCAGCATCTTTGATCAAGTGCTTGTTCGAAACGACCGTGATGGTGCTGAACGTTAAATATCCAATCGTGTAGAGCAACGCCGGGAGTCTGTTTGTGGTCGTGTACTTTGATTCTAAATCACACGTGGTTTGTTCGTCTTTTCCTTCTTCTTCTTCTTTGAAAAGGGTGCCGCTGCTTTTTCCCCGCGCCTCTGACGATGATGGAGCCATCTTTCTCTCCGTGCGTTTCTCTCTTCTTTGCGCCGTCGTTTAACCTTTTTTACACGAGTCAGGAAAAAAGAAAACAGAACCTTCGCTCGCGCGTTATTGTGTATCTCTGCGTGTTTGTGCGTCCGTGTATCGTCTCCTTTCGTTTAACAAGTGCGCGCGTGCGTATGTGCGTGCGTTTTGGCGCTCTATACGATTTTGTTGTTTTTGATGTTTAGGGTTTTTAGGGTTTAGGGTTTTATTTTCGGTTGAGATTTTGCGTTTGTTAACTTTCTCTTCGTACGCGTCAGAAAAAAGCGCCATCTCACGTCAATGCGAAGAAGAATGACGTCGTTGTCCTGTTGCGCTAATATTAACGCGACCGAGAGAGTTTTATCATCTCTCGTCTCTGCTTCTTCTTCTTCTTCTGCTTCTTTTTCGCGAGCGAATAGTAGTCTGGCGGTAGCGTTATTCGCGAGAAGAAGAAGAGGAAGAATGACGACAACGACGTCGGCGTCTTTTTCTGCCCCCGGCGGCGAACGAAAACGATTCGCTCGTTGTTGTTTCGCGAGTCAGAGTTTATCGACGGAGTTGGCATCGAAGAGTAGAATCAGCGACATCGCCGTTCGTAACAACAGCGCTCTTTTTCTTTTGAAAGACGCGAGGAGAAGACGCCGCGAAGACGATGGTTTTCAAAGTCTTCGCAATCTCAAAACTTTGAGCGGCAGAGCGGCGCTGGCTTCTGGTGGTGATTTTGGACGGTTGGGAGTGCGTGCGCGCGTTTCGTTTTCCTTCGTCTCTTTTTCGTCTCTCTCTCTCTCTCTTTGCAACAACAACAACACGCATAAACAAAACACCGGTGATGGCATTTACTGCGTTATCTTCTCGACGAGAGAGCGTTTATGGAACGAATTTAAGGCGGAGGTAACAGACCGCTGCGTTTCGCTCTCGACATGAAGCAACAAAAATACGTGAGGTGTTTTGTTTTTGCGCTTTAGTATTAGATTTCTTCTTTACATCTCTTCTTCTCTCTCGTCGTTCGAGCGCTGACCTCGCGACTGTTCTTCCGTTTGTGCGCGCGCGTGTGCAATATTCTCATTTCAAAAGGGAGAAACAGGCATACATCCTCTGATCTTAAAAAACTTGCAGACGCGGTTATCCATCGATTCGCCGACGGAGTGTCAAGCCGCGTCGATACCTTTGCTTTCGGAAAACTTGGACGTTGTCATCGCGGCGGAAACTGGGAGCGGGAAGACGTATTCCTACGCTATCCCGATCGTTTCAGATATACTGAAAAGAAAAGAAATCGAACGGAGAGAGGAGGTATCGGCGCTGATTTTATGCCCGAACGCGCACTTGTGCGACCAAGTGAAAAAAGCCATCGATATTTTAACGCTTCCGGATGACGACGATGAGAACGGAAATAGTAAAAAAATGCCGATAGTGAGAACGGTGGCGTTGACTCCCGATCGGGGTTTACCTTCCTCGCTCCCGGATATCATCGTCTGCACGCCAGCGCGAGCCGAACAGGACGTCTTTGACTGGCGAGAAGGCAGCTGGAGGAAAGGCGCGTTTTCGCCGTACGTGAAATTTATACGAACGGTTGTTTTAGACGAAGCCGATATGTTGTTGGGTGGAGGATACGCGAGAAAAGTGCGTAACTGCTTCGACGTTTTATTCCGAGAGGAAAAGTTAGCCGCGACGCGAGGGTTTTATAAAACGTTCGAGGACGAAAGCGAAATGATTGAGACGACGGGAGAATGGAACAACGATTTAGATAGAGACGCGGAGGCGTCCATGGAGCAAAATTGGAGGAAAGATCACGATTTTGAAGACGACGACGATGAAAGTGAAAACGACGCAGAACACGAGTACGAATACGAACGAAAGCAAAACAAGAAGAAGAAGAAACCGAAAGCGCGTCTCGGCGGTAAAGGTAAAATGGGCAAAGGCACCAATCGCGAGTTTCGCAGACAATACGTCTTCGCCGCGGCGACGGTCATGTCTACGGGCAAACGGACTCCCGGCGCGGTGTTAAAATTCGGGTTTCCAGACGCCGTGTGGACGAAAAGTTCGAGCTTGCACAAACCGAGAGCGGAGTTGACGCAGACGTGGAGAGAAGTTTCGTTGGAAACTCGTGCCAAGGCTTTATTCGAAGCTCTAGACATGGACCCGGAAACGGCGCAGGTGGAAAAGACTTTGGTGTTTGTCAACAGCGGTAGCGCCTGTGAAGCGATATCGTCTGAACTCGCAAACTTTGGCGCAAAAGTCGTGTCTTTTCACAGCGACATCGATCCGCTCGAACGAGAGGCGCGTTTGCGACGCTTCGCGTTGCAAGACTCGTCGGATTCGGAAACGATCGACGTCCTCGTCGCCACGGATTCGGTCGCTCGAGGCGTCGACATACCAAACGTCAAACACGTAGTCCAAGCCGAATTCGCTCAAAACGCCACGGAATACCTCCACCGAGTTGGTCGCACCGCTCGCGCCGGAAAATCCGGCCGAGCGACGAACATTCTACTCCCCGGAGACTTTGATTTAGCCAACGCCATACGCAAAGCGGAATCCGAAAATCGATCCGTCGAAGATACGTTTTCCAGGAAAAGAAGCTTCCGAAACAAGTTCAAAAAGTACGGCGAGAGCAGAAGAATGAATTGAAGAGCGGTCGTCGTCGTCGTCGTCGTCGTCGTTGCTCGCGCACGTACGATTTACGCAGCCGCTTCTCCTAAAATTTTCAATAATATAGTAGACACTGTTTTTAGCGCTCGCTTGTGTTTTTGTTTGTAAAAAAGTTATAAACCCTAAACGTATTTTGAGGGCGAAGCCGCGGGTCAAAATCATCCGCAGTCGGACGCGCGCGCGCGGGGGAGAATAAACGCACGCACTCGCTCCCGCGATACGCACACATAAACACAAAGAGAAAATAAGAATGACAAACTCCAATTCATCTTTGCTCCCTCGTCGGTCGTCCTCTTCGATCGCGACGATGGCAGAAGAGAGAGGTTTCGGCGCGGTCTGCAGCACTTCCTCTTCTAATGCGGGGAAGGCAAAAGCAAAAGACGGAGAAGAAGAAGAAGATATACTCAACAACAGCGGCTTCTTCGCATCGATGACTCGCAAGAAGAAAAAGTACCTCGCCATCGCGCTCGCGCTGATGTCCGTCTCCGCGATATCGTATAAAGCGGGATACGCGTCATCGTCGTCGGAACAACAAAACGAGACGAATTTGTCTTTGCCTCTGCCCAAATGGGCTTCGGATTTGGTCGCCTCGATGCGAATGTCGGCATCGCGGAAGGATTTGAATCGCATCTTCCGCGCGCGAGACTTGCACGACACGCACGGGAAGGTCGATCCTTTGCAAACGTGCAACTGGCACACGGATTTTGAGACGAACAACTGGGATTATAAGGAACAGATGCAAGATATGCAGAAGTGGAAGCACCCGCCGGCGAATGGAGGGGACAAGTTCACGGTGTGTTTTAAAGAGGGGGAAAAGTTTAACTTTTTCGGGGCGTACAATTTCATAAACGGCGGGTTGAAGAAAGCTGGGATGTGCGTGAAGAACGTCAAAGTGAGCGCGGATATGGACGATCCGTCGTGCGACGTGAGAATGTTTCGGAATCAACACGTGCCGGAGGTGAGGCCGAAGACGAACCCGAAGCAGGTGGATATTTTTTTCACGCACGAAAGTCCGTCCGTGTACTCGCCAGAGATGAAGGACGAGAATTTCCGAAGGTCGTTCGATTACGTCGCGGATTACGAGAGAACGAGCGGGTTGTGGTTCCCGTTCGCGGTTCCCGTGTTTGAGATGAAGGAAGATTTCCCGTTATTTACGATTCCAAGGAAGGAGAGGATCCCAGGTGTCGCCTGGTTGGCGAGAGATTGTATGAGCAATCGAGCGAATACGTTGAGAAAGATCAGCGACGAGTATCCGGTGTTTTCCGTAGGGCACTGCGCGAATAACGTGAATGAGAAGTCGTTTCCGGAAAGCGTGATGGGATTGCCGCGAAATCGCGTGACGAGTTTCCAAGAGCCTTTGAGTAACTTTATGTTTTACTTTGCTGTAGAAAACGCTGGCGTATCGTGTCCAGAATACGTCACGGAGAAAATTTATTATGCGCTGAGTCGAGGATCGATCCCGATTTACATCGGTTGGGAAGGCGTGAATGAATTGTTACCGGGTAAAGACAGTTGGATCGATTTGAGAAATTATGCCACGCCGCAACAGTTGGCAAAAAGATTGAGAGAAATCGCCGAAAGCGATGAGGAGTGGGAAAAGATGCACAAGTGGAGATACGAAGACCCGAAGACGTGGCCAAAACTGTTCCAAAAAGCCATCAGGCAGCAAACCGAGGACAGTAAGAACGCCCTGTGCGCGTTGTTGCAAAACGGCGAGAGCGATAAGAGAAGGAAAGCGAGCAAGGCACCAAAACAATGCGAACGACAAACGAAAATTTTCGGCGAGGATTTAAAAGTCGATGGCCAGGAAGGGCTAGGGGCGTTTAAAAGGGACGACATAGACGAAGCACACTTAGGAACAAATGTCTTGACGGACAAAGACGTCGGCGTTGGAGGGAAGATGCACTCGTGGGAGAAACATTTGAAGAAGACGTGCGACACCGATAACTCGTGCTTCGAATGGATCGAGCAATGATTTACCTTGAGATGTAGTAGAGAGCAAATAGAAGAAAGAGCTTTGTGATTGTTACACTGTATGCACTACCTAGTATGTAGAATAAATATATTACAACTACTAATGTAAGCGTTTGTTTTGGTTTTGATCTCGCTCAAAACTACCTCGCCTCGTTTATATCCACTATTTTTTCTTCTTCTACGTAGTAGCTACCCAATAGACTCGCCTTTGAGGTCTCCCAACACTGCTCGTACAGAGCTCTACTCGGCGACTCGGTGAAGAAATGCGACAACGGTAAATTTGTCACGTGTTTATCTTGCTTCGAGTATGCCGTCAACTTCCGATCGAAGAAATTTCGCTGCACTCGATCCAACTCTCGAACCTCCTCGCACGACGGTTTGTCGGTTGTCTTGTACTTTCTCGGGTGGACGTTCAAATCAAACTGACTATTCATGAACGCTTCGTGCGCATCCGAGGACCAGTGCAAAAAGTCTGTAGATAGCGTTTGGAAGATTTTGTCGCGTTCTTCTTTAGGCCGCCAGAAATCTTCGTAGTCGACTCGTCGCCACGAATTGCTCGGCAAGTTTGCCAGCGAGACGTCTATATATTCCGCAAACATTTTCAACACGTTCACGTGCTTCTCCAATCCTTGATCCCAGGTTTTGTGCGATCGAGCGGTTTCTACGAAGTTTCTGTGTAACAAGACGAACTTCACTTGACACCCGTTTCGTTCGGCCGCTTCAAAATAATCTAAAATATTGATGGGATGGCCGTGATTGAAGAGATAATTCCGATGCTCTTTGTTTCGCGGATCCCATCGCTGAACGTGGTTCACGTCCAAACCCGATCCAGTCGCAAACGGACCCAACTTGTGCGGGAACGAAAACGACCGAGTGCTGTAACACACCGTCTTCTCATTTCCGTTCTTTTTCGCTTCTTCTTCACATCCTTTTCTAAAAGTTCTGAAAATCTCGTCATAATTGTTGTCGAGAATTAAATTCCAAAAATGGTCGTCGTTATCGACAAACATCCTGTCTTCCTCTCGCGCGTGCTCTTCGACTATATCGTTAAACACCTCGTTATTATCATTGCTATTCTCTTTCTTCTCTCGAACGTTATGCAAGTGGTCTCTCAAAAGTGACTTCACAAACGCGTCTTTTCCCATCTGAAACGCGTGGTGCCCGACGCCTTCCAATCCCAACGTGAACACGTTTTCGCACTTCGCGTTGTTTGAAAAGTAACTCTTCTGCTCTTTCTCCTCTTCTCCGTACTCTTCACTCTTGAACGGATCAAAAAAACTCGGTGGTATCATTCGTAAACTCGCTTCCGCCTGCGACTTATAATTCGGCACTTCGTTCGCCGCTCGTCGTTGTTGTCGTCCTTGTTGTTGCTTTTTTTTGGCAACATTTGCGTTCGAGTTAAAAATCTCTCTTCTCTCCGGTGTCGTCGCCGCGGCCTCTTTTTCCCCGACGACGACGCTCGCACCACTGCTACTACTCTTCGCGGGGCGAAAACAATAAAACGCGGCCGCGGAGAGGAAAAGAAACGAAACGAGCAGCGTCGCCCATCTTTTAACTCTCGTCGTCGTCGTTACGTCGTCGTCGTCGTCGCGAGTGCCGCGGCGATGATGACGACGAGACGTCGACCCATCAGAAGCGGCTAAAAGTTGCGCATTTTCATCGCTCATGTGTGTTTACCTCTCGCGCGCGTCGTGAGAACCACCTCGACGCAAAACGAAAGAAAGAGTCGATGCGTTTTGCTCAATCGAGACTTTTTTCTTTCTTCCAGATGATGATGCGTGTGTGTTTTGCGCGTGTGATTCGCGCGCGCGCGACGATGAGAAGAATGAGGTCTCGAGCGTCTCAAACAACAACGAGAGAGAGGAAAAGAGACCAAAAAAAAGAGAACTCTTAGCGCGCGAAAGAAAGCGCTCCGCGACGCGCTCGTTTACGTACGCGTATGTGTATGCATACACACTTAGTTTTACAAGCATCGCTATTCCTCCTCCTCCTCTCTCTCTCTTTCTTTCGTTTGCTATTCTTTCTAAATATATGTATATATCAAAATGTATTCCTCCGTGGTGCTTCCGCGGACTCTTCACGCGGACGCGATGCACGACCGTATGGGCAAGAATGAACACGCCGCGGGAACGTTCTCGGCTAAATAGTCCCCGATACCTCCGACGTTGTAAAAAGCTAATCCGAACAACAAAAACACGCCGCCTTGAATGAGAATCCCCGGGAGAATCGTCGGATCTGGGAGTAATTTCGCGTACATCAACAATTTCCTGTTACCTTCCGACTGGTTCCGTAACAAATCCATAAACTTTTCGCTTTCGTACGGCAATCCGGCGTCGTCGATCAACCCCGGAAACCCACCTTCGACGAATTTCACGTCCCAAAACCCAGCCTGAACTAACTCGTAACACGCTCTCACCGCGAACGAGTCCGATCGATCGATAACGCCTCGATTTGACGTTTCCGAACTCTGCGCGTTTCGAATCGACCCGCCTTTCAAATCGCACACCACCACCGTCGACCTCAAATCCCGCTCGCACAACTCGTAGCAATTCCGCACGAAATCTTCGTCGCGCTCTTTCAACCCGCCTTTTATGCTCAACGCGTACCCGCTGACTCTTCGGAACGTGTTTTTGGACGGAATTTGGTACGGGCACGACGCGAACGGCGGCACTCGCCAATCTTCGTATTCCAAAGGCTGTCGCAAGTCCAAACACGTGACTTTCTTTCTCCCACTCCCACTCTTCTCGACGAGACGACGATCATAATATCTCTCCTTGAACTCTTCGGGAGAGATCCCCTCGCACTTCCCGCTCGACGCTAAATAGTCGCAAATTTCCGGAAACTTCGGCGCGTTCGGACCTTGCCCGGGTCGCACTTTGTCGATCATAATCGATTCATCATCATCGTTTCCTCCTCCTCTTCCTCCTCCTCCTCCTCCGAAGAAGAAGAGCGACGACAACGCTGCTCGAGGAACGGAGACGTTGTTCCTCCTCCTCGTCGTCCGAACGAGAAGAGAACGACGAGAAGAAGAA
>Ga0181558_10001401_pt1 | contig 23132 bp, 24 predicted proteins | sample 011ome_22_FD_133754 | JGI IMG/M metagenome (GOLD analysis project Ga0181558, IMG submission 133754) | Coastal salt marsh microbial communities from the Groves Creek Marsh, Skidaway Island, Georgia - 011507BT metaG (megahit assembly) | ecosystem: Environmental > Aquatic > Marine > Intertidal...
AAGGCTTAGTGCAAGAAGCAGAAAGCCTCTACCCTTATAAAAATTTAAACGCTTTGAATACCGTTGGCTATAAAGAACTATTTGCCTATATGGACCATGAATATACCTTAGACACCGCCATTGGTGAAATTAAGAAAAACACTAGACGCTTTGCTAAACGTCAAGGAACTTGGTTTAGAAAAAATCAAAACATCAGGTGGGTCAATTGGGAACATGCGCTACAAGAATCGTTAAGCTTTCTCCATCAACAATTATAAGATATCGCTTATTCCTCTTTTTTAATTACTAATCTAAACCCTTCTCCATGGATATTCAAGATAGAAACATCTGGATCCTTTTTAAGGTATTTTCTGAGCTTTGCAATGTAAACATCCATCGATCTTGATGTAAAGTAATTATCATCCCTCCAAATCTTGGTCAAAGCTAATTCTCTAGGCATTAAATCATTTTCATAAAGTGCCAAGAGACGTAACAACTCGTTTTCTTTAGGAGATAATTTAATTGGCTCCTCCTCATTGAAGTATAAAAATCGCAATTTAGAATTCAACTGAAATAACCCAATTTTAAATTCAAATTGATTACTATCAGCACTTATGGTAGAGGATTTGCGTTGAAGAATTGCTTTGAGCTTCATTAATAAAACTTCAGAATCAAATGGTTTATTTAAATAATCATCAGCTCCAGCTTTATATCCTTTTAACACATCTTCTTTCATAGTTTTTGCCGTCAAAAACACAATTGGAACATGTTCATCTTTTTCTCTAATTTCCTTTGCCAAGGTAAACCCATCTTTATAAGGCATCATCACATCTAAAATACAGATGTCAAAATTTTCTTTTTTAAATTTTTCAAACCCTTCCATACCATTTTTAGCCAATACGACATCAAAGTCATTCATGCTTAAATAATCTCTTAGGATACTTCCAAAGTTGGGATCATCCTCAACCAATAGAATTTTCTTGTTTACTGTTTCCATACTTTTAATGTTTTAAGGGTAATTGTATATAAAATGTGCTTCCTTTTCCTACTTCACTTTCTGCAAAAACAGTTCCACTATGAAGTTCAACAATCTTTTTTACGTAGGCCAAACCTAATCCATGGCCTTTAATGTTATGAATATTCCCAGTAGGTTCTCTGTAGAACTGATCAAAAACATGCTTTAACACTTGCTTACTCATACCTGCACCTTGATCTTTAATGGCAATTTGAAGTTGATTGTTCACTTCGGATGTAACAATGTCTATGATAGGAGCTTCTGGTGAGTATTTAGATGCATTTTCTAATATATTGACTATCACATTGGTCAAATGCATTTCACTAGCATAATAGGAAGCGTCTTTTAGATTAAAATGAGTAGTAATATGTCCTTGACGATCACTAACAATTAAATCTACATGAGCAATTGCATCTTCAATAATCTCATGCAAATCAATTTCCTCCATTTTAATATCTAACTCATTTTTATCTAATTTAGATATTTGAAGGACGTTTTCCACCTGTGCATGCATTCGATTATTTTCATCTCTAATCATATTGGCATAACTAGTCACTTTTTCTTGATCTGAACTTATTTTTGGATTTTTAATCGCTTCTACAGCAAGATTAATTGTTGCTATTGGAGTCTTAAATTCATGAGTCATATTGTTAATAAAGTCAGACTTTATTTCTGACATTTTCTTTTGCTTTATCCACTGATAAATAGCAGAAATAAAAACTACCAAAATGATGGCTCCAAATAAAAAGGACAACAAACTCATCCCTATAATCGATTTAATTAAAAAAGCATTCTTATTGGGGAAGTTAAGGTGTAAGGTGAAATCACTATTACCATCAAAATCCATAAACATTGGAGCCTTAAAGGTAGAATCAGGATTATAAATAAAACCATCAGATTTAATTCGAGTTGGTAAATCCTTAGAATAGATGCCATATTCATAATCGATATCAAATCCGCGTTCTTCAAATTCCCGATTGAGTGCTAGTTCTAATTCTTGCTTATTGATTCTCTTGTGTATAGGAACCAACCCTGCATGCTGTCTGAAGAGTTCCTCAAACATAGCTCGATCAATAGCAGACATCCTTCCAGATTCGGTATAAGTTTCAATGGGGGTAATGGTGTAGTTATTACCATCTAGACCAAAATCTTCTTTAAAGGTAATTTTGGTTTGTTCACTGGAATAGCTCCTTAATATGGAGTCTACTCCAAGTTGATTTTCAAACAAACTAGAACCAAAACTATAGTCTTTTTCAAGAATTTTATGAGAATATAAATGGGTTTCGTTAGTGTTTAAGTCCTGATCTAAGAAAATGATATTCTTAAAACGAGTTTCTTTAGGAGCCCCTATACTATCTTCTGGAATCGATGAGAATTGATTATAATATGATACAATTTCTCTGTTAGTTATCTTTTCAGAGACTTTAAGAAGTATTTCAGATATAGATACCGCAAACTGTTCTTCTTTAATAGCAATGGACTGTTTTATCCAATAGCCTTGAACTATGAGAATTCCTATAAGAGAAAAACTCATTAATACAACTAACACTAAAAAATTAATCTTCTTCATATGTTAACAAATTTATATATTTAAAATTAATTTGTTAACTAAAATGATTAATATTATTTAATAAGTTAAATTTTTATGAATTATTTATATTTTTAGTTAAATTTAAATGAATATTTAAACACATTTGATTTAAGTTTGAAAATTCATCGTTATTTATAACAAAATCTGATAATTTTTCAGTTTGAATGGAATCTGATTGTAGCGCCATACGAGCTTTTACTTCCTTCTCCGTACATTGATCGCGATCTATTACCCTTTGAATTCTTAAGTCCACTGGAGCTTTAACTAAAATTATTTTATCAAAATACGTTTGTAACTCTTTTTCAAAAATAAGAGCGGATTCATTAATAACATAAGGTGTGTTTTGCGCTTGAGCCCATAACTCAAATCTAGATCTTACTTTTGGATATACAACCTGCTCTAATGCAGATCGCTTAGAATGATCATTGAATAATTGTTGAGCGATATAGGATCTATTTAATCCTTGAGATGTATAGGATTTTGAACCAAAAATAGAAGTGACAACAGTTTTCATTTGAGTATCTAAGAGCAGGGCTTTAGATTCTAGGTCTGAATAGAACACTGGTATTCCATAAGATTCGAAAATCTTTGCAACAGTTGTTTTTCCAACTCCTATACCTCCAGTTAATCCAATTTTCAACATTTTATCGTACGATATATTCTACTTTTTTTTCCATTAAATAAGCACTAAGTACCTTTGGATTATCAATCTTTAATTGTAGTTCTAATAGTTCAGAGGTATTACTTAAAGCGCTAGCGGCATTAACATATACATTAAAATCTTCAGCTCTAATCTTCTTTAAATCTTTCACCAACGCATATGCAATCACTTTAACTCGAGAAGGGAAGGTTTTTAACAGTATACTATCAGTAGTGTTGAGCTGTTGAATCTCCAAATCAAATGAGCGATCTATATAGCGTTCCACTTCATATTGAACCTGTACAGATTGATGAGATAATTTCAAATTTGAACCTGCTTCAGGAAGCTCTAATTGTAGCTGCTGATTAAAATCATCATTTACCTTTTTAAGCTGTTTTAATTCTGTAGGAACAGCACAGTACTGTGCAAGTGCTGCTTCAGAACCACTGATCGTCACAGAATCAGGAGTGACAACCATGTTATCAATAATATACTCCGACATTAATTGAATTTGCAATCTAGGCTTTACCGCAACTTTCTTAGAGGTTAGCTCAAACATACTGATTGATACATCCCCTATATCTATTGATAAAAACTCAAGGTTGGTAGGCAATTGAGATTTAACTTGATTAATTAAACTCTCAGTTGACATTCGATAAATTCCATTATTCGAATCTAAGGAGGACATCGAAATAGCTACTTGGTATTTATTTAATTGAGCTCGCATAAGAGCAAACCCCTTTGCCTTAACTTTTACACGAATAGTTTTAGGATTTGTTATAGCAGGAAACAACTGATTTGGAACCTCTACATAAGACACATTAAGCTGGATTTCAGACTGATATACCTCTGAAAGCATACCAAAAAACCAAACTACTGTAGATATCGCCAAAAAGACTAGGAAATATTTAAATTTCCTACTATTAATAGCACTAAAAATGGTTTTAATCATAGCCTATTTCTTGAAAAATAAATGCGGAAAAAGTTCCTCAGCCTCTTTGGTAGCACAACACATTTTCACACTAGTTGATAGATAACCCCATCCATAAGACATATACATTAGTAAAACAGCACCGACTGACATTACAGCAATTAATGGACTTACCATTTTAAAACTTGCATGTATAAAAATAATAAAAAGATAGGTCAAGTAGCCATAAAACAGGAGTTTATATCCAAAGAAAAGACCAACTATAGAAATCAATAATCCAACACTAAACAGTAAGGGAAACCAATAGATCAACGTGAATTTTCTTTGATGCCATCTATTTAATATTGGTCGTGTAGCTCCAAATTTATAGAGTTGTTTAGCAAATAACTTCCAATTAATTCTCCTTTTATGATAAACATATGACTTTTTAAAAAGACTTGATTTAAACCCCAATTTCCAAAGCCTTAATGTTAGATCAGGATCCTCTCCAGGATGAATTCTAGAAAAACCTTGACTCGCTTCAAAAGCTTCCTTGGATATCCCCATATTAAAACTTCTTGGCTGAAATCGCTTCGCTATAGCACCTCGAATGCCTGCCGTAGTTACTATTGAAGTCATAGCGTAGTCTATGGCCTTTTGAATCATGGTAAAGCTTTCGTGAGAACGATCAGGTCCTCCAAAGAAATCTACTGGAGCTCCATCAAGAGCTTCATGTATAGATTTTATATAATTTTCTGGAAGAATACAGTCTGAATCTAAAATGATAAAAAAATCACCTTGAGCACGCTTCATTCCGTAATTTCTGGAATCTCCAGGACCAGAATTAGGTTTTTCGAAATAACGAATTGGAAGAGTACTCAAAAAGGAGTCAACTACCTTTTTCGAGGATAAGTTTGAACCATCTTCAATAATAACAACCTCATCCACTTGGACGGTTTGTTGTGTAACTGAAGTTAACAGCTCCTGAATTTCATCAGGTCTGTTATAAACTGGTATTATTAATGAAAGTTTAAGCGCCATATACCAATTAAAAAGCCACCCTTGAGGATGGCTTTAGCTTTTAATTACTCATTTCTTATTCAGAAAACATATCAATAACTTCTTGACTCACTCCGGTATTAGAGAATCCACCATCATGAAAAAGATTTTGCATCGTTACCTTTCTAGTGAGATCCGAAAATAACGTCACTGTATAATCAGCACAATCCAATGCAGTAGCATTTCCTAGTGGAGCCATTTTTTCAGCATATGAAATAAATCCATTAAATCCTTTTACCCCTTGACCAGCTGTAGTAGGTGTAGGCGATTGTGAAATGGTATTGACTCTTACTTTTTTCTCTTTTCCAAAGAAGTACCCAAATGAACGGGCTACCGACTCTAAATAGGCCTTATTATCAGCCATATCATTATAATCAGGGAACGTACGTTGTGCAGCCATATACGTTAAAGCAACGATTGAACCACCTTCATTCATCGCGTCTGCTTTATACAGTGATTTCATTACTTTGTGAAATGAAAGTGCTGATACATCCCAACCCTTAGTGGTAAAATCATAGTTTTCATCTGTGTATGCTTTTCCTTTCCGAACATTGACAGACATTCCAATGGAATGCAATACAAAATCAAGTTTACCTCCTAAAAGTTTAGTAGCTTCAGCAATCAAATAATCCAAATCTTCTTCACTCGTAGCATCTGCCGGTATAATTTGAGCCCCTGTTTTTTCTGCCAATTCATTAATTTGTCCCATACGCATAGCAATTGGCGCATTAGTCAAAACAAACGACCCCCCTTCCTCATGTACTCGCTCTGCAGTTTTCCAAGCGATTGAATTTGCGTCTAAGGCTCCGAATATGATACCTCTTTTTCCTTTTAATAAATTGTATGACATTATTCTATATTTATAATTTTAAGATTGTAAAGATATTAATTTTCATTAAGCAAAAGTTGTTTTGCATGCTCTTGTGCTGAAGATGAATAATTTTTACCATCAAGCATCTGTGCAATTTCCTGAATTCGTTCCTTTTCAGAGAGTTTTACTATAGTTGTTCGAGCTTTAGTTCCATCATCTTCTTTAAGCACCTTATAATGATAAGTTCCCTTTGCTGCAACTTGAGGTAAATGTGTTATGGCAAACAATTGCATATGATGAGATAATTGATACATAATAGTGGCCATTTTATTAGAAATCTCCCCGGAGACTCCAGCATCTATTTCATCAAATAATATAGTAGATAAATCAATGTATTGTGCTAAAACAGATTTAATCGAAAGCATAATTCTTGATAACTCTCCTCCTGAGGCAATTTTTTTCAGGGATCCAAATTCCCCTCCACTATTAGCAGAAAATAAAAATTCCACCTGATCAATTCCTAAATCATTTAGATCATCTTGTTTACGGAGTTCTATTTTAAATCGAGCATTAGGCATGCCTAATTGTTTTAAATTAACCACTAGGGCTTGTTGTAGTGATTCAATGCTATTTAAACGACCTATCCTTAATTTGTTAGCTATTACACGTAAATTATCAGCTTGCTCTTTAGTGCTATTTAGTAGCTGATTAATCTGATCTTGAATAGCATCAAAATCTACCTGCTCCGCCTCAAGCGCTTGTTTGATTTCAAGTAATTCTTCTACACTAGAGACCTGATGCTTGTGTTCTAAATCATATATTTTTTGAAGTTGATCAGATATTTCATCCAATAAGCTTGGATTAAGTTCCACTTGACCTTGCTGTAGCTCAATTTCTGCACTTATATCATTTAATTCAATTAATACAGACTCAATACGTTGATCCAAGTGTTCAAAGTGCGAAGCATAAGTACTGAGTTTAGCTATCAATTGTTTTAAGTTTCGGGTTTGATCAACCACCCCATATTCTTCACCTGTAAGTAGCTGATGAGAGGCAGATAAGTGCTCTATTATAGTTGAGGCATTTGTTAAGGTTTTATGTTGTTCTTCGAGTTCCTCCTTTAAACCTATTTTTAGAGGAGCAGCTTGTAACTCCTCAAGAAGAAAACGCTTATAATCACTGGCTTTAAGTAATTCTGATTGTCTTGACTGAAGTACTTCCAAACGCTTATGATCTTCTCTAAAGTTCTTTAAATAGCTTTGATACTCCTCTAATAAGAACTTTTGTTGAGCAAAACCATCCAAAATAGCCATTTGATGTTTTTGATTAAAAAGATCTAACGTTTGATGTTGTGCGTGTATATCGATTAGCAGTGCTCCTAATTGAGCTAAAGATTCTAATCGTACTGGCGTATCATTGATAAAGGCTCTTGATTTTCCTGAAGGAGCCAACTCTCTCCTAAGTCTAATTTCATCTTCCCAATCCAATTCTTCTTCTTCGAAGAACAATTTTAAATTAGGTGAATCTGAATGAAAAACCACCTCTATAACACACTTCTTATCTGGATTTGAGATACTTTTTAAATCAGCTCTTTTACCTAAAGCCAAAGAAAGTCCTCCTAAAAGAATTGACTTACCTGCTCCGGTTTCACCAGTAATAACATTAAATCCATCTTCAAATTCCATTCGAAGCGATTCAATTAGTGCATAATTCGATATGTGAAGCTCTTTGATCAATTCAGTTGATTTGGTATAAAGATAGCTGTTAATTCAAAGATTAAAAATAGTGAACGTCTATTTGATTGAATTCCATGAAGCAGAAAAAATTGGGGCCATAGCTACAAGATTTGATTTCAACTCCTTTATATCAATCTCTGGTCCTTGAGTAAAAATATTAGTAATTTCTTGAGACTTGGCATCAAAAAACATTTTTATTAACGCAGATGAGGTGTCCCTTCTATTGATGAGCGCTAAAGAATTAATCGAATTTAGGATTACTTTTTTTGAAGCCGAAGAATCGATTGTCATTTGATCTAGACCTAGTCGATGATAGTCATATAGCGCTGTTCTAAAGTCAGCATATGAATTCGAAATGATGTTTTGAGACAATTGAATCCTACCAGTTCCATTGGTAGATGCACTCCAACCTGAAAAATTTTGAGATCGTGCTAAATCCCCTATACTTAATGCTTCATTAAAGAATTGCGTTCCGCCTTTCAACGAAAAACTATCAGCATCTATACCCAACATAAAATAAATATAATATGAGAAAATAGCTACTAAATTACTATCCAAGCTATTCTTGTTGAGCACCAAAGGATCAAATGCATTGTAGGTGAAAGAAACTTCATCATCTTTTATCATCAACATAGGTGACTGATAAATGGCATCATATACTGGTCGTGAATACTGCAATTGTAGACTAGCTTTGAAATTGTTATTCACATATTCACTGATACTCAAATAAAAATTAGCTTTGATTTTTTCGTTAGGTTTTAAAGAACGGGACGACCAGGTAGTTGAATTGACAAATTCATTTAACGACGTACTCAATTCATCAAAAACTTGTTTATTGGACTGACCAACTCTAGAAGCATCTACAATAACTCTAGCGCTAATATCTTGCCCATATGCACTGAATAATGAAAAAAAAATTAAAAGACTTATTACAACAGCTCTATTCATATGATGCGATAATTTGATTCCAAATATCTATAGCCACTTCTTGTTTAGGCTTTACCTCAAATGTAAGTTTTTTTCCATTCTTATGAATAAAACTTACTTTATTAGTACCTGGCCCAAATCCAGCACCTTCATCTGCCAATGAATTTAGCACAATGGCATCTAAGTGTTTTTCTTGTAATTTTTTCAAAGCATACGCAACAGCATTATGTGTTTCTAAAGCAAAACCAACCAAAAATTGATGGCTTTTTTGCTCCCCTATGTCTTTTAGAATATCAGTATTTTTAACCAATTCCAATTGAAGAGATTCCGATTCTTTCTTAATCTTATGATCAGCTATTTGTAGTGGTCTGTAATCTGAAACTGCTGCCGCTGCAATGACTATATCAGCATCTTTAAACTCTAAATCAACAGCTGCTTTCATATCTTGAGCTGAAATTACATCAATACGACGTATAGCGCTATGAGAAGTTTGAACAGAAGAAGGCCCCATAACCAAACAAACCTCAGCGCCTAATTCAGCTGCTCTTAGTGCTAAATAAGCTCCCATAGTTCCGCTACTATGATTTCCGATAAAACGAACAGGATCTATTGCTTCATAGGTAGGTCCTGCTGTTATCAAAACCTTTTTATATTGCAAAGGGAGGTTCTTTTTGTGGTAGTTTATTAAAAACTCTAGAATTTCCTCTGGTTCTGCCATTCTACCCTCTCCCGATAGACCACTTGCGAGCAAACCATTTCCAACAGGAATAATCGCATGACCATTTTTTGATAAGGTATTTAAATTAGTTTTGGTAGAAGGGTGTTTAAACATATCCAAATCCATTGCAGGTGCAATTAAAACTGGACATTTTGCTGAAAGATAGGTAACCAACAGCAAATTATCTGCTTGACCATTCGCCATTTTTGATAGCGTATGAGCAGTAGCTGGTGCAATAATCATATAATCGGCCCATAGACCTAGTTCAACATGATTATTCCAGCTTAAAGATCCCTCTGAGATTTCCGTGAAATCGATTCCTACAGGATTTTCAGAAAGTGTAGCTAAAGTAAGGGGTGAAACAAAAGTGCTGGCGTTTTGAGTCAAAACAACTTTGACATTGGCGCCAGCCTTCTTTAATAATCGAACTAAAAAAACAGTTTTGTAGGCGGCAATACCCCCAGTAATACCTACAAGGATATTTTTTGCCTCTAACATCAACTAGGCTTCTTTGTCAGTGTATCTGTGGTAAACTTTATCATCTAACCACTCTTGAACTGCAATTGAATGTGGTTTAGGAAGTTTTTCGTAGAATTTAGAAACCTCTATTTGCTCTTTATTTTCAAACACCTCTTCGAGGCTATCGTTATAGGTTGCAAATTCTTCTAATTTCTCTAACAATTCTTTCTTAATTTCAGAATTTACCTGTACCGCTCTTTTGGCTGCTATTGACAATGCCTCATAGATGTTTCCAGTTGGTGCATCAAATTTATTCTTGTTAATAGTAGTGGTACTAACAGGTGCTTTTGAATTTTTAAAATCGCTCATCTCTATTTATTTACAGTTGCAAATGTACTCAAATTAGTTTCAATTTGAGCTAAAAGTTTGTCTGATTCTTTTTTATAATGGGTGGTAGGATAGTATTTTAATAAACTACTATATGCATTTTTAGCATCTTCCAATCGTTCTTTCTTCTTATCAATTGTTGAATTAAAAGCCATTTTACTTGTCGCTTCCAACCTTAAATACAATACATCCTCTCGGTATATAGAACCTGGATAATCAATTAAAAAGTTATCAGCGCTCTTAATGGCAGAAGTAAGAATAGTTAACTGAAAATTTCCAAGCTTATTATATTGTTTTGCAATTTCAAAAGCTTTACGTTCCTTTTTAAGATCGAGTTCTTGTGCCAGTAAATTTGCTTCGTTAGCTAAGGGGGAGTCTGGAAAAGTATTAATAAAGGCTTGAAGCTTTTCTAAAGCTGTTTCTGTATCAGTTTGATCTAAGGAATACTTAGGTGATAATTCATAATAACTCTTGGCCATAAAATAAGAAGCTTCTTCTAGCTTTTCACTGTTAGGATAAGATTTTATAAATCGTTCAAATTGGTACCCAGCTAAATTGTAATTTTTAATCTTGTAATACGTATCAGCTAAGAAAAATAAAACGCGTTCACCTTGAGGTTTTCCTACAAATTTAGGCGCTATTTTTTCGAAGAGATAATTGGCCTTTTTATAATCTCCAGCTTCATACATCTTCTCAGCATAGTCGTATTTAACTTTGACTTCATCACTTTTAAGCACATCACTATATTCTCCACATGATAAAATGAGAAGGGATAAGGCAATACAACTTATATATTTTATGGTTTTAAAAAGCATCCTGCAAAATTAAATAAAGTTAATGGATATAAAAAACATATTTTAGCTCCACAAACATAAGCTTTGGAGTGAGGATATGCTAAAAAAAATAGTTAATAAAAACTAAATTATTAGGCGATACTTTTTTGGTGCTCTAAAGCGTTCAATAATTTCGACTCTAAAGCCGATGATGCTTTTACCAATGGAAGTCTTACGTGAGCTGTACCGTAACCTAAATAAGCACATAAAACTTTAATTCCAGCTGGATTTCCTTCTTCAAAGATTAACTCCGATAATTCAGCTAATTGAGTATCAAGAAGTCGTGCCAAAGCACTATTTGATTCTAAAGCAGCAGTAATCATTGAAGAAAATGCTTTTGGCAACGCTTGACCTAAAACAGAAATAACACCATCTCCACCAGCTAGGACTGTTTTTGATGCGGTAGCATCATCTCCAGAGATCACTAAAAATTCTTCTGGACTCCTTTTGATGAGTTGCTTAATTTTGTCTAAAGAATCTGAAGCTTCTTTGATACCAATAATATTTGGAATCTCAGAAAGCTCAATGATAGTGTCTACACTCATGTCTACCCCAGTTCTTCCTGGGACATTATAAAGAATAATGTCTTTTGAAGTAGCTGAAGCAACAGCTTTAAAATGAGCAATCAACCCATGTTGAGTAGGTTTGTTATAATACGGTGTAACCGATAGGATCGCTTGAAAATCAGATAAATCAGCTCTTTGAATATCCTCAACTAAAGCCATAGTATTATTAGATCCCATACCTAAAACTAAAGGTAAACGACCTTTATTAGTCATAACTACCGTATCGATCACCATCTGTTTTTCTGATGCGTTTAGGGTTACTGTTTCTGCTGTAGTCCCTAAGACAACGAGATAATCAACCCCTTCTTCAATATTATAATTGACCAAATCAGCTAAAGCTTTCGTATCAACTACTCCATTAATTGTAAATGGTGTAATTAACGCTACTCCTGTTCCTTTTAATCTATTCATCTTTTAAAACATCTAAACGTGATGTATACTTTTCAATTTCTTTGAGGACCTCGATACTGGAGTACTTGTCCATATTAATAATTAAATCGCAAAGCCTAGGATCTTGAGTTCCTAAGCCGATTCTAAAAGAGGATTTGGTATGAGCACTTATCCATTGTATTCGATGATCGTTAATCGTATATAAGTGAATAAGTATCTTATAGTGTTGATCAATAAAAAAATTGATTTCTGGATGATTGATTTTCGATTTATGGTCAATAGTTAAGGAATTTAAAGCTACCGTTGTTGCATAATCGTCCATAGCTGTTGCATCAAACTGTAAGAGAGTTACTTTTGTTCGATTTATTTTAAAAATGGCAGCTAAACGATCTTTTAAAAATTCATTTTCACACCAGGATACATCGACAATACAACCAACTGATTTAGTATCAACTTTCGTATAGAAACTCAATTCATCCGTCAATTTCTTTTCAAGATTTTTGACAAATTTATAAGCGTAATATTTTTTTACAAGCCTCTTAAAGAACATATACATTTAGTTGCGCACTAAATAGTTGTACAAATATAAAACCTTTATGCATCTTAAATAATAAACAATTTGTTATAATTATAACTTTATGAATCAATCATCGCTTTAAAATCAAGCTCAGAAATCAAGGGAACTCCTAATTTATCTGCCTTTTCTCGCTTTGACGGTCCCATCTTATCTCCTGCAATAATATAATCAGTTTTGGAAGAAATTGATGAGGATACTTTTGCGCCATTATCTTTAATAAGTTGCTTCAATTCATCTCTAGAATAGATATTAAACACTCCTGAAACTACAAAAACCTTGCCTTTTAAAAGATCCGTTTGTGCATTTAGTTTTTCTTCCGATAAAGAAAATTGTAGACCGTAGGATTTTAACCGCTCGACGATCATTCGATTATTAAGGTCTTCAAAGAACTCAAGAACACTTTTAGCAATACGTTCTCCAATTTCATCAACGGCTATTAATTCCTCATAGGAGGCTGAAGATAGTAAATCGATATTTTTAAAAGCCATTGCTAATTTCTCAGCCACAGTTGCTCCAACATATCGTATCCCAAGTGCGAATAAAACCTTTTCAAAAGCTTGTTGCTTGGAAGCTGCTATACCTTCTATCATATTGGTGGCAGATTTTTCAGCCATTCGCTCCAGGGTAATCACTTGATCAATACGGAGGGTGTACAAGTCAGCATAGCTTTCTATCAATCCTTCTTGATACAGGAGTTCAACCGTTTCCGCTCCAATGCCATCGATATCCATTGCTTTTCGAGAAATAAAATGCTCTATTCTTCCGGTAATTTGAGGTGGACAGCCATAGGTGTTTGGACAATAGTGTTTAGCATCACCTTCTTGTTTAGTGAGTTTAGTTCCACATTCTGGACAATGCTTAATAAACATTAACTCTTCAGAGTCTTTTACTCGTTTTGAGATATCTACCCCCGCAATTTTAGGAATAATCTCCCCACCCTTCGCGACAAAGACAGTATCTCCAATCCTAAGATCTAATTTTTTCATTTGATCCGCATTGTGAACCGATGCTCTTTTAACGACAGTTCCCGCTAGTAAAACAGCCTTTAAATTAGCTACTGGGGTAATGGCACCTGTACGACCAACCTGATAACTAATAGATTCCAGTATCGTTGATTTTTGTTCCGCTTTAAATTTATATGCAATCGCCCATCGCGGAGCTTTGGAGGTATATCCCAATTCCTCCTGATGCATAAACGAATTGACTTTGATGACTACTCCATCTGTCTCATAGGGAAGCTCCTGTCGCTGTTTATCCCAATAGGCGATAAACTCCAATACCTCTTCGATCGATTGACATCTTTTAGCTGTATCTGGAATTTTAAATCCCCATTGCTTAGCCTTTTGAAGAAATGCCATTTGATTTTCAATACCATTATTTTCACCAGCAATAGCGTATAGTAGACAATCCAATGGACGTTCTGCTACCAAAGAACTATCTTGTAGCTTTAAACTCCCTGAGGCTGTATTACGAGGATTCATATAAGGATCCTCTCCTTGTTCTATACGATCTTGATTCATTTGATGAAAACCCGCTAAAGGAAGAATAATTTCGCCTCTAAGTTCCATCAACTTAGGAACTTCTCCCTTCAAACGTAGTGGTATCGTGCGAATGGTTCGAACATTAGCTGTCACTTCATCTCCTTGAATTCCATCTCCTCTGGTAACTGCACGAATCAATTGAGCATTTTCGTAAGTTAGATTTATTGATGCTCCATCATATTTCAATTCACAGACGTATTCAAGTGGCTGGTCAGGTACTAATTTTTTTATTCGTGTTTCCCAATCCAATACATCTTGTCGATCATAAGAATTGTCCAGGGAATACATACGATGAGCATGAGTCACTGTATTAAAATTTTTAGTGACTCCCCCCCCTACTCTTACTGTGGGTGAATTTGGATCATAAAATTCAGGATGTGCTTCTTCTAACTGTTGAAGTTGTTTTAAAAGCATATCAAATTCATAATCACTTATCTGTGGCTCATCAAGTACATAATACTTATAGTTATGCTCACTCAATTGATCTCTAAGTTCCTCTATCTGCTGTCTTATATTCATACTCTTGCTGATACGATACGATCCTTTCCAAAACGATCGCTAATTAATTTTATCTCTTTGAACCCTATTGAATTTAATAATGTTACGGTCATTTCACCAAAGGCTTCATTGATTTCAAAAAACAACTGCCCTCCATTATTTAACTGTTTTTTTGCTAACATAGCAATTTTCCTGTAAAATAGTAATGGATCTTCATCCGGCACAAAAAGAGCTAAATGAGGTTCATACGTTAACACATTAGCATACATTTGATCCTTTTCAAGCATTCTAACATAAGGAGGATTGGAAACAATAAGATCATAATTGTGATCTAAACCATTAAGCTCAAGAACATTAGCGTGTATTAAAGACACCTTTAAGTTATTGGATTCAGCATTTTTTTGAGCGACATAAAGAGCCTTAGTTGAAACATCCATTAAATCTACCACTGCACCACTAACCCTTTGTTTTAAACTCAATCCAATACATCCAGAACCCGTTCCAATGTCTAATATGCGTTTTAGTGGATTATCTTTTAACGTTTTATCTAAATAGATGATTAAATCTTCGGTCTCAGGTCTGGGAATGAGTACAGAAGAATTAACCTCAAGTTTAAGATCCATAAATTCAACCTGACCGATTATATACTGTATAGGTTTATAGTGTTTTAAATCATTTAAAGCCTCCATAAACAAATCACATTGTTTGTGGTCGAGTTCATATTCAGGATTCATATGGAGTATGAAACGAGGCTCTTTTAGATAAAATTCAACAAGTTGATAAAAGAAACTCATCCACTCTTCTTTGGGATAAAGGGATGACAACTGGATACCAAATAAGGTTTGAACTTGGCTTAATTTCATTCTAAAGTGATATTAACATATATACGGGACATGAATGATGGCCTGTATTACCCATTGGACCCTCTATATAATGAAAACCGCTCTTTTTGTATAGTGATTGAGCCGCCTCCATTTGAGGCATCGTTTCTAAATAACACTGTTTAAACCCTAAATCCCTGGCAGTTTCTAAACATTTATTCATTAGTTGAGATCCTAGACCTCTTCCTCTTGCTTGCTTTAAAAAATACATCTTTTGAAGCTCACAAACAGGACCTGAATAATTATCTAATTGACACACTCCTGCACATCCGATAAGCATACCATCTTCTTCAATAACATAATAGACTCCCTTTTCTTTAGCTCTATAGGATTCATACATTAAATCCAGGGCCTTGTCTTCATATGCCGTGCCAACTTTTGGTACATTGAATTCTATCAACACCTCACGTATGATAGACGCAACTGCCTTATTGTCTTTTGCCTCTATTTCTCTTATTTGGATACTCAACTAATAATCGTTTAGAATAGTTTATTTTTGTGATGTGAATATACATGAAAAATACATGAATCGAGCAATCGAATTAGCTAAAAATGCGATACGATCAGCTTATCCTAACCCTGCTGTAGGGTGTGTTATCGTATCTAAAAATAGTATAATTGGAGAAGGATTCACAAGTCCCTATGGAGGTCCTCATGCTGAGGTTAATGCGATCAAAAGTGTACAAGACCCAAAGCTTCTAAAAAATGCAACGCTATATGTTACCTTAGAACCCTGCTCTCACTTTGGAAAAACGCCTCCCTGCGCTGACCTTATCATAGCACATAAAATTCCAACTGTAATTATAGGACTAAAGGATCCCAACCCTAAAGTGGCCGGAAGTGGTATCGCTGCGTTAAAAAAACAAGGCGTTTCAGTTCATCAAGGCATCCTTGAAGAAAAATGTAAAGATCACCACAAAAAATTTTTATGTTTTCAAATAAAAAAACGCCCCTATATCATACTTAAATGGGCTGAAACCAAAGATGGTTTTATAGCTCCACATAAAACAAAACGAGCCTCAACTGCAGAACCCTATTGGATTAGTTCTGAAGCATCAAAAACAAGAGTACATTTATGGAGATCTAAAGAACAAGGCATTTTAATTGGAGTCAACACCCTTTTAGAAGACAATCCCTCTTTAGATGTGAGACGTGTTTCAGGGATGAATCCTACTCCTATAGTTATCGATCCTCATTTACAAATCAATAAATCCTATAACTTATATCGCAATAAAGACCTCATCCTTGTCGTAGATCATCAACTAGAATATAAGGCGAGTGATTATCCATTTAGCATTGTTTCCATAGATTTTTCTAAAAATTCTATTGCTCAACTCCTCAAAAAACTTCATCAATTATCGATCATGAGTATTTTTGTTGAAGGTGGAGCGTTTACGATTAACTCTTTTTTAACAGCTGGATTATGGGATGAAGCAAGAGTTATTCGATCCCGAAACAATTTCGAAGATGGCTTAACAGCACCTGTAATACCCTTCAAAGCGACTACGGTAGAACAACTTACAACCGATCAAATTTCCTATTACCTCAACAATGGAACTAACTAGTTTCAAAACCATCGAAAAGGCTGTTGAAGCTGTTTTATTTAAAGAACGAAAAAGCAAATTCTTTGCCTACGCCTATCCTCTTGATTCAGAAGATTCGGTTAAAACAATAGTAGCGCATTTAAAAAAGAACTATCCTACCGCTAACCATGTTTGTTATGCATGGCAATTAGGCATAGATCAACCCCAGTACAGAGCGAATGATGATGGCGAGCCTAATAATTCAGCAGGGCAACCTATTTATGGTCAAATACAAGCCTATGGGGTAACTAATATAGCTGTATTTGTTGTCCGTATATTTGGAGGAACAAAACTCGGTGTTGGTGGACTTATTACCGCTTATAAAACTGCTGCACAATTAGTCCTAGAAGAAGCTCAAATTATTGAAAAAGAACGTATCATTTCTTTTGAACTAAATTTCGATTATAAATACTTGAGTTTTGTGATGTCCTTAATCAAAAAGCTAAGTGCTGATATCATTAATCAAGAATTAGCAATGAAATGTAAATTCATACTTGCCATTGCAATTAAAAATCGTGACGAGTTTATCCATCAACTTCAACAACAGCATAAAATTGAAATTAAAAGCTTAGATTAGTTGCAGCGCTTTTAAAATAGCATCAGGACATTTGATAGGCTTATTAGTCTTCATATCTACAAAAACCAATATAGTTGAAGCAGTTGCTGCTAACTGTCCTTTAGAATTATAAATCACATAATCAAAAACCATCTTAGCTGAAGGAGCTTGTGTTAACACACATTCAACCGTGATTAGTTCTTCAAAATATAAGGGTAACTTATAATTAACCGACAAAGAAACCACAGGAAGCTTTATTCCCTCTTGTTCCATTATAGCATAAGAAAATCCTAATTGTTCTAACCAATCAAGTCTAGAAATTTCTAAATAAAGGGCATGATTGGCATGATGAACTACCCCCATCTGATCAGTTTCAGCGTAACGTACTTTGATTTGTGATTTAGAACGATTCAATTTTATAATTTTTCTACCTAATGGCATGAGTCTTTATTAAAAAAATCATTGATATATATCAAGCTTTAACATGTTTATAATCTAACGTAAAAAAAAATAATAATCAATGCCTTTTTAATTTTTTTTATTAAAGTTTTGTTCACATATTTGTGAAGGTAATTTAATAGTGAATTACATCCGTTTTTTTTAGAAAAAAAACACCTAAAAGCGGTAAGGTGAGCTTTTAAAATTTCATCTTAAAAAAACCAAATTAAACCAAAAACAACTACTATAAACATGAGCTTAACTGCGAACGATGTTTGGAACAACTGTCTCCTTTTTATAAAAGATAATATACAAGCACAGGCATTCAAAACATGGTTTGAACCTATTAAACCAGTCAAGCTTCAAGAACAGTCTTTAAGTGTTCAGGTACCTTCAAAATTCTTCTATGAATGGTTAGAAGAACACTACGTTAAGCTTTTAAAAGTTGCACTCACCAAACAATTAGGTGAAAATGCTAAATTGGTTTACATTATTAAGATGGAAAATACCTATGGTAATAAGGAACCTTTTACTGAAAAAATCCCTTCTGCCAATAGAGCCACCACCAATGAACCGCAGGAATTAGATGTTCCTATCAAGTCTAAAAGCCCAGAACTCAAAAACCCATTTGTTATTCCTGGAATTAGAAATATTAAAATTGAATCACAACTCAATCCTAATTATAACTTTGATAACTTTTTAGAAGGAGATTCAAACCGTTTGGCACGATCAGCAGGTATGGCTGTCGCCAACAAACCAGGTGGCACTTCCTTTAATCCGCTCTTAATATTTGGTGGAGTTGGACTAGGAAAAACACATTTAGCTCATGCGATTGGTGTTGATATCAAAGACAAATATCCTGAGCGCACTGTTTTATACATTTCTGCGGAGAAATTTACACAACAATATATTGAGTCGGTTAAAAAGAATACTCGAAATGATTTTATTCACTTTTACCAACTCATTGATGTACTCATTATAGATGATGTTCAATTCCTTTCTGGAAAGTCAGGAACACAAGATGTGTTTTTTCACATCTTCAATCACCTACACCAAAATGGGAAGCAAGTTATTTTGACTTCTGATAAGGCTCCTGTCGATATGCAAGATATTGAACAACGACTCTTATCCAGATTTAAATGGGGACTTTCAGCAGAACTACAATCTCCTGATTACGAAACTAGAGTCTCAATCTTGAAAAACAAACTCTATAAGGATGGTGTGGAAATGGCTGAAGATATCATTGAATATGTAGCCAAGCATATCAAATCTAATATTAGAGAACTCGAGGGCGCCATCATCTCTTTAATTGCACAATCATCTTTTAATAAAAGAGAAGTTACCTTAGACTTAGCTCAACAAGTTGTTGAAAAATTTGTCAAAAACACCAAAAGAGAAGTTTCGATCGATTATATTCAAAAAGTGGTCTCTGACTATTTTGAAATGGATGTTAGCACCTTGCAATCTAAGACCAGAAAGCGCCATATTGTTCAAGCGAGGCAACTAGCCATGTTCTTTGCTAAGAAGTTCACTAAAGCATCACTTGCAAGTATTGGTTCTCAGATTGGAAAAAGAGATCATGCAACCGTACTTCACGCGTGTAAGACGGTAGATAACCTTGCTGAAACTGATAAGCAGTTCAGAAAATACATCGAAGACCTCTCTAAGAAGTTTTCATAATCCCCACACTTCCCCTTATGGAAGATCAAAAACGTTACGGAAACTTAGTACTTATCCCTACAACTCTTGGGGAAACGGAACCGTTAGAAGTATTACCTATTTCCATCAAAAAATCAATTGAGCACATTGATTACTTCATCGTAGAAAATGAAAAAACAGCTCGAAGATTTATCAAAAAGATAACCCCTTCAAAAAAACAAGACAGCTTAAAACTTAAAGTCATCAATAAATATACAGATCCTATGGAACTGCCTAATTTTATTGAACCATGTTTTGAAGGACAAGATGTAGGTGTGATTTCAGAAGCTGGTTGTCCAGGCGTTGCTGATCCAGGTGCTGATATAGTTGCTATTGCTCATCAAAAAAATATCAAAGTAATCCCTCTTGTTGGTCCTTCTTCTCTTTTACTAGCGTTAATGGCTAGTGGATTTAACGGTCAAAATTTTGCGTTTATTGGTTATCTTCCTATCGATAAAACAGTTCGCAAATCTTCGATTAAACGTATAGAAAATCGCTCTAAAACAGAAGGACAAACTCAAATTTGTATTGAAACACCGTATCGCAACAATAAACTCTTTGAAGAATTTTGCACTAATCTAGCTCCACATACTAAAATGTGTATCGCTTGCGACATTACTTTAACGACAGAATATATTGCTACTAAGTCTATAGCTGATTGGAAAAAAACAAAAATAGATCTTCACAAAAGACCTTGTATCTTCTTAATTCAAGCTTAAATAAACTTTGGGTCTTTACGTTTTTGAATCACAGAAACGTCATAGCCAGCAAACTGTTTCATATAATCTGAAACTTTAGTGCCATAAGAATCATTGAAATCTTCTTTACCCCAACTGGTTAAAAATGTTTTAACATTACCTGGGCCAGCTAAATGAGCCGCTGCAAGAATTCCACTTTCTGTAATGGTTATGCCATTGATAGTTTTGCCGCTATAAAAATCAATATACTTACGAAGCACCCATTTATTTCTAGAGGCATAATGGTAGAATACACGCTCTTGAAAAGCGGGATCATTTAAAAAGCATTCATAATCAGTAATACCAAAGTGATTAAGAGTTGCTTTTCCAAATTGATATTTACCCATATATCCCAAGGTGTTTACAGCAGAATAATTGCCTTGAGATTCCTTAAAACCGACTGCTTCTCTAAAGGCTAAAAATCCAGATGATACTATCGGTGAGATTTCTTTTGTTTCAGGGTGAGTATCCCCTACGCCATAAAACAATTCTTTAAATTCTAGTAAAGAATTAGGCATTGAAACTTCGGTGTGTGTGTTGGAATAAAAACTACTAGTTAAAAAAATTAGTGCACTTCCAACCAACAAAATGAACTTTCTCATAAATTGTTTTTTTAGCAATAGCTGCTAAAATTCGGTGCAAATTTACAACATATTTTTTAAACGTACCAAATCAAGGATTAATCAATTGATTTTCAGGACTATAAAACTATTATCTTCTAATTTTTCGTTCATTTATCCAGTTGACATAGTCCTTTTTGTTTTTATTATGCTGCCTTAACGTACTAGCAAATTTATGATATCCTACATTGTTTACATCAGCTACAAAAAAGATATAATCGTGTTGCTTTGGATTCAAAACAGCTTCAATAGCTGACACATCGGGCATAGCGATCGGACCTGGGGGTATTCCCTTGTACTTATAGGTGTTATAAGGAGAATCTATTTTTAGGTCCTTATATAAAACGCGTCTTATAACAAGATCAAAATCATTAGCCTGGGCTCTAAGTGCATAAATTACAGTTGGGTCCGCTTGGAGTTTCATACGTTTTTTAAGTCGATTTAAATAAACTCCTGCAATGGTAGGGCGTTCATCCACCTTAACAGATTCTTTATGAACAATTGATGCTAAATTATACACCTCTATAGGGCTAAGTCCGAGTTTAGTTGCTTTTTCTATCCTAGACGAATTCCAATAATGATGATACTCTCTAAGCATTCGATCTCTAAACTCTTCAGCCGAAGTATTCCAAAAAAACTGATAGGTATTCGGAATATACATAGCCAAAGCAGTAGATTGATTAAATCCATTTTCTGTTAAGAACGCTTCGTCCCTGAAAGCATGAATCAAACTTATAGAGTCCGCTTCAATATGTTGAGCAATCGTTGCAGCGAGTTTCTCTAAACGATCTAAATTATTGAAAGCTAGATCGATAGGCTCAGATCTCAACCGAAGCTTGTTGACCAACTGGTTATTACTCATTCCTTTTTTAAGGGTATATTTTCCAGGTCTACTTCTATTCAAATATTCCTTTTGTTTAGCAATTAAGAGAAAGGATTTAGGATTTTTAAGCAATGGAGTAATCAATTGCGCTACATCTTCACTAGTTGAACCCGTGGGTATATATAGCGCTACTTGATCTTCATCAAAAGAAGTGTTTGGAAAATTGATATAGGAATAGATCTTAAATAAGATAATTCCTCCGATGAGTACTATCCCAACGAGTATACTTATTATTATTTTTCTTTTCTTAGCCATGCTTATTTTTCAAAAAGATATTGAAATAAATATTCATCTACAAATATACCATCTTTATGGTGCCACTCTTTTTTTACTGCAGTCTTAGTAAATCCAACTTGTTTAAAAAGAGCGCAACTCTCGTGATTGTCTTTAACAATGGTTGCATATAATTGGTGTAAGCTCAATTGTTGAGAAGCATAGTCACAAATAAGACCTAATGCCTGTTTAGCATACCCCATGGACCGATATTCCTTTTCAATAATAATACCAACTCCTGCTCTTTGGTGAGTAACATTAAAATCATATAAATCGACAAAACCAACAGGAGTTTCATCAGTTAATGCAATCACAAATCGTTCTTGTCCAACTTCTTCTATAGAACGATGAGCTTGATTGATATATTCGATTAACAACTCCATCGAATAGGCTTGAGGAGTATCACTAAAGCTCCAATAGTCAGGGTTGTTTTCAACCTGATTCAAAAAGTTTAAATCACTCATCAATAGCGGCCTAAGATGAATTTTTGAGTTCATTTTATATCTTAATACTTCCTTTAAAAACCAATTGAGCTGGTCCTTCTAAAAAGACCTCAGAATAACGACCATTCTCATAATGAAAGTACACTTTTAAATCACCTCCTTTTGTATGTAATAGTATTGGTGAATTGGATTGAGTTCTGTGATGTAAAGAAAGAGCTGCAGCTGTTGCACCTGTTCCACAAGAATAAGTTTCATCTTCTACACCTCGTTCATAGGTTCGTATTGAAAGTTCTCCTGTATTCTCTTGATGAATAAAATTAATATTTGAACCAGATGCTCCATAAATTCCATATCTAATTTTTTTTCCTTCTTCATAGACATTA
>Ga0181558_10001406_pt1 | contig 23094 bp, 15 predicted proteins | sample 011ome_22_FD_133754 | JGI IMG/M metagenome (GOLD analysis project Ga0181558, IMG submission 133754) | Coastal salt marsh microbial communities from the Groves Creek Marsh, Skidaway Island, Georgia - 011507BT metaG (megahit assembly) | ecosystem: Environmental > Aquatic > Marine > Intertidal...
CACACACACACACACAGCACGCGCGCACACGAAACCACACGCTCTGCGTGGACATGCGAGCGTTGAACGACGGATCGCCGGCGATATGAACTCCACGGACGCGAGCCGCGCGCGCGCAACCGACGACGACGGGACACCGCTTGCGTCGCCTTCCTCATCTCGCCCACGCGTCGCGCCCGCCACCGCTGGATGGTTCGACCTCGAGCGCGCGCTGCGCGTCGTCTACGCCGCAGTCATGGACGAAGTCAAGCCTCTGGGCGTCGTAGGCATGGCGAGTTTCGACCCGCTCGCTGGTTTCGCGCTCTGGCGCGAGCAACGCGCGCACGAACGCGACCGTCGGCGCGCCGTGCGTGAGCTCTACCCGCACATGCGCCCCGAAGTACCGAGCGAAGATGATTTATCACGCGTGCGCGTGGCGGTGAAGCACGCGATCGGGGCGTACGGCACGGCGAGCGCCGCGCTCGGCGACGCTTCGTTGCGAGAAAAGCTCACGAGTCTCGCCAACGCGTCGGATATCGGCGGTGCGTCGTCTAATGACCGCGCGATGGCGCACGCCAAGGCGACGGAGGCGTGCGCAAAGAGTGCTGGGATCGCACCGACGGATATTATTGATGCCGATTGGACGGGTACAGAATTTTCACCGAGCGCGTTTGTCGCGGTGGACGCGGCTGAAGGCGTCGTGGTGCTTTCGATTCGCGGGACGTGGGAAGCGCACGACGCGTTGACGGATGTCAGCAGCTCGAGCGTGCCATTTTTAGGCGGTTGGGCGCATGCGGGTATGGTGGCGTCGGCATGGCAGGTGTTGAAACGCATGGCGCCGGCGCTGGCGACGTCGCTCGCGAAACATCCGACGTTTACGTTGCTCGTCACCGGCCACAGCATGGGCGGCGGCGTCGCAGCCTGCGTCGCCATGTTACTCCATAGCGATGATGATGACGTTAAATTAGCCGCAGCGATTAGTCTTCGTCGCGAATCAGCGATAGATGTAGCGGAACAGGATGAGGTGTTGCGTAGAATGGCGTTGTGCGCGTGCGTGTGCATCGCGGCGCCGAGCGTAAGCAGCATGGATTTAAGCGAAGCCGCGAGCGCGTACATCACATGCGTCGTCGCAGGCGCAGATGTCGTTCCGAGATTGTGTCACGCATCTGTGCGTAGGTTGTTGCGGCGTTTGAACGCGGCAGCGCCGTCGCATGCGATGCTCAAGGCGTTTTCGTCGGTGTTAGGCGGACGCGATAGGCCCGCAGAGGCGGATGTCGACAGTCTTCGCGGCGGCGATAGCGATAACGAAGGAAACGGCGACGACGGCGACGGCGTCCGTGAGATTGGCATAAATAGCGCGTTCAACGCAGCATCCACGGTTGGCGAGTCGTCGACGCCCATGACGTCTCCGAGTAAAGACGGTGACACCAAGCGTCGACGCGAGGACGCCAAGCGTAATAAATGTCAAGGCGCGTGGGGCGAGCTCGAAGACGTCGTCGGCCTCGAACTTCGCGATCATGCGGCGACTGACTTCATGGTACAACCCGGGCGTGTGATTCATTTTAAGCATCTCCGTTCATCGGCGCCGACGGCGGAATTGAAGCATCCGACGGCGTTTACAGACATCGCGCTTGATCCGTACATGATGCTCGACCACATCCCCGGAACGTACCAAGCCGCGGTGAAAACCATCCACGATCGCGTCCAGGCGGGCGGACAAGCCTGGGTAAAGCACGCAGACTCGGAAGACGACGAAGATCCAGAGCACGAAGAGCAAGAGGCGATGAGCGCGTTCGTGCGAGGCGAACGCGTGCGCGCGAGAGCCGAACGTGGATGGAAGTCGCTGCAAACGTTCCTCGGCATCCCGAACGAAAGCGACAACCACGACGGCGAGGGCGCCACCACCATAGACTCCAATAGACATAGCGATGATCATTCGATCATCCACGCGCGTCATCGCGCGGCAATGCGTATACCGCCGACGTGCGACACGGACGAAGACGACGAAGACGTTCCAGATTATTACGGCGAAAGCGCCGAGCTCCGCGTCGCGCACGCCGCCGCTCGAGCCGCCGCCGCCAAATCCGACGACATCGGCGTCGACGGTGATAGCAACACCCATTCCTCGGTGTCGTCGCTCGCCGCAGCCTGGGCAAAGCGCCCATCTTGGCTCGGCGGCCGCGCGCCATGAGGGTTTAGACAAAAAGTCAACTGAAAAGCGTTGTAACAGTCACAGTCCCGGGACGCGCGTCACACACTCACGCGCGCCATGCCCCTCGCATCATCGCGCGCGCGCGCGGTCGACTACACCGTTCGCGACTGCTCCAGCGAGGTGCGCTCACTCGCGCGAAAACGCATCGCCGACATCGACATCGACGCGACATTGATGGGTTGAAAATTCAAACGCGCGCGAGCTGTTGACTCACCTCGTACGCGCGCATACGCAGGCTCCGAATCACCCGTGCACCGAGCTCTACGTGCAACGCGACGGAAACAACGACGGTGCGTCGCTGTGTGGGTGGCACACCGCGCGACACGCGCCGTTTCCGGCACACATTACCCTTGAGCTCGACGCTCCGGCGACGCTGCGGCAGCTCAGAGTGCTGTCGCACGAGTACAAAATAGCCTCCGCCGCGCACGTGTACGTCACTCGACGTCTCGATGCGCGCACGGGGGCATTAAGTGTGAAGAAATTGGGCACGCTGCGGTTTGAGACGAACGTTGAGTGCGGGTTTCGTGCGAGAGAGTTGAAGACGGTGCACGTAAACGCGAGCGACGTCGTCGAGGTGAAATTGGAATTCGTCGGCTGTCACGAGAATGTGAAGAATGATGGCAAGCAGATTGGGCTCATGGCGCTGACGTTGATTGGGGAACCGAGCGTGCGTGAGGATGCGTGTCATCGCGGGGCGTTGGTGGCGGAACGTGCGCCGTTGTTGGGGCACAGATTGGACGCGCGCACGACGACGTCCAGCGCCGGCGTGGACGCCGTGACCGAGGAAAAGATTCGTGAAATCACTGCGAGAAAAGAGCACGCGGTGGCGAACGAGGATTACGACGAGGCAAAGCGCTTACGTGATGTTATCTCGAAACTCATCGCGTTCGGGGCCAAGGTGAGGGTTTTACAGGAGGAAAAGATGCGCGCCGTGGACGCCGAAGATTATGACGAAGCCAAACGGTTGAAGATTGAAATTGATAAGATGCGCGCCAAAGGGTACGAAGACGCGTTCGAGTCGTCACCATCGCCGCGCACAGCGACGAGTCTCGCACCGGCACCGACGCCCATGGCGGTGACGCAAGCCAAACCGCCCGTGGCGTTCGCGTTTGACGATGTGCCCATTCGCTCCAAGCACGCCGACGCCATGGCGAGTGGTAAAGAAAACGTCGCGGATGACGAGGACGACGACCAACTCGTAGACGCGTTTGAAACGAAAGTAGCGGTGACGTCGAAAGTCGTGCGTCCAACACCGATGAATTTGAGCGCCGGCGTCGCTAGAGACGTCGTCAATGTCGTCGCGAATAACGATGAAATCCCCGCCGTGGCGACTGGAAAGCGCGTCGTGCCGCCAGAACTCGAAGCCGAAGCCGCGGCGTTATTCGCCGAAGACGCCGAGCAAACGGCGAAAGGAAACCGAGGGAAATCATCCAAGCAAGGTAGCAGCTTTGACGCCGACGCAACGACGAGTGGCGGCGACGATGCGTCGGATTTACCAGCACCTGAGCCTCTGTCGCCATCCGAGCGCGTCGTCGTCGCTCCGCTCGTCGCCGTCTTTGGCGAGGACGTCGTCGGTAAATTATACTCATCCACGTGGTTACATCGCGAGAACGCGTTGCAGACGATGACGAAGGAGCTCATCGGTTTCTGGGAAACGGATGACGTCGATGCGCTCGGGGCGCAGCCGCGAGAAACGTTCCATACGTTGTGCTCCACGCTCGGCGTTCGATGCTTCAACGACAAGGTGGCCAACGTGACGTGCGCCGCGGCGATCACTCTAGCCGCCGCCGCCAAGGCCTACTCGGGCGTGGTGTCATCTAAAGATGTCCGAGACGCCGTCGGTGAATCTATGTCTACGCTTGCGGATAAACTCGGGGATTCGAATCCTCGCCTTCGCGAGAGCGTCCGCGAAGCGTTGCACGCATTCGTCGCCGACGCTCCGGGCGGGTGCGGCGTTTTAGCCGCCGCGCTGTGCAAACCTGTACAGAAACTCAGTGCCTGGCGCGTATTAACCGGTCGGTTGACCATGCTGCTCGAGCTCGTCCCGACGCATGGTTTAGACGCACCGGCGAAAGAAAACTCGTTTTCGCTCGAACACGTGATGAAATTCGCGACGTCGTGCTTTGAAAGCGCCAACGGCGAAGCGAGAAGCCGCGCCATGCAAGTCGTGTTAGCGTGCGTAGATATCGTCGGTGGAAAGGTTAGGAAATACCTTCCTAAGACGTTGAAGCCAGCAATGCGAGATGTTGTTGAAAATGCAATCGAGGAGAGCGAGGATCCGTACGACGTGCGCGGTCGCGGTGGCGCTTTGAGTCCCAAAGCCGCGACGTCGACGTCCATGTCCATGCGCGGTGGGTTTGGTGCCACGTCGAGCAGCGCGCAGCGCGCGTTGCGCGCATCTCCAACGGCATTCGCATCAACGCCGAGGCGGTCTCAGTCTGCGCAGATCGACGGCGGCGATGAGGACGACGACGATGGTGCCGACGTCGGCGTCCCGTCTTTAACGTCGAGCGCGAAATCGCTCGAACGCGAAATTACGCGACGCATCGATGCGTACGGCGAACAACATCCCGACGTCGCCGCCGCCATGAACGATCTCGCCACCGTACATAGCGAAAATGAAGACTTTGATCGCGCGTTGGCGCTGTATGAACGCGCGTTGGCGATTCAACGCGCCGCGCTCGGCGACGCCCATCCAGAGACGGTGCAAACGCTCACCGACCTCGCGATTTGTCATTTAGACCGCAACGAGAACGACTTGGGCAAACCCTTACTCGAACGCGCGTTGGAGTATCAAGAAGCCATTCTCGGTCCGAATCACGCCGATGTCGGCGCCATTCGCGATGTTTTGGCATCATTAGACGGCGACGTCAGATAGTCGACGCTCAGCTTTGTAACGCCACCACGCACCCTTTCAGTCTTCAGTGCGCGACGCATCGACGCGGATGACGACGCCAGCGCTCGTGCGGCGCGGTACCATCGCGGTGCGAACGAACGTGCGCGCGTTTGCCACCGCGTCATCGTCGTCGTCGTCCGACGATGACGACTTGCGCGCGGCGTTTCGACACTGCGTCGCGCTCGCGCGCGCTCGGGACTACGAAACCTATCTCTGCACGCTCCATCTCTCTCGCACCCACGCCCCTGCGGCGTTTGCCGTGCGAGCGTTTAATGTAGAGACGGCGTCGATCGCTGGAGCGACGACGGAAAGCGCGACGGCGCTGGCAAGGCTCGCGTGGTGGCGGGACGTCGTCGACGGGCTCGCGCGAGGCGAGGCGAGTGTAGAAGCCAAGGGGCATCCCGTCGCGCGCGCGTTGCGCGCAGCGATCGGTGCGGCGCCGAGCGCGCACGCTCGCGTGCTCATGCGCCGGATTGTTGACGCGCGAATCGCTGATGCGCGGCAATCAGGTGGGGTGGAGGACGCGGAGGCGTTGGAGCGGTACGCGGCGGACACGCACTCGAGCGCTTTAGCGCTCGCACTCGACGCATGTGGCGTCAAGGATACCGATTGTGATCACGTCGCGAGTCATTTAGGACGCGCTATCGGCATCACTGCGCTTTTGCGCGGCTCGAGCGCGCATGCAAAGCAAAGAAGATGTTATTTACCGCGCGAAGCGTTGGCGAGACGAGGCGCGAGCGTGGAATCGACGTATCGCATGGAATCGAGCGACGCCATTCGCGACGTCGCGCACGAAGTCGCAAGCTTAGCAAAGAGTCATTTAGATAGCGCACGCGCAATGATGGATCGAATACCGACGCCGTTGCGAGGTTTTTTCTTACAGGCGACGCCGACGAGCCGATATTTGGACGCGTTGGAGGCGCGCGATTTCGACGTCTTTGATGATTCTGTCGCCAAGGGCGGTGCGCCCGTGATTCTCCAGGCGCGCATCGCTTGGAATGCATTTAGATGCACGTATTGATCCAATTCTCTTTAGTGGTGGTGTGTAATAATACGCGAACATTAGTTTAGAACGCGAAACGCGAGAGCTCGTCGTCGACGTACGTCGCGCGTCCTCGCCATCTTTTTGATATATTTCTTGTTGGTGTCATCACAAACAACACTAATTGCTCATCTCACTTCTATTTTCGTCCATCCCATCGCTAAAGTAACTTAGATGTTCGAAGGGTACAACATGCACCGCACCTTGGCGCCCATCGCGTTCGACGGCAACGGCTTCGCAAACTTGGCGCGAACAACCCCACTCGTCCCGTGCGGGCGCATCACCTTGCCCCACATCGTGCGGTAGTTTGTCCCTTGCTTCTTCGTCTTCGCCTTGTAGATGTAGCACAACTTCTTACCGGCATAGAAGCGCGTAGAAGGCGCGTCGGAGACGCCCTCGAGCTTGATCAAGCTCGTGTGGTTGTACTGGTTCATGCGCGCGCGCTTGAAACCGAGCACCAAGCCGCGGACGTACAATCTGCGTCATCGAACAAACACGAAAACACGATTGGTCAGTATATATTCCTCGATTCCATCGCGTCACCCGCGGCGTTCGCGCGCCGCCGCGGACGTCACCGTCGTCAAGACCTCGAGACCCCGACGACTAGGGTCTCGCATCACCATCCCATGCATGCCCCGACGCGCCGACGCGCTCCCGCCGCACGCGCCACCGCTCGACGCCCGCGCGCGCGTCACACATCACACCATCCCTCCCCGCGCGCGCGTTCGCGCCTCCACCGCGCGGTCGCGCGCGCACCCGCGCCCCAAACCTTCCCACACGCGCGTGAAAACCCCAAAAACGCGCGCGATCCGCGCGCGCGCATCGGTGCGCTTTACCGCGTCTCCACCGCCTCCGCGCGGGCACGCGACGGGGGAATCGGGTCAACGCGTGCGCGAAGCACCTACCTCGTGGGTTCACCTTTCGCCATCGTGGTCGTCGCGTCTCGAAAAGACGGAACGCGCGACGCATCGGCGCGCGCGCGTGCAGCCGCGACCGAGGGCGCACCGTTTTGACACTGTGAAACACGCGTGCGGCGTCCCTCGTGGTCCCTGATCGTGATTGGTCGTTTGAATATTTTCGTTCGGTTGACGGATGGGTCGACGCGCGACGCGGTGGTGGTCACAGCGCGACGCACAGGCGCGGACGTCACGCACCGTGCGTTGGAGGAGGCGCAGAACCATCGCACGTTGGTCTTCGCGCATCGCATCGTCGCAGTCGCACGTTCGTTCGCGGTGAGCTCGGGCGATTTGTGATTCGATTGGTCACACCAAAACATTGACGAGAGGTTAAGCCGAGCATTCGATGGGGTACGTGCCGCCGCACCTGCGCGGAGGCGGTGGAGACGACGACGGCGGCGGGGGCGATCGTAGGGATGATCGCGCGAGCGCTGGGCGAGGCGGTGGTGGATGGGATCGCGATGGTGGGCGCGGTGGCGGGCGAAACGACGGGTACGCGCCGCGAGGGTCGAGCGGACGCGGAGGCGGCGGCTCGTGCGAGCCCGTGTTCGAGCCGTGGAGACCGAGCGCGCGCGTCGAAGCGCTGACGGAGGAACAGAAGGCTGAGATTCGTGATCGTTTGGGGGTGATTGTGGAGGTGATTGAGGGCGAGGAGGAGGCGCCTTCGGCGATCGAGTCGTTTGAGGACATGTCGTTGTGCCGGGACGTGATGGCGGATATTAAGTTCCGTGAGTACGATAAGCCGTCACCGATTCAAGCGCAGGCTATTCCTGTTATTTTGAGCGGCCGCGATGTGTTGGGGTGCGCGGAGACGGGGAGTGGGAAGACGGCGGCGTTTTCTATTCCCATGGTGCAACACGCGTTGAACCAGGCGCCGTTGCGACAAGGCGATGGCCCGTTCGCGATCGTCATGGCGCCCACGCGTGAGTTGGCGCAACAGATTGAAGTCGAGGCGAAGACGTTTTCGCGCTCGTCCAAGGGGTTCAGAACGGCTATTGTCGTGGGCGGGACGAATATGCACGAACAGCGCAGCGCGTTACGCGGAGGCGTGCAAGTGATCGTCGCCACCCCGGGTCGTTTGATTGATCACTTGCAGCAAGGGAACACAAATTTATCTCGTGTTTCTTTCGTCGTCCTCGACGAGGCGGATCGTATGTTGGATATGGGTTTCGAACCGCAAATTCGCGAGGTGTTGATGAACCTTCCAAATCCGCACCAAACGCTCTTGTTCTCCGCCACCATGCCCAGCGAAGTCGAAGTGTTGGCGAGCGAGTACTTGAAGAAGCCTGTCAAAGTCAAGGTTGGCACTACGAGCGCGCCGACGGCCAATGTGTCGCAGCACTTAGAAAAAGTTGTTGACGCCGAAAAGGTGAACCGCCTCGTCGAGATGCTAATCGGCGAAAAGGTTGAAGCCGCCAAGCTCGGCACAGACATGCCCATGACGGTTGTATTCGTCGAACGCAAGAACCGTGCAGATGAGATTTCAGAACTTTTGAACGCCGAAGGCGTGCCTTCGGCGGCGCTCCACGGAGGACGCTCCCAAGGCGAGCGCGAAGCCGCACTTCACGACTACAAAACGGGACGGTGCTCCGTGCTCGTCGCCACAGACGTTGCTGCGCGCGGTTTGGACGTCAAAGGCGTCGCCCACGTAGTGAACATGGACTTACCCCGCAGTTTTGAAGATTACGTGCACCGCATCGGTCGTACCGGTCGCGCTGGTATGTCTGGTCGCTCGACATCGTACTACACCGACCGCGACTCTTTCATCGTGGCGCAAATTAAGCGCGCGTTGTTGGAGCTCGAATCTGGTAACGCATTCGCTTTTGCCACTGGTCGTGAAGCACGCGCCAAGGAGCGCGAAGAAGCCAAGGCTTGGCGTGAAGGCAAGCAACACGAGGCGGCAACGATTGAAACGGATAGCGGCGTCACCATCGCCGTTGACGACAAGTTTAAACACATGATGGTCTCCGCCGCGGCTGCGCCAGCCACGGCGTCGGGTGCGCCCGCCGCCGGCAACGCCGACGCCGCATTTGGATCCGATTCCGATGACGACTGGTAGAGAGAACAAAAGCATCATCAGCAAAGTTCATTAAACTGAACACAAGCCACGCGTCTTTTTTACAGAGCGCGACCCGCTCGCGAACGAGCCGACAACAACGTCGCCGCGAACGATAATATTTCCGCGCAAATCGCGTGCAAAACCGAATTCCGTTGTCACTTTCCTCTAATAGAGTTTGTTAGTCTCGTATCGATACACATACATCACCATCACAAAACCAACGCGCGACGCACCCGTGCGCCTTTCGGCCCCGCGCCGAGCGCGTCCTCGCCACACCACGGCGCGCAACCTTCCACACGCGCCATCGCAACGCGCGCGCACCGAACACGGCGAGAGGAAACCACGTACGACGCATCACGTCACACGCCGTCGCTCTCCTCTGCGGGTTCGTCGGTCGTCGGTGGAGATGAGCTCGACATCCAAGGTCGCTGACGTCGCCTTTAAGCTCACGACGTTTGGGCTTTTTACAACGACGGTGGTTTCAGGACTATGGTTCGCAGCGACGTCAGTGAATGGGTTTGTTCATTACGGGAATGCGGCGAATGCGGCCAAGCGCGAGGAAGAGACGAAAAAGTAGGGCGCGGATGGAGTTTTGGAGCGAGAGGCGCGTCGAACGACGAGGCGGAGCGAGAGACTAAAGTTGTAGCATTAGCACATATTGATCAGGCATTTAATGAATTACTAGTATACAAATTTCTAATTGGTGGTAGTTGAGTATATCTTAGCGAATCGGATCTTCTTCGCGAGTGTACGCGAGGAGTGTTTTGACGATTTTAGCCGTCTTTGCGAATGCCAGAGTGCATGTATTCGCTGGTGCTCACAGAAATAAAACTATCCCATCGTCGTCAATGCACAGATTGATGCGAAACTTCGTCAGACGGTGAGTATCCTGACGTTACGCATACGTGCTTGATTTCAGCGCTATGCGCTAAGCAGAGTCGACACGGCGTGCGTTTATGTCAAGGGTCTCATTTTCGCTCTTCATAGTGAAAATATGAAAAACCGTCGTGAAATTGCGATCGACCGCACATCGCGAGCGCGGGACGCACCACGATGACTGACGCGCGAGATGAATACACGCCGCTTGTCGCGCGCGGTGATGCAGGCGCGACGCGTCGCGCGCGTCTGACCGTCGCCGCGCGTCGCGCCGCGGCGATCGTCGGCGTGCTCGTCTGTGCCCTAGGGTGTTACGCCCTCGTCAGCGGTCGCGCGTCTTCTCTGGGCGCGATCACGAACTGGGCGTTCGCGGGTACTCAGTCGCCGAGCTTGACGTTTACGCTGGATGCGAGCTGGATCGCGAAAGACGTGCGTGCGATGAACAAAGCGTTCTTCAACTCGCCGCTCAGCAAGGCGTTCGTCGTCAAGCACAACTACGGCGCGGGCTCCTTCTTCAAGGACGAAGAAAAGATCCCGATGACGCGTATCGGACTGAGAAAATGGACGCTTACGACGACCTCGGTGAACTACGAGTACGGTTTTATGCTGGAAAATGAGGCTGGGGAAGAGTTGCGGGAGATCGGGCCGGCGTACGTGGAGTCGGGGGATGACGTCATCGCGCCGAGCAAATTCATGAAGGACTGTACGGTGGGATTCGGAAAGTATCGCAATCGATTGGTATCACAAGAGAGTGGTGCGTCGTCAAGCATCAATGCGTGTTTCGGGTCATGCGACGAAGACTGCGTGTTACCGGACGCGCCAACACCGTTGGGGACGCTCGACGCCTCTGGCTACACGGGCGGAAGCAAGTGGGTAGGCAGCCAGATGAGTTGCGACCTCGGATCGGAAACGACATACGATCAAGCATCGAAATCGTTCTTTATCAGTGGAACGCGGAACAGTTTGATCATTTGTCCGCACGATATCGGCCCAAAGAATCATCCAGAACTCACAATTGAAGTTGTCTTCAAATTGGACCAAAGCTTTGATTCGTCGAAGTCATATGGCTGGATTTTTGGCCACGATAACGGTGGTTATGACCGCTCTTTCATCATCTCGGACGAACGTTTCGGCGGAGGCATCGCGAGTGGTGTTGGGAGCGTCTACAACTCAGGCATGCCAACACCTACAAAAGGTGTGTGGCACCATGGTCTGGCTGTATTTCGACAAGGCGTAAAAGATGGCTCTTACACAGCCCTCGACGGTGTTAGATCGCCAAGAAGAGCAACGGCAAATAACGGTGAAGGTTTACCGGACTTCTCTATCGGAGGACTTGCTAAAACTCTTCCCGTGGACCATTCAATGAAGGGTTACATAAAGTCGTTCAATTTCTATGCCGGCGCCTTATCGGAGGATCAAATCGAAGCCATGTACGTGAAAAACACTCCATGGCCATAATCGTCTCGTAGTAGCGTGATCTAAGTTTTGAAAAAACCGGTAACGGATGCATAATGTTTGTACACACCGGTACCCACTCTTGCACTACTAGCACAGTACAAGTACGTCAGGTTCCATTACCGGTAGTTCTTTTAATACGTATTACCAACAGTGTTGTTTAGGCCTAAGTGCGCGCGAAACCTGCTAGGCGGTGTTGGTACAACATTTGGCAAGGCGAGCATTCTCGAGCACGCTGGCGATGTACACGGCGCGATACCCCATTTGTTTGATGGGTGCGCTGATTTAAAATTGATCAGGCATTTAATGAATTACTAGTATACAAATTTCTAATTGGTGGTAGTTGAGTATATCTTAGCGAATCGGATCTTCTTCGCGAGTGTACGCGAGGAGTGTTTTGACGATTTTAGCTCCGTCTTCGCGAATGCCAGAGTGCATGTATTCGCTGGTGCTCCACACGCGCGCGCCTTTGATTTTAGCCGCCGTCTCCGCAGCGAGATTGAAATCGACAAACATGTCTTCAACGTACGACGCGCACGCCACTGGTGCGGTGGTGCGAGCTAATTGTTCGTCGTCGTAGAGCTTGGACCAGGTGCTCGAGGCGCTCGAGGCGAAGACGTCGCGGACCCTCGCGTACGGCTTCAACTCTTCGACACCAAACTCTTTGTCGAAGAATTCCTTGAATACCATTTCGCCAGTGAAATATACTTTTTTGTTCTCCACCCCAGACAACACGTCGGTGTGGTCGAACTCTCGAGCGAAGGCTTTCATGGCTTCGTTCGCGCCGCCGTACGCGTTGCCTTCGTTGCAATAAATCGACTCGTGCAGAATCCCGTACAGCGGGTTTGTGGAAAAGTGCCGGAACGTGTTTTCGATGTCAATCAACACCTTGTGCGAGATCGGCTGTCCAATCACTACGTTTTCGAGCATAAAGTGCAAGCGCTCCATGCCAGAAGCCGTGCCTAGATTTGAAAATCCAAGCGCTTTAATGAGTGTCGCGCCCAAGCGACCTCCGCCGGGCAATCGAACGACGTGTTCGCTACAATATCGCAACAGATAGCATACGCGTTCGATGTCTTGAGGAAACCGAGCGTAATACTTTTCATTTTGAGCAATCACGCGCTTGAAAAGTTCCCGATACGCACCCTCAGCCGATGCTTTCTCGTGCGTCAAAGGCGGCAAGCCGCCGGTGTACAACGCCTCCTTGACGCCCTCGGGCGCAAAGGACAAATACGTCGTGATGCAGAATCCCCCAAACGACTGCCCTAAAAGCGTCCACGTGGTATTTTCACCTGTGTGCCCTAAAAGCGTCCTTCTAATCAATTCGGCGTCTTTCACGATTGAATCTGCACGAAAGCACATTAATAATCTAGCGGCGTTTTTCGCCCAGTCGGCATCCGCGTCGCCGCCGACGAACACTTCGGGTTGCCAATCTCCCAACTCTGCGCTCGCTGGTACGCGCACGAGCTCGGCGTCCGACCTCCCAGTGCCTCGTTGATCAAGTAAGAATACCCTGTGTTCGTTCACGAGCTCTCCGATCCATCCACCGGACGCGTCAGGACGACCCGCTTCAAAGCCCGGTCCGCCTTGTAAGAATAAAACTGACGGCAACGAAGCGCGCTTCGCCTCGTCGTCGTTCCCGCGAGAACTTTTGACGACTTCTCGAACGAACACGCGCATTGTTGGTGAGGTCTCGGGATTGTTCCAATCGATTGGGCACTGCGTACGGCGATATAGAGGTTAGGAGCGCGCCCAAAGGAGGAGTAATCAGAGAGTGAGCGAATGAGCGAGCGCATGCATGCGCGCGTGACGCACCGAAATGAAATGGTCGGTCAAGTGTAAGCCTTTCACGCGGAAGGTTTCGGGGACGTCGTGCGTGCCCATGGGCGTTAAGCGGTCCCAAGTGTTGACTGGGACGCGCGGCGACGTCGCGGAGGGGACGTGCGACGCGCGCGTATGCGCGAGCGTTGCAGACATGCGTATGAAGCGTGATGTGAACGACGGTGGTATGCGTGCGTGTGTGAGTGTTGGCGATGCCGGTGACGTCGAGGCGCGCATGTGTCAAAGTGAGGTGTCTGTTGTTGCGTCGTTTCGTTTCAACTAGTAGGCAGATTTTTTTATTAAAGGGCAACTAGGACGACGCCGGGGACGATTCGTCGTCTGCGGCATTGAGCAACGCTCCGGTTTGGTTTATTTCCGCACGCAATTCGTCCATGCGCTCTTGCTCGACTCGTTTGCGTTCTTTGGTTTCATCCGCCGAACTGTTTGGGTTTATCGACGGAGACGCGTCCTTCATCGCGCCGCGAATCAATCCCTCAACCGTACTCACAGCTGTGAATGCGTTGCGAAGTGCTTCGCTCTCGTCAGCCTCGTCAGCGGCTTGCTCCGCCATGGCGAGTTGAACCTTGAGGGCTTCATACTTTTGCATCAACTCTTGCCTTCTCGTGGTGAACTGAGACGGGAAGAGCTGGGGAAAGTACCGTTGAATAAAACCAAACACCAACACGTGTCCGACCGGGGTGATGGGCGTAATAAGAATAATCATAAAAGGAATGAAAGTGAATACGTCGAGGAAGGTTCGACGGAGCGTTTGAACCTCGCGAGGACGTAGCGTCGTGCCTAACAAGGCGCGAGAGAACAGACGTAGCGACGTGCCAATGTCAGAACCAAGGAGTGCCACACCGCGCGCGAGGAAGCTCGCCCCTTCGCGGATAGTCGCAATCGACTCTTCAACAGTCACCACGATGCGTTCTTTGGTGACTTCCCACGAGAACTGCCCACCAGGCTCGTCGCGAATTGCCAAGCGCGATTTCATGTCGGGAATTTCCATCGCCAACTTTGACAACGACTCATCGTCAATCAACGCCGACTCTTTGCGGTCAACGAAGGAAATCAGGCGTCTCAGCGACGCATCTATGACGCCAAACTCAGCCACCATGAGTGCCATCTCATCCATCTCAGCTGTGGATAATCTATCTGGCGGCGACGCCACCTCTTCCTCCAGCGCGAGCATGATGCGCTCCATCTCCATTTGGAGCGTTCTCACCGCAAACACACGTCGGAGTGTGGATACCTTTTCATCACTTTCTCTAATTTTATCCCCTAATGCGACTCGGGAGAGTAAAGAGCTACGACCTTGCGCCATGATGGCGTCGCGCGCCTTTTGCGCCTCGCTCAACGCCTTGTCTCTGTCTTGCACTTCGAGCATCAAGCGCAAAACTCGCGCTTCTCGCGCCTCACGCTTCACGCTAGGCTTCGGAAATGGTTGTAACGCATCAACAATACCAACGTCGTCTACCCTACGACCGTTGATACGCGCCCACACGCCCTTGGAGTACTGCGCGACGTTTTGAATCGACCCGACGGGTTTCGCGCGTAGTTGCTCTAAACCCTCTCCCAACACCCCCTCCGCGCTGCGCACCTTACGCGAGGTGAACCGACCAACCTTTCTCCCGAGTGGACGCAACCTCGCACCCACCTGGCTTTCGCCTTGGTCTTCACCCACCATTGCTAACTGTTCTTTTGATTTGGCCAACGCCTCGCGTGCCTCGCTCAACGACTTGTACGGCAGCCGCGCCGACATCTCATCACACCGCGCCTCGACGCGTTTCGCACAATCTAAGAACTTCTCTTCCGCACTCGCGCGCGCCTTGTCTGGTTCATCGAAAAGCATGTCCCACTTACCATCCAAGAGCGCCGTCGCCGAGCGCAATAAATCGCCCTCCGTCTCCATCGTCGTCACCGCCTCCACAAACTCCTCTAAAGTGCTCATCGCCTCTTCTAACTCCACGCTTGGTACCGCAAATTCATCTAAACGCTTCCCACCGCACACCATACCCTTCCCATCGCTACCTTCGACGCCATCTTCCCCCGACGCGCCGCCGACGTCAAAGTAATCCCTCGACAACTTGGACTCGCAGTCCACCACCACGCCATACAAATCCTTCAGCGTCGTCAGCGCCTCGAGCCGCATCAACCTCTTCTGCGCATCCCTCGCCGCATCTTCCTCCGTCGCGAGCGGCTCGGCGCCCGCAGACGACGACGCGCCGCCGAACCCGCTCGCGTTTGGGTCTCCAAACCCGCTCGCGTCATCGCTCGACGACAACGCGCGCACACGCGACGACGACGACGCGCGCGTGACATCGCGCGTACGCACCGACATCATCGTCACGTCACCACCACCATCGCCGCTCGATGACGCGACGCGCGACAGACGCCGTCGATGCGCGTCGATGATTAATCCTCCGTGCCGTTGCTGCGCCGACGCGGCGCAGCGCACGCGTCGTCGCGTCGTCGCCTCGCGCGCGCGAGGCGCGGCCGCGCCGCCGCGGGCGGGCGCCGAGGGCATGGATGCGGCGAACATCGCGCGAGGCGTTCGCGCGCCGTGCGCGGCGGCGACGATGGGCGTCGACGTGTGCGGGCGCCGCGTCGACGGGATGCCTGATACGCGCGCAGGATACGTCACGTCACGGCGTATATATTAGGGTTCACGTATATGCGTCTGAAATGGACGAGAGTACGACGAGCGTCATCGATGTGGGATTCCGGGTGATTTTGTGTGTCCAGTTCATATGGTTTGTGTGGGGTTGAATAGTGAAGGGTCGCACGCGTTCGCGGGGGGTGTGAGGGGGGTTGGCGCGTGGTCGTGATTGGCGAAATGTCCCGATTTTTTTATCTTTTTTTATCTTTCGCGGCGGACGCATCGATGATGCCGAACGACCTGGTGCGTCGGTCGTCAGACGACGGCTGTGTCGCCGACGCACGGACACGGACACGGACGCGGACGCGGACGAACGATATGCCGCCTCGCGCACCGTACACCAAGCCCGAAGTCTTGGGCGCGGCGTGCTGGCAAACCATGGACAAGGTGAACGCGGAGCTCTTCGCGTTGACGCACGGCGCGCTGGTGCGACAAATTTTAAAAGATTGCGAAGACGATATCGACGCGGCGAACGCCAAGTTGGACGCCATGGGATATTCAATGGGGACTCGAATGATTGAGGAGTATTTGAGTAAGACGTTGACGTCGTCGGCCACGCCTGGGGCGGGAAAGTGTGGGACGTTTGAGGAGGCGGCGGAGGCGGTGGCGAAGATTGGATTGCGCATGTTTTTAAACGTCGGTGCGCGGTGTGTGGATTGGGATGAGGAACGGACAAAGTGTACAATTGAGATGGATGGGAATCCGTTGGCGATGTTTGTCGAATTGCCGGAAAAGTATGGGAATTTGGGGTATTGTAACGCGTTGTGCGGGGCGATTCGCGGGGCGTTGGAAATGGTTCGGTTTCGCGTCACGTGTACGATGGCGAGCGATCCGTTAAAGACGCCCCACGTGCCGGATGCGCTTTTTGCGATTCGCATGGAGCTGATTGAGATCGTGCCTGAGGAGTACCCGTTCGACGAATAGTAGGAGACGTGTAAAATTGTTGATTTTCTTGTAGTACTAAACGCGTTTCGCGCGCGTAAAATTAAAAAATAATACGTCGTAGGTGAAGTAGTGTATACATGGTGGACGAACGGCGCGTGTAAACAGGCAGAACTTCGCATCGCCGTAACATCAATCCTCCCAATCTTTACTTTTAAATGATCCCAAGCTTCGTTCGTAACCACGCCGGGAAGAACATGCGCGTGAAGCCCTCGCCTTTGACGATTGGGAAAATAATCTTGCACGCGCCGGCTAAAATGTTGCCCCCTTTGAAAATTCTCTCGGGCGTGGGCAGAGGCACCATCAACCGCCCTACACCAAACACGGCGACGCTGAAGAAGTGGCTCACCAAGTTGAGCGGGTTTGGGTCGAGGCCAGAAAGCAAAGCAATCGGACCTCGAGCGTAGCCGCCGCCGAGCTTCAAGTACTCAAAGCACGCTTGACGCATCTCCTCCATGCTCGAGTCGCCGCTCGAGCAAAACACCGCGTACAACGCATTTGCTAGGGTGTTAATCGTCAACGCCGGGCGCGTACGATGGCGGTAGAACTCATCCAACTTTGCCCCAGTCTTTACCGGATCGGTGAAATCTGGCAACGGCGAAAGCATGGATTGAAACGTGGCGATGTCGTTGAGCGCCACCGTCATGCCGCCGCCAGTCAACGGGTGGCGCATGTTAAACGCATCGCCCAAGAGCACCGCACCGGGTGTTCTCGCAGGCTTTGCCGCCATTGTCTTGTTCGGCATCGACCTGAACTGACCATCCTCCACAGCCTTGATCAAATGCGACTGCAATTGCTGCGGCACTTGTGGGACGATTTTTTCCAACACGTACTTGGCCATTTCACCCTTGGCGACGCTCGGCATCTTTACCGACGACGGAATGTCTACTAAACATCGCACCTCGCTAGAAGAGATGGGATAAAATAACACGGGCGAAGGGTCGCCTAAAACAACGTGACCGTGACTGCCATTGGGTAAAAGATCGCTCGGCGCGCCTCGTAAAATCAACCCGACAAAGTGGCTCGGGTGCTCCGGCGTCGCTTGGCTCAATTTCGAACGCAAGCTGCTAAAGTGCCCATCGCACACCACCGTAAGTGGGGCAAAGATTGTTTTCGTCTCGCTCTTCGTCGAAATGACCGTCTGAGTCTTCTCATCCCACGTATCGCCCGTGGTGTACGACACGCCGGCGACGACTTCACCCTCGGACCACTCGTCGCCACGCGCGTTGAGCAGCTTTTTCACCGTCCCTTGACGCAATTCCACGCCCTCGACCGCTTTCGCCGCCTCTCGAAGCTTTTGCACGAACCGACCATTATGAAAACTTCGCCCTGCGACGTCATCCGAGCGCCCTTCGAGCGGATACGTCATCGTCGCTACCTCGCCATCCTTGAACATCGTGTACCCGTACACCTTTTGCGCATCAATCCCCTCAACGCACGACTCCAACCCAAGCTCCTTGAGCTTCAAATACCCACCAGGTTGTAACAACTCACCAACGATGCGATCAGGCTGCTTCATATCGCGCTCGAGCACGAGAACCTTACGCCCTTCTCGCCCGAGCGCGTGCGCCAACGACGCCCCAGCCACACCCGCGCCGACGATAACCACGTCCCATCGCCCCGTCTCATCCTCCTCCGCATCACCCACGCGCGCGCGCGCGTCCCCACTCTCCCCGCGCGTCGTCTTTGACGACGACGACGACCGTCGACGAAATGACAACGACACCATCCAACGCACACGTCGTCGTCGTCGTCGTCGTCGTTCGCCCGTTCGAGGTGCACCCAATCAAATCAAATCAATCCCGCGACGAACCCGCGCGCTCGGCGCCCGGTCGCCCCCCCCCGGGTTCGTCGTCCTCGAATCGCGCGCACGAAAGTCGTTCGCGATCGTTCGCGCGCGTCGTTCGGTGCGCGCACGCGTCGCGGTATGCCGCGGCGATCCGATCCGATCCGATCCATCCATCCAGCCAGCCATCCATGCATCCATCCTGGATAAACCCTGGATAAACCCTAAACCCTAACCGCGTCAGAGGAGTCCCTCGAGCTCGACGAGTCATGCACGGGGCCCAACCCAATAGCACACTACATACATTGTGTCTTTGAGCGCCATCAGATCACGTCGACGACGCGTGCGCGAACACCCGCACGCGTCCACGGCACCGTCGGTGCGCCAACACCCTCGCGCAGCTGTGGCGCGACGCGCACCAGCGGCGCGTCAGTCGCCCGCGCGTGACGGATTCGCCCGCGCGAATCGATGACGAGCGTGAAGAGCATGGATGCGCGCGACGAACGCACGCCGCTGGTGCGCGATGAAGACGCGACGCGACGCGCGCGATCGTCGTCGACGCGGTCGCGCGTCGTGGGCGGACTGGCGATCGCCGCGACGATCGCGCTGGGCGTCGTCGGTCGCGCGCGACGGGTGGCGCTCGGCGCGAACGAGCGCACGGTGACGTTTACCGTCGACGCGGGATGTCCACCGGAAGAGTTCAGGCTCCGAAAACCGGGTTTCTTTGAGAAGTCGGTGGTGAGTGTGCGATTGCTGACGAAGTGCCCGCCGCAAGTGGGCGGGGACTGGACGTTTAAGGATATGCGTCGGATTCCGGCGACAAAGCAGTACAGCACGACGGCGACGGTGGCAGATGAGTGTGAATACGGGTTTGCGCTCGTGAATGAAGACGGTGATGAAATGTATGATGTTGGCGGTGATAACGTGGATGTTCCGCTGAAGGGCGGCGAGTGCATTACACCGACTCCCGCGGGTGGAAACTTGTACTGGAATCGAAGAGTGAGCTCGCTCAACGGCGCGAATTCAGTGAAGTGGGCCTGGGGACACTGTCAAGAGGAGTGCCCGATCTTGTGTAAGATTATCGCTCTGAGTGACGAAGACGAGAACAATGTGTACAGCGTACTCGAACGGGACAAGGATGAGATCTGGCACAGAGCTGAGGGCAAGTTTAAAACAGTTCACGCCGGGTACAACGATCTCTGGGCGGTAAAAGAAGACGACAGCGTGCACATTACGACGATTGACGCGTTGGACATTACGGGAAGCTCTTGGAGGAAGGCGGCGGCGACCCCTGGTGCTCTGAAGTCCATCGATGTTGGCCTCGAAGAGGCTTACTTTGTCAGAACGGATAACAAGTACTATGCCAAGCCGGCTAACGACCTCGGAAGCTGGCGCGTAATGCCAGGAGGTTTGAAACACGTTGCCGTCGGCAAAGAATGGCTATTTGGTCTCACTTGGAGTAGTGGTGCGGCTGCCACATCTAACTGGGTGTGGGCGTGCGAGCTTCCGTGTACTGGGAGAGGTATTCATACGAATTTCCCAGAGAACCGAACGCCGCGACAATGCGAAGTCTCGCTCGAATACGTGTTCTGCACGTCTGACACAAACAAAGTATACCGAACTGGAGCCAGACTAAGCTGGTTTAAAAACGGAAAGGACGGCGCTAAATGGGGTTGGCCCACGACTCGCCCCGCGTCTGTGTGGGAGCTCGTTCCAAACATTGAAGCCAAAATGGTCACCGTCGGCGACTACAATGTCTGGGCGATTGACACCGATGGCACGCTCAAATTCTGTGCGCAACCATGCGCAACTGGAAATTGGATCAAACCGACTGGTGTACCGAAAGGCATCGTCTACATCGATGCGTCCAAGTACAACTAATACACTTTCCCCGATGTCGCAAGCGCGCGCCGAACGTTTCTCCAAACAGGAGGCGATGCGTGACGCGCAACCACTACAGATACTCTTAGTGGTACGTTTTGACTGCTTTTTATTTGTATTAGCGGTACGTTTTGAACTACTCCTTTTAATCCTTTTACTATCCTCATAGTAATAATACACACGATACAGTCTCATTTGAACTCGCAAACAACTCGCACGGAGAAGCCGAACACAAATCCGACGACGCGATTTCACATCCAGATGTTCATTCATCAGCACCAACACTTGAAGCACACGTTCATTCAAGTGTTAAAATAATCTCCAGTACACAGTATAGCATGTCCAACGTGCGCCCAGGCGTATCCGTGCCGTCTCGTCGCCTCGTGATCGATGCGTCCCATCGCGTGCATCTCGATCGAGTTCGCGCATCGATGGAACGCGCGCGCGATCGATGCGGGATGTGGGTCGGGGCGTGGGGTGATGGTGGCTTCGAATGTCCGAATGTCCGAACAACAAGGGACGGCGGCGGTGGCGACGACGACGACGACGACGACGACGCGAGTGTGCGACGCATGGGGACACCGACGCGACGGCGCGACGGTGACGCGACGGCGTCGTCGTCGTCGTCGTCGTCGTCGAGTGGTGGAGGTGGCGACGGCTCGTCGTCGTCGTCGTCGAGCGAGGACGACCGAGGCGGCGTTGGCGTCGATGGCGGCTCGACGAAGACGAAGAAGACATCGGCGCGCGACATGTTGGGCGACGAGACGAGCGATGACGACGATGGTGACGATGGACGGATGATGAAGAAACGCGCGTCGTCGACGACGACGACGACGTCGTTGAAGATTAATAAGTCGTTCGCGGCGAGGTTTGAGCATAATGAGCGGAGGAAGGAGATGCACCGATTGCAAGCCAAGCTCGAGCGCGAGTACGCGACAAAGGCGTTGGGGGCGACGACGACGAGCGACGGTGATGATGATGATGATGATGATGACAGTGATTCGAGTGCGACTGATAGCGAGGAAGAGGAGGAGCTCGAACAGGCGTTCGACGCGACGTTTGCGGACGCGTTGGCGAAGATTCGCAGACGGGACCCGTCGATTTACGACGAAGAGACGAAACTCTTCGCGGATGAAAGCGATGATGACGATGATGGCAAGGCGAAGACAAAGGTTGTTGAGAAAAAGAAGAACAAAAAGGCAACGCTTCGTGAGGTTACGGCGACGCAGTTACTCGAAGGTGGAGCGACGGCACTTGAAGACGCAGAAGAAGAGGCGGCGCGAGGCGCGGACGCCGGACCGACGTACGTCGAGGAACAAGCGGCGTTGAAACGGGCGTTTCAAGACGCCGTCGAGGGCAGTGACGACGATGACGATGAGGATGATGGCGGACTGGTGGTAAAGACGCGCGCGGAGAAAATGGTGGCGGATGCGGCGGCGACGGAAAAGTTGGATGAATATTTCAACGCGCGCGCCGCAGAATCGTCGCTCGGATTGAGCGCCGAGGATAAATTCTTACGTGAATACTTGATGGAGAAGAAATGGCTCAAAGATGACGAAAAGAAATCCTTCAAGTTCAGCGGCGGCGTTCAGGACGACGACGATGATGACGACGATGACGACGATGACGATAATGATGACGGCGGAGATTCAGAGAGCGACTCGGAGCTTTTGCAACGCGCCGACGAGTTCGAGCACAAGTACAACTTTAGGTTTGAAGAGCCCGGTGCTGATCAAATCGTGTCGCACTCGAGACACATCGAAGGTTTGATTCGTAAGAAGGATACGCGACGTAGCGATAAGCGACGAGAAACGAAGGAGCGCAAAGAGTCTGAACGAGCTAAATTGCTCGCCGAAGTGCGCCGGTTGAAAAACTTGAAGCGCGATGAAATCAACAGCAAGATGAAGCAGATTTCGTCCATCGGTGGCATCAAGGACACAAAAGGTGTTTTGTCTACGGCAGATTTTACCACCGAGTTTGACCCCGACGCGCACGACAAGGCGATGCAACAAATGTACGGCGACGAGTACTACGAACAAGGCGAAGACGACGCCGACGCGCTAGAAAAGCCCGAGTTTGGCGATCTCGAGGAAGAATTAGCTTTGGTGCTGAAAAACAAGGGTGATAATCCCCTCAAGGGCGAGAGCACTGACAAAGGCTTCGACGCGCTGCGCGCAAACATCGAAGGCAGGTCCAGAGAGTTTCTCGCGAGTATCGCCGGAAACGCCATCGATGACGATGACGATGACGATGACGATGACGATGACGATGGTGATGACAACGATGACGACAATACCACCAACGAAGGCGATAATAGGTTTAGCAAACGCGCGTCAAAGCGTTGGCGCAAGGAGCTCATGGCAAAGATGGATGAATATTACAACCTCGACGCTGAGGATTTCATCGGCGACTTGCCCGTGCGCTTCGCGTACAAGGAGGTGGCGCCCAAAATGTTTGGTTTAACCACCAAGGACGTGCTGACGATGGATGATAAATCTCTGAATGCGATTGTAGGATTGAAGAAGTTAGC
>Ga0181558_10001424_pt1 | contig 22981 bp, 20 predicted proteins | sample 011ome_22_FD_133754 | JGI IMG/M metagenome (GOLD analysis project Ga0181558, IMG submission 133754) | Coastal salt marsh microbial communities from the Groves Creek Marsh, Skidaway Island, Georgia - 011507BT metaG (megahit assembly) | ecosystem: Environmental > Aquatic > Marine > Intertidal...
GCTTCTAAAATCTTTTTTAATTGGCCAAATTGATCTAGGACCAATTCCTGCATTTCCAAGTCTGTATGCCCCAATTCGATGCCAATGGAAGCAAATTCTCGTTCCGCACGCATCCGGAAATAAATATCTTTTACCCCAGTTTTGTAATTGGGCCAATTGATTCTTCTCCCATAAGAATTTGGAACAGGCTTCATGTAAAGTCCAAAAGTAATCCAAAATTCCGTTCGAATTTTCGAGAGTTCTGCTCGGGTATACATGAATTACTTAGGAAAAATCTTCCGGATAGGAAACGGTCACGCCCGAAAAGTCCAACACCCCCCCGATGGCAGGCTGGTGTTTTTTGAGGGTAATTCGAATTTGACTTGCTTGAGGATAAGCGCTACGAATATCCTGAATGATGCCGTATCCTAGATGTTCAAGCAATTGGACTCTAGTTTCCATCCGAGACTTTACCAACTGGTACAGATGGGCGTAATCTACCGTTCCTTCAAGGCAATCAGTACGCATTGCTTCATCAAAATTGGTATCGAGCTCCAAGTCTAAAGTAAATCGGTTGCCAAGCACCTTTTCCTCCGGATACACGCCATGGTATCCAAAAAACTCCATACCGGATAAAAGAACTCTTCCCATTAGTCAAATTGGTCAAAAAACGACCCTGAACCATTTTCTCCCTTATCTTCTTTCTTTGTATCCAATTCCTCCGATGGAGGAGTCTCGTGCATAGGTTCAGACTCTGCTTGGATTTCTTGGTGATGATTGACCTGTTTTACTTCCTCCTCAGGAAAATCCTCTTCCTTCTGATCTTGTTCTTCATCACCTTGGTTTTTTTCCTCCTCTGCAAGATGTTCATCTTCCTCGTAGGTTTCCTCCTCAAGCGCTACTTCTTCTTCCGTTGTTTCCTCAAGGACCTCATGTTCGCCCTCAAAAGTTGAGTCATCTCTTTTTTCAAAATGACTTGCATGATCAACTCCCAAATCAGACTCTTCTTCGTCCCCTACTTGAGAAAGATTCATTTCTTCATCGCCCCCCTTAACCTGTGGATCTTCGTCCTGAAATTCTTCCGGCTCCATTTCCGGCTCTTCAGGAATTGTCTGACTTACTGATGCAAGATTATCCGCATTTGCTGCAGAAAAATGATTGGAACGACTCAGTTCTTCAAGTGCACGCTGGTAGGCTTTGGTGTCAATTCTAGAAAAATGGCTATCAGAAAGTTCCAATTGATTCATCGCATCTTGGGACAACCTACGCAAACTCTTCACTAAGGCTTCTCTTTGCTCTACCAATCCTTCGTAGCTTCTAAGTAGCCCTTTTATGGATTCGTTTAGCTCCCGCATCGTTTCCTTTGCTTTTGCTTCCGCTGCAGCGGTAATTATTTGCGCTTGTTCCTTTGAATAGGCTTCCAACTTGCCCGAATAGTTTTGTGCTTCCCTACTTGTGTCTTCCGCAATTTGATTGGCTTCAGCAATGATTTGATCTGCTGCTTCTGTTGCTTCTGTAATGATAGCGGCGCCGGTATCCTCAGCTGTTTTTAAGGTCCGAAACAAGGAGTCTTCCACATCTTTGAGACGTTGTGCTTCTGCTTCCACTTGCTGCAATCTGCTGCGAAGCTCCAAATTCTCTTGATTGACTTGCTCCATAGCCACGCTCATTTCTTCTAAGAAGCTGGCCACTTGCTTTTTTTCAAAGCCTCGAAATGAGGTTTCAAATGTTTTTTGCCGAATGGCAGTAGGAGAAATTTTCATAAATTTTAAGTTTCAATTTGCCAAATAGCGACTGTTCGGTCATCCGACACCGACACAATAACACCAGAATACGTACTCCAAAAGACTTTGTTGATTGATGTGCCATGCCCAGCATTTCTAGCCTTATCAATAACTTTGAGTAAACTTCGATTTGCTACATCCCAAATTTTGAGGGATTTATCCATGGAACAGGTGACCAAATAGTTTCCGTCTTGACGGAAAGATAAAAAATTAATGGCATACAAATGAGCCACTATCTTTTCGTCCAACGAATAGGTGGCAGCGTTCCAAAATTTCAAGCATGCGTCACGTGCTCCTGAGACCAGCACGGTTTCATCCGGACTGTAAGCTAAAGCAAAAACAGAATTACTATGCCCCTCTAACCTAGTAATAGGCGAAATATCAGTTGCTAGATCCATTACTTGAATACTATGATCACTGAATCCCAATGCCAAATGCTTTTTTAATGGGGCAATCGCAAGTACCCGAATGGATTTGGAAGATAGTTTGATGTATCTTTTAATTGCACGTGCTTCTAGGTCAACAATCACTAACAATCCATCGCCTGTGGCCACAAATAGTTCTTCACCGAACACTTTCAAATCAAAAATAGCTGCTGAGCTTAATTTCAAATTCCAACTTTCCTTCTTTTCCGCCAAGTCAATTACGTGGATTCCTTCGTAATTGTGACCTACAATCAAGGTGTTTCTTTTGGAATCTACCTCTAGCGCATACACCGAATGCGGAAGTCGAGCCAATAGGACCCCGTCTTTAGGATGATCCAAATCCCATTCTACCACCATCCCATCACCAGCACCCGTGTAAAAATACCGAGGATTACCCCCTTCGCGCAAAGCATAAATACAGTCATTATGTCCAGTAAGGGTATGTAATTTATTTACTTGGATTTTTGACATATATTCGAGCATCACTCTTGACTGCGCCTTTCAGGCCTATGCAAACAAAAATAGAAAAAATTGATTCTTCCTCAGCCTTGGCAGTAAAGATTATCGACTCCTTATGCGAAAAGGATTTTGATTTTTTGAGCTTTCGAGAAAAACTTACCTTTGCCAACATCTCTCATCTAGAGAAAAAAAAGGAATGGGGAACCGCTAGACTTGCAGTGCAAGAGGCGCTTAACCACTTACAAATTCCTTATCCTGGCTTTTATAAGGACGAACACGGTAAATCCCACCCCATGAATGGACAAGGATTTGTTTCGCTCAGCCACACCCGCGGCTATGCAGCAGCCATATACCACCGCGAACTTCCTGTAGGGATTGACATCGAAGTAATCCGGGAAAAAATCGTGAAAATTGGATCTAAATTCTTAGTAGAAGAAGAGTTGGCCTTCCTTAATCAACAGCCTGCAGAATTAACAAAAGCCTGGTCTGCAAAAGAGTCTATTTTTAAATGTCATGGAAAAAAAGGAATATCCTTACGTGACAATATTCTATTAGAACCTTTTAATTCAGATGCCTCCCTTATAAAAGGGAAAATTCATGGAACAAATTTTGAAGATCACCATTACCAAGTGCAGGTAGAACAAACCGAAAGCCTTATCTTAACCTACACCATTTGGTAATTAATTCAACCAATTCAGGCATGAAAACAGCTTGTATAGCTCTCTTACTTTTTTTCGGGTCTGCCCTCAGCGGCCTAAGTCAAACAATGAGCTCCCTCACAGCAATCGAGGTAGTATCTGGTACTCAAAAAACAGCACTAGCACTGATCAAAGAAAGGGGATTGGTTTTGGTTTTCCATGATCCCAGCTGTCCTTTTGCTAGCTTGTATGAAAATCGAATCAAAGCATTGCAAACCAAGTTTGAAGGCCAAGGAATTGGTTTTGCATTAGTCAATCCACACCGATCCTCTTCCGAATCTGACTTGAATGAATTGCGTACTTACTGCAAAGAAAAAGGGCTTAATCTCCCCTACCTGATTGACGATCAACAACTTTGGGCATCTTATTTAAAAGCCAATAAAATTCCTGAAGCACTCTTGCTCATCCCCACTTCTGTAGGGGTAGAAGTAGTGTATAAAGGTGCGATTGACAACAATGCTCAATTGGAAACTGCCGTAACTGCACGCTACCTAGAGCAAGCAATTTTGCAAGTTCTTCGAAGTGAAAAACCAGCAGTAGGGCAAGTTAGAGCAGTAGGTTGCACTATCCGGTCCTATTAGTCAGCCAGAATTTCTAGGAGCTCTTTTACTTCTCCAAGTTTTGAAGATTCCCCAAGGTGTTCAAAGGCTGTGGCAAGATTTTTTAAAAATCGTAACACAATTGCCAAATTAGTGCATGGTTCAAAGTAGATAGATAGTGGATCTATTTTCAGTTGCTCCAAAAAATTCTGAATGTCTTTTTTTGAAAAAACAAGCCCCTTGTTAAAGGCGTTGATATAAAAATCCGAATCCCCTTGTTGGTAAATCAGCACAAATAAATTGGGAAGATTAACCCCAAAAATCGGTAATCCAAGTTTTTGCGAAACCAATAAATAAATACTACACAAGCTAATAGGATTTCCTTTTTTAGACTCCAGCACAGCAGAAAGCATACTATTACTTGGAGAATGAAAATTCTTTGTGTTGCCCGAAAACTGAAGCTGTTTAAAAAATACATGATTCAAAATTTTTACCTGGTCCAAGGGTTGCAAATTGGGTGAAAAATGCGTCCAAGCTTCTACATACAATTGATGAATCGCTGCTTGTAATGTTTCTAGCTCTAAATCCGGGTATTGATAGGTATTGAGGATCCAAAGACCTTCCAATAAATCCTGATTTTGGGAAGATTTCCAATCAATCAACCGTTGTTTGACTAACCCAAACTGTAAATCATGCACTAAGTCCTCCAATTCCTTCTGAAGGATTGGATTAAAACTTTCCTCCCATTTTTGCTCCAAAACCGGAATGACTGCAGCACCTAAACCAATCAATTTTTCACGAACATGCTGCTTTACTTCCCAGTCTGAGTCGTCTAGAAGTGAAATTAAAGCATCCAATTGAGAAGGAGAAAACATGGGTAGATATTCTATTTATTAGAATTATCCATACTTATACCAAGGGCTTCAGATTTGTTTGAATTACTGCAGATCATGGTTGGCAGACGATAGACCTCGGTCCACAAGCTGTCCACAGACCACAACTCACCTGAATGAAATTCAATCCTAAATATCTTTCGTTCCTGGAATCAAGGTGGATAATCAAACTATTAATTTTAACAACTAGCAACCGTATACTTCAGCTAGGGACTTCGCCACAATTTATTAAAAAAACCTCCCTGATTCTAAGAAGGTTTTCCTTCCAACTACGTTAATTAGTTGATCTCAATTTCGTCTTTATAGGCCTTGATAGAGCGATAAATGGCCGATGCCATGTACTCCTGACCTTGTTTGGATATCAAAAAACGCTCTTCTTCCGAATTGGATAGAAAGCCAAGTTCCACCAATACACTAGGCATGGATGGAGTCCACAACACATAGAGTGGGGCCTGCTTTACTCCACGACTTTTACGTCCTACCCTGTCTCTAAATTGTGTTTCTATGCGATCCGCTAAAGCGATACTGTTGCCTACATAGGCTTTTTGCATCAGGTTAAACATCATGTAAGACTCTGGAGAAGTAGGGTCAAAACCTTCGTATTCTTCTTTGTAGTTGTCTTCCAAGAGGATCACAGAGTTTTCTTTTTTTATGATGTCGAAATTCGCTTCAAAGTGCTTGGTTCCGATTACAAAGGTTTCTGTACCAAAGGCAGATTTATTAGCCGCTGCATTGGAGTGGATGGAAACGAATAAATCCGCCTTGTTGACATTGGCAATAATTGGGCGCTGCTTGAGTGCGGGAAAACTATCGTCAGAGCGCGTATAAATTACTTCTACATCTGGCATATTTTCCTTAATATACTTTCCTACCAAAAGAGTTACGGACAAATTGATATCCTTTTCTTTGGCTTTAGAACCAATATTTCCGGGATCTTTTCCTCCGTGACCTGCGTCCAACACGATTTTTCGCATACGAATAGCAGGCATCATGGTCTCATTCGGAATAAATCCACCGAATAAAAAGGGAACTAAAATTAGAAACCTTAACAGATTTTTTTTGGTTTTAAACCTTTCCATGAGGGCAATCGAGTTAACTTTACACGAAATTAATTTCAAAAATACTAAAAGCGAACGCAAGCGTGGCGAGAATTCGGATACTTTTTTTTATCCTTCTTACAAGTTGGTGGATCCATTTGGATGCTTCTGCACAGCAAAGTAGTCGGCCACAACGAGTAAGTAAAACAAGTGCTGCTATCCCAACCCTTGCACCACTACTTGATACCACGCTAGTCCAGCTAGATACGCTCACACAAGTTGATTCGGCAAATAATGTGCCTAAAAGTGGGATTGAAACTGAAATTCTTTATTTCGCAGAGGACAGTATCATTACGGACTTTACTGAAAACAAAGTCTATCTCTACAAAAATGCCTGGTTTGAGTACGGCACCATGCGACTGGATGCCGAACGCATTGTCATCGACTGGAAAAACTCCGAGCTCTATGCTTCAGGCATTTCAGATAGCTTGGGAGTAGTTTCTGGTAATCCTTTTTTTAAAGATGGAAATTCGGTCTACGAAATCCGGAAAGAGATGCGGTACAACTTTAAAACCCAAAAAGCAATCATCAAGGATGTAGTGACTGAACAACAGGATGGGGTACTCCGAGGCACAACCATCAAAAAAACGGAAGATGGCAGTGTATACTTGGATCATGGCTACTATACGACTTGCAAATTAACCAAGCCACACTGGCACATTTCTTCTTCCAAAATCAAATCTATTTCAGGCAAACAGGTGGTTTCGGGCCCCTTCAACTTGTACTTCAACGGCATCCCTACCCCCCTTGGCCTTCCATTCGGGCTGATTCCGGATACTCCTGAGGAAAAGGCTTCGGGGATTATCTTTCCCTCTTATGGACGAGAACAAGTTCGAGGATTGAGTTTGAGAGATTTGGGCTACTATTTTGCATTTAACGATTACATCCACTTGCGGGTCACAGGAGATGTGTACTCCAAAGGAGGTTGGGGGGCCAAATCACAGGCCATGTACACCAAAAAGTACCGATACAATGGTGGCTTTAATATCGATTTTCAAAAATTCGTCAGCCCAGAAACCGAATTAAACCCCTTAAACTACAACACGTTTCGGGTGCAGTGGAACCATAGTCCGATTACCCGAGGAACAGGTAAATTTTCAGCTTCGGTCAATGCAGGTTCTACCAGCTACTTCAACAACGTCATCAATCCCAACAATTTTGCAAATAACGTCACCGGCGATTTAAGTTCGAATGTATCTTATTCCAAAACATTTGCCGGCACTCCCTTCTCCCTTTCTGCTAACCTTCGCCACTCTCAAAGTGTGCAAACTGGAGAAGTAAGGATGGATTTACCTACGGTTGGCATCAACATGAACCGCCAAAGCCCATTCAAAAATGTTAAATTTGAACCCCTCAAAACGTTGAATATTGCTTGGAACTTCAATCTTCAAAATTCCATTTCAAATCGACTAAATAGCTTTGGGCAAACCAGCCCTACAGATGGTCCTGAAACTATTCCTTTCAATGCCGATAACTTTGGGCTACTTCTTAGAAATGGGAATAATGGTGCTCGCAATACAATCCCGCTGAGTTCTAATTTTACTTTATTCAAATACTTTACCGGTACCGCTTCCGTCAACTACACCGAACTCTGGTACATGCAGCGGTACAATTACAGTTACAATGAAAGTACCAACCAAGTAGATCGAGTAAAAGAACAAGGATTCAATCGCGTGGGATTCTATACTACCTCCTTTGCCATGAATACCAACTTTTATGGTTTTTATAATTTTGGAGGAAAGGGGAAACTACAAACAATACGCCACCACATGGCCCCCACTTTTGGATTTAATTTTAATCCAGACTTTTCAGACCCAGCCTACGGCTACTACCAGGAGGTACAATCCGACAAATCCGGGGTGCTTCGTCGCTATTCCAGACACCAAGGGCTTATTTTTGGAGATGCTCCGTTGGGTGAATCCCGAGCCTTGAGTTTGGGTCTTCGAAATGTACTGGAGGCAAAACTCAGAACAGATACCGATAGTACTGAGGGAGAAACGAAAAAAATTCCTCTTCTTGAATCCTTCAACTTCAATACTGCCTACAACTTTGCTGCAGACTCATTTCAGCTTTCTCCCTTACAAGTTTCTGCACGAACCAGCTTATTTGACCAAAAGCTTTCTATCAACTTGAATAGTACAATTGACCCCTATGCCACTCAAACTACTCTAGGATCAGATGGAACACTCCGCTATAGAAGCAGTCAAGAATTTGCTTGGAAAAAAGGTCAGGGAATCGGAACAATCCGAAATGCCTCCCTGAACATGAATGCCTCCTTAAATCCTAGAAATGGACAAAATCCTGGCGAAGTTCGAGATGAACTAACCCAAGATTTTATCCAGAAAGGTGGAGTTATGAATGCTTTTGTGGAAAATGAAATCAACAGAATTGTAGCGGATCCTAGCCAATACATTGATTGGGATATCCCTTGGAATTTAGCTCTTGGCTATAACCTAGCTTATTCTCGGCAAGTCAACAATACAACCAATATCACCCAAGCAATGAATGTAAGTGGGGATCTATCGATTTCTGAGAAATGGAAGGTTAATTTTAATACGGGATATAATTTTGACTCGAAGGAAATCACACAAACTATGATCGGCATCGCAAGGGACCTCCACTGCTGGCAAATGAATGTAAACTGGGTTCCTTTTGGAAGATTTACCTCCTACAACATCGACATCCGGGTAAAATCATCCATCCTGCAAGACTTAAAAGTATCGAGAAGAAGGACCTTCTTCGATTTTTAAGCACCCTCTTACATCTTTCTTTCGTAGTTTTCGTTGGAATGATCCTATCGCTACCTACCACCATTCTATCTATGCATCTCCGCACTCTACCGATCTACCTTGGGCTCTTATTCGCAAGCATGCTTTTGCCTGGTCCTGCAACGGCTCAACTAAATAAACTCAAGAAAGCACTTGATGCGGTTATTGTCACCTCCAATAGTAATGACAATCCATCCCCCACTGAAATGGCCATGGGCCTCAAAGAAGCCTTGGAAAAAGGAACTAACCTAAGTGTGGATCGGCTCAACCTAGAAAATGGATTCCTTGGAAACCCAGCCATCAAACTTCCCTTTCCTGAAGAAGCCCTCCAAGTGGAGCGCAGCCTACGAAAAATGGGGTTGGATAACTTATGTGACCAATTGATCAACAGCATCAATCGTGCAGCTGAAGATGCGGTCAAGGAGGCGCGCCCTCTTTTTACTCAAGCCATTAAGGAAATGACATTTAAGGATGTGAAAGGCATTCTTTTGGGCTCAGAGCGTGCTGCTACCGACTACTTACAGCAAAGTACTACGGATGGATTGAAAGTCAAATTCGCACCTCCTATTCAAGCAAGTTTGCAAAAAGTTGGCGCCACCGCCCATTGGGAAACGATTATGACCCGCTACAATAAAATCCCTTTGGTCAAGCCTGTGAACACCAACCTAACCGCCTACGTGACCGATAAAGCCCTTCAAGGACTATTTGTGGAGATTGCCAAAGAAGAATTGGCCCTGCGGAAAAATAACAATTTGAGATCCAGCCCCCTACTCCAAAAGGTTTTTGCCTTTGCTGACTCCCAGAAGTAATAACCAGAAACAAAAAGGGTCCCGTTCTAGGACCTTTTTGTTCTTTTTAAAAAAGAGTAACTTATTGATCCAAAAGATCCACGAGTAGGCTTTCGTCTTCTTTAGTCACTTTCACCAATCCTTTTTGAGTCAATCCCTTGATAGAGATATCCCATTTTTTTCCACTCAATCCTGTTTCCGCTTTCAATTCTGGCAAGGAGGCTGGATGCTTTGCGGTCAAGAGTTCTACAATGATTTTCTCTTCCGCCGTCAACTCCACCGCCTTCTTCTCAGGACGCATTTGTGGGAAAAACAACACTTCTTGAATGGTGGAATTATCCGTCAACAACATAGTCAAACGATCGATACCAATACCCAGCCCAGAAGTTGGCGGCATGCCATATTCTAGGGCACGAAGGAAATCCTCGTCCATGGCCATCGCCTCGTCATCCCCTCTAGCGGCAAGTTTTAGTTGCTCCTCAAAGCGCTCACGCTGATCAATCGGGTCGTTTAGTTCTGAGTAGGCATTCGCAATTTCTTTTCCATTGACAAACAATTCAAAGCGCTCTACCAATCCTGGTTTGCTACGGTGCTTCTTTGCCAGCGGCGTCATCTCAATCGGGTAATCCGTAATGTAAGTTGGTTGAATCAAGTTGGCTTCAACCTTGGCACCAAAGATCTCGTCGATCAATTTGCCTTTGCCCATGGAGGCATCCACTTCAATACCTAATTTGGCACATACTTCTCGAAGTCCTTGTTCATCCATTTCGCTGACATCAATACCCGTATATTCTTTGATAGAATCAAACATGGTTAGTCGACGGTAAGGACCTGCAAAATCTATTGTTTTACCTCCTACTTGTACTGCAGTTACTCCATGAATCGTCTGGGTTACTTTTTCAAGCAATTGCTCCACCATCTCCATCATCCAGATGTAATCCTTGTAAGCCACGTAGATCTCCATGGAGGTAAACTCTGGATTGTGGGTTCGGTCCATGCCTTCGTTGCGGAACATCTTGCCAAACTCATACACGCCATCAAATCCACCCACGATCAACCGCTTCAGGTAAAGTTCATTGGCAATGCGCAGGTAAAGTGGCATGTCTAAGGTATTGTGATGCGTCTGAAAAGGACGTGCTGCCGCTCCACCGTGTACGGCCTGTAGAATCGGTGTTTCTACTTCTAACCAACCATGATCATCAAAATAGCGACGCATGTTGGATATTATTTTGGAACGGGTCACAAAAGTTTTTTTAACTTCTGGATTTACTGTTAGGTCCACATAACGCTGTCTGTAGCGTTGCTCTGGATCGGTAAACCCATCGAAAACGGTTCCATCCTCGTCTCTTTTTACGATTGGAAGTGGCTTTATGGCTTTTGATAGAACCGTAAGTTGGGTTACATGCAAGGAAATCTCTCCTGTTTGAGTGGTAAAGATGTGTCCCGTGACACCGATAAAATCACCAATTCCTAAGAGTTTTTTGAAGACGGTATTGTAAAACTCTGGATTCTCATCAGTTGAAATATCATCTCTACGTACATAGATCTGTAGCCTGCCAGTGGAATCCTGAATCTCAGCAAATGAAGCGGATCCCATAATTCTACGACTCATTAGACGACCTGCAATGGAAATATCCTTGTAGTCTGTTTTGTTGTTCTCGTAATTGGCATGAATATCGGCCGCCATAGCATTGATCACAAAAGACTCTGCGGGGTAAGGATTGATACCTAAGGAATAGAGTTCTTCTCGGTCTTTTCTTCGTTCCAGCTCCTGTTCGCTCAAAAGTTGCATGATGATAGTTTGTCTAAAATTTCGTATTATAACTTGTATTACCCAATCCTTCTCCGCTTCAATTCCTTTCGAACTAAATCAAACTCCCTACTGCTTTGCCCTGCAATGGAGGAATTTTCTGCTGCTCTACGGCTAAGATAAGGCATTACTTTTTCTACTGGTCCATAGGGAACGTATTTGACCACACGGTAGCCTGCTTTTGCTAGGTTATAAGAGATAGAATCACTCATTCCATATAGCTGAGAAAAGTAAACCTGATCAAATTTGGGGTCAATTTGGTACTTACTCATCAGTTCGGTAAGAGCCAATGTACTCTTTTCGTTGTGCGTAGCGCATACCAAAGAAATGCCTTCTTGTATTGCATATGCTATTGCCAAATCGTAATCTCTATCCGTGGCTTCTTTGTTTGGCTGAATAGGATCCAAGTACCCTTCTGCCAATGCACGCGCTCGTTCTTTTTCCATGTAGGCACCACGTACAGGCTTTGCACCCAAAAAATAGCCTTGCTCGTTTGCCACCTGATGCGCTTTCTTTAGCCTGTCCAAGGCATCATGGCGATACATCTGGTAAGTATTGTAAACCACACAGCGTGTTTTATTGTATTTAGCCATAGCCCGATATGCTAGCTCATCAATTATCTCTTGAAACCAACTTTCTTCGGCATCAACCAGGATTTTCAAACCCAGGTCATGGGCAGTCTGACAGAGTCGATCTACGCGATTTTCCAATCTTACATATGCCTCTTGTTCCTCCCTACTCAAAGCCTGCCTCGCCTGAATTTTTTCTAAAATACGGTAATCACCCAGTCCGGTAACTTTAAATACTCCAAATGGCATGTAATCCGTCTTGGCAGATTCCACCAAAGTTTGGTAAATCTCTTCTGTAGTAGCTTCAAAACTTGCCTCATCCCCTTTTCCTTCAACAGACAAGTCCAAAATCGAATTCACCCCATAGTTGGCTAAAAGTTGACAAGCCAATACACTCTCTTGGATTGTTTCCCCCCCACAGAAATGCCCAAACATGGTTTTTTTAAGGATGCCTTTGATGGGAAGATGTAGTTGAAAAGACCAGTTTGCTAGTTTAATTCCAAGCTTTGACACCCAATTGGTATTGAGAGTGGCAAAAATCAAATACATCTTTCGTAGCTCCGCATTACTTTTAGAAGCAAAGGCTACTTCCAAATTTTCAAATGAAATAGTCGGTTTGACGGGCATGGTGCGCATTTAATGGGGCAAATATAGTAGAAAAACAGCGACCCATAGGTTTTGTTCGGGAATTCAATATTCTTGTAATTTGTTGGTTGTAATTCCGAGTTTTGTAAATGTTTTGGCAAACTATTATCGAAATGATAATTTATTAGTAAAAAAATAATTTTGCTTTTAACAAATCGAAGTTTACATTTACGCCATGTTCAGCACAGTAGTAATCTGGTTTAGCTTCTTTTATTTTTATTTTCGACGCCAAAATCGAATCGGAGCTGTGTATTGTCTAGCTAAAAACTAAAAACAACATAAAATTCACAAAGCCCGATTCGAAAGAGTCGGGCTTTTTTATTTAATCAATCAGTCCTATGAAACCACACCAACAAATTAAAGACTGGGGACTTAATCTCAGCAACCCCATGATCATTGGAGGCCCTTGTTCGGCAGAAACTCCAGCACAGATTACCCAAATCTGTAAAGAAATGAAGGATGAACAAGTTATCCCTCAAGTATTTAGAGCTGGAATCTGGAAGCCTCGAACCCGTCCTGGATCTTTTGAAGGTGTGGGAGAAGAAGGGTTGACCTGGATGGAAATTGTTCGTGAGGAACTCAATATCCCCATTACTGTGGAAGTTGGCAATGCGGCTCACGTCGAAATGGCTCTTAAGCACAACATTGATATCTTATGGATAGGTGCACGAACTACAGTAAATCCATTTGCTGTTCAGGAGATTGCTGAAGCACTACGTGGAGTAGATATTCCAGTGATGGTAAAAAATCCAATGAATCCAGATTTGGAACTATGGATTGGCGCTCTGGAACGCATGTACGCGGTTGGAATCACCAAACTTGCTGGCATCCATCGAGGTTTTTCGGATGCGTACGACAAGCGCTACCGCAACAAGCCCAATTGGTCGATGCCAATTCATCTGAAGAGAGAATGGACTGGAATGGAAGTAATCAACGATCCCTCCCATATCGTAGGGCGAAGAGATGGTTTGCAAGAGGTAGCACAAAGCGCAATGAACTTTGGCTTGGATGGGCTGATGATTGAAACACACCACGACCCAGATAAAGCCTGGTCTGACGCCAAGCAGCAAGTAACCCCACGACGCTTGAAGGAAATGATTGATTCGATCGATTTCAAAACGCCTTTGGAAAACATGCGTCCAGACGAAAAATTACAGGATTTAAGACGTGCCGTAGACCATCTTGACGATCAATTATTGGATATCCTTCAAGAAAGATTTGCGATTATAGATCAAATTGGTGCACACAAACGTGCTCATCACCTGACGGTATTTCAATCGGACCGGTGGAAGGAAGTGATGGACTCCAGGACTGAAAAGGGAGTAAAGAAACAATTGAGTGAAAAGTTTATGCGTGAATTGCTATACTGCATTCACGAAGAGTCTGTGAAGCGTCAGGAAAGGCAACTTCGAGAGGCTGAGGGAGTTCAAAAATAAAACTCACATCCCCCTCCTTTCTAGGGGGATGTTTTGTCACTTTACCTACTTGCCGAATTCAAACTGTGGAAACTGTAATCTTCTCTTCCGATATCCGTGCTACACTAGCAGAGATACTAGGTGCTCGTCACTTTTCTAAATTGGTGGTGCTTACCGATACAAACACCCAACAATTTTGCTTGCCGCTAGTCCAAGAAGTAGTTCCTCCTGAAACGGTGTTTATCTCTGTGCCTGCAGGGGAACAGCACAAAACCTTGGAAACCTGCTCAATTATTTGGACCCAAATGACTGAAGCTGTACTCGACCGTCAAGCCTTAGTCATCAATCTTGGCGGAGGAGTGATCGGTGATATGGGCGGATTTTGTGCAAGCGTTTACAAAAGAGGGATTCCATTCATTACCATTCCTACGACCTTACTCTCCCAAGTAGATGCGAGTGTTGGAGGCAAATTGGGGATTGATTTTATGGGATACAAAAATCATCTTGGTGTATTCCAACTTCCTGAAGCTGTCCTTATTGCCCCCGAGTTTCTCGCTACCTTACCTCAACGAGAGCTTCGCTCTGGGTATGCAGAAGTAATCAAACATGGGATCATTCGGGACGCGACCTATTTCAGAGCCTTGCCAAGTACAAATTGGGAAAAGCAGGATTGGACCCGCATAATTCGTCATTCTGTAAAGATTAAAAAAGCAGTGGTTCAGGTAGATCCAAAAGAAAGTGGACTACGGAAAATTCTAAACTTTGGTCATACAATCGGTCATGCCATTGAATCCTTTTATTTAACGAGTGCCCAGCCACTCCTGCATGGGGAAGCCATTGCAATTGGGATGATTGCTGAGGGCTTTTTATCCTTTGAAAAAATAGGATTCAGCTTTGAAGAGTTAAATGAATTGAGCACAATGCTACTTACTATTTTTGGAAAAGTGGAGCTAGATCCAAAAGACTGTGATAGGTTGGTAGATCTTTGCGCCCAAGACAAAAAAAATGAAGGCAGTACGCAGCTTCTCACACTACTTCCAAAAATCGGAGATTGCCACTACAACATTGCCGTAACTCGAGAGGAAATCAAACACGCTATTCTTTATTACCAACACTTGCGGTTGGCATAATCACTTACATTTCAACGCATGCAGCTACTCCAGCTTACCCAAAAAAACGAATTCAATCGAGTATCTATTCCGCTTCCTTCGTCCAAAAGCGAATCGAATCGTGCCTTAGTTATTGATGCGCTGACTGCTGGAAAAAATGTACTAAGCAATTTGGCGGAAGCACGGGATACCCAAACTATGATCCGCCTTTTGCAAACCAATCCAGCAGTATTTGATGTATTAGATGCGGGAACAACCATGCGGTTTTTGACTGCCTATGTGGCAGCAACCAATCAACAAAAAGTGATGACGGGGACCGCTAGAATGTGTGAGCGCCCTATTGGTATTTTGGTAGACGCCCTACGAAGCTTAGGTGCTGAAATCCACTACCTCGGTACCGAAGGTTTCCCACCACTTGCTGTACAAGGATTGCCTGAACAACGCACCAATAAGATCAAAATTCGAGGGGATGTATCCAGTCAATACATTTCTGCAATCCTGATGATTGCTCCCCTGCTTCCATTAGGAATAGAATTAGAATTGGAAGGTAAAATTGGAAGCCGGACCTACATTGAAATGACTTTGGAACTGATGTCTCAATTTGGCATCGATTCCCTTTGGGAAGAAAATACTATCAAAATTATTCCTCAAGCCTATCGGCCTACCCATTTTGCCGTGGAAAGCGATTGGTCAGGCGCAAGTTATTGGTTTAGCTTACTTGCCTGTGCAGATTCGGGCTCGTTTTTTCTTGAAGGATTAAAAGAAAAAAGTTTGCAAGGAGATTCCGCTATTGTAGAGATTATGTCCCATTTAGGCATAAAAAGTACCTTTGAAAAAGGAGGGGTATCGCTTGAAAAACAAGGAATCACAGGCCTTAAAAGTTGGGATTTCACCCATTGCCCTGATTTGGCACAAACTGTAGCCGTGACTTGTGCGATTCTGGGTCAAAACACCCTGTTTACTGGACTGGAAAGCTTACGTATCAAGGAAACTGACCGCATCCATGCACTACAGCAGGAGTTGGCAAAATTCAACGCCGAGTTACGAGAAATTTCTCCTGAAAGCTTTCAAGTCATTCCTTCGGTGACCATGCCACGTCAAGTACGAATTCACACCTATGAGGACCATCGCATGGCCATGGCCTTTATGCCTCTGGTCACCAAGACCCACTTGTGGATGGAGGATCCGGAAGTAGTCAATAAATCTTATCCCAGTTTTTGGAAACAAGTTGCACAAGTAGGTATTCACCAAGAAACTCTTCTTTCAGATACGCTATGACCGTTGCTATTCAAGGAATCCCAGGCTCATTTCATCACCAAGTAGCCCTCCTAAATTTTGGAGATCAGGTCCAAGTTCTTCCATTTTTAACTTTTGAGGAAGTTGCCAAATCTGTAGCGACAGGGACAGCAGATATAGGTATCATGGCCATAGAGAACTCCATAGCTGGAGCAATTTTACCGAATTACGAGCTGGTTGACCGGTACCAACTATTTATTCATGAAGAGTATTACCTTCCGATTTCCCATCATTTGATGGCTTTACCCGGACAATCTATTGCCAATCTTACTGAGGTTCGCTCTCACCCTATGGCATTGCTTCAATGCAAAGCCTTTCTATCGCAGTATCCAAATCTGCGCTTGATTGACGATCAGGACACTGCCACGGTTGCCAAGCGTATCCAAGAGAAGCAACTCCATGGAGTAGCTGCAATAGCAAGTGAAATCGCGGCAGCAAGTTATGGCTTAGAGATTTTAGCCCCTCAAATTCAAACAGTGAAAGATAATTTTACTCGATTTATTTTCCTTTCCCGAGAAAAAAGCAAGAGTCAGGAAGCCTCCAATAAGGTTTCATTCAAAATTACAATTCGTAATGAGGCTGGAGGATTAGCCAAATTATTAACGATGTTGGCGAGTAAGAACTTGAATTTGAGTAAAATTCAATCCATCCCACTCATGAATACCCCATGGGAATACGCGTTTTTTATTGATGCAGAATTCACAGAACCCAGTTCTTATTTGGAAGCTATGAATCAGATGAGGGATGAGTTTGGAGAATTGAAGATTTTTGGAGAATACAAAAGCAGGAAAGGATGAAGGGATTTGCAACACGAATTGAAGGGGTAGAAGAATACTACTTTTCTACCAAATTGAGGGAGGTCAACCGACTTCTAGCAGAAGGGAAGCCTGTCTTGAATTTGGGAATTGGTTCGCCCGACTTGAGTCCCGATCGAAGTGTAATTGATGCATTAAAAAGCACTGCAGAAAATGAGCAAGCCCATGGGTACCAAGGATACCAAGGCACTCCAGAGTTGCGCCTGGCAATGGCAAAATATTACCTGAGTGAGTTTGGGGTATCTCTGGACCCAAATCGAGAGATCCTCCCATTAATGGGTTCGAAGGAAGGGATTTTCCATGTGAGCATGGCCTTTTTAAATTCAGGAGACGAGGTATTGATTCCAAATCCTGGCTACCCAACTTATGCTGCTGTTGCCCAATTACTTGGGGTACATCCAATCTATTACAACTTGGATTTGAGCAAGGAGGGTCGACCTAATTTAGAGGAGCTAGAAACACAAGATTTGAGTCGAGTTAAATTGATGTGGCTCAATTATCCCCACATGCCTACAGGGGCTCCTGGATCTGAAAAGATATGGCATGAGCTGATTGCTTTTGCACAGCGGCAAGGGATAATCCTTGTACACGACAATCCCTATAGCCATATATTAAATCCGAATCCAATGAGTTTTTTGGCACTTCCCGGGGGTAAGGAAGTAGGCTTAGAACTCAATTCATTAAGCAAAACTTTCAATATTCCCGGCTGGAGGGTAGGAATGCTTTGCGGACAAGCAGCATGGGTGAATGCCGTACTCAAAGTGAAATCCAATATGGATTCTGGAATGTTTTTGGGCCTCCAAAAAGGTGCTGTTGCTGCACTAGTGCTCGGAAAAAGCTGGTTTGAGAGACAAAACGAAGTGTATACTAGTCGAAGAAAGCTCGTATGGGCACTTGCTGATCAATTGGGTTTGATCTATGATCAAAATGCTACAGGACTTTTTGTTTGGTGCCGTGTACCTGAAGGAACAACGGCAGAAAGATTAGTTGACCACTTACTTTACGATAAAAATATATTTATCACCCCTGGAAAAATTTTTGGATCAGAAGGAAATGACTTTGTTAGGATATCACTTTGCCTCCAAGAATTTAAAATTTTAGAAGCCATCAATCGTATTAAACCTTCCCTTTAAAATGAAAAAAATACATCTTGTAGGATTGGGACTCTTGGGAGGATCCTTCGCTCTTGCGGCAAAACAAAAATTTCCAGAGCTCCAGTTAACTGGACATGACCATAATTCCCAGCACCTGAAAGATGCGCTTGGGTTGGGAATAATTTCAGTAGCTAAGACTCTTCCAGATCCAGATTCGGATCTCGTTATTTTGGCCACTCCTGCAGACACTTTAGAAGATTTACTTATTCAAACTTTAGCGCAAATTGGGCCTAAAACTCTAGTGATTGATTTAGGATCTACTAAATCCAAGCTATGTGATGCAGTAGCTCATCATGCCAAAAGATCCCAATACCTCGCCGCTCATCCCATAGCGGGAACGGAGTATTCAGGACCAAAAGCAGCAGATCCAGCATTATTGGATCGAAAGGTGATGATCCTTTGTGAACTAGAAAAGACCGACCTTCAGCTGAAGGAAAAAGCCTATCGTTTTTTTGATGCCTTGAACTTAAAACTCCGTTTTATGGATCCCGCCGAACACGATCGGCACCTGGCCTATGTTTCGCATCTCTCCCACCTAACTTCCTTCATGCTGGGGAAAACAGTACTTCAAAAAATGGAGGATGAAAGAAATATTTTTGACATGGCGGGTTCAGGGTTTTCATCTACGGTTCGACTTGCCAAATCAAGCCCAGAGATGTGGGCGCCTATTTTTCTAGAAAATAAGGTAAATGTCCTTGCTGCTTTGGATGGATACATCGCTAATCTTACTTCTTTCCGGGAGAAAATTGCCGCAGAAGATGGGGCTGGCTTGAAAAAAGAAATGGTAGAAATTAACGCCATTCGAGAGATTCTTGATTTTGGAAAATAAATCCGATTTAGGATCTGTAGTCACCTGGGCAATCTATTTGGGGACCTATTTTGGGATGAAATCTTTTCTTACCTTAACTTGAATTTTAACCCAATTTTATGCTACGATATAGTTTAATTATTCTTTTTCTATGTGCTTTTAAAGTGGAAGCACAGGACAATTGGACAACAGTATCTCCTCAAAATGAGGCCATTGCACGCCATGAAAGCTCATTTGCAGCCTCAGGGAACAAATTGTATGCCATAGGTGGTCGAGGAGTTCGACCTGTTGAAGAATTTGACCCCCAAACCAATACCTGGGTAAAGCTTGCCGATGCTCCGATGGAAATTCATCACTTTCAATTGGTCGCTTTTCAAGGAGAGCTTTGGATTATTGGAGCATTGACTGGTAACTATCCACATGAAACACCTATTCCAACTATTCTGATTTTCAATCCCAAAACACGAAGTTGGCGTGAGGGACCAGCACTTCCCAAAAACCGGGAAAGGGGTTCTGCAGGGGTAGTGGTGAGAGAAAATAAAATTTACATGGTATGCGGTATCCAAGATGGACATTACGATGGTTTTGTACGCTGGTTTGATGAGCTAGACCCTAAGACAGGGACATGGAGATCTCTGCCGAGTGCACCTAGAGCTCGAGATCACGTGAGTGCTGCACTGGTAGACGACAAACTTTATTTGGCGGGTGGCCGGACTTCTTATGCCAAAATTGGAAAAGTCCTGGAGTTGACCAATAAAGAGGTAGATGTTTTTGATTTTGAAACAGAAACCTGGTCTACGTTGGAAACCGAGCTGCCTACGCTACGAGCAGGAAATTCAAATTTAGGCATTGGGCCTTACTTAGTAGTACTCAATGGAGAGAGCGCTGCGCAAGGAACTGCTCATGCAGAGGTAGATGTTCTCGATACACGGAGCAATACTTGGACCCAACTACCCAATCTCCTTCAGGGTAGACACGGTACGGGTGCGGCCTATTTAAATGGGAAAATATGGGTTCATGCGGGCTCTGCAAACCGAGGTGGAGGTCCCGAACTAGGTAGCATGGAAGTCTTGGAATGGAAAAAATAAGTTCCTAGGACCTTTAATTAAATTTTCCCGAATTCACCATCGATAACTCTTGATTTTGTGGTCCCACCCTCCTCAAACGCTGGCTCTGAAGAAAAACTCCCTAGAAATTTAGGTTTGTGGGGAATCTGGATGCTAGTAGTAAACGGCTTGATTGGTGCTGGGATTTTCGGATTACCTAGTGGGGCAGCTGCATTGGCAGGAGAATACAGTGTGTTGGTCTATGCATTTTGTGCATTGCTGATTTTGCCAATTATTTTGTGCTTCGCCGAACTCGGTAGTTACTTCCGTGGTACAGGGGGACCCATCCGCTACGGGACTTTAGCTTTTGGGCCCTTTATAGGATTTCAAGGGGGATGGATGTATTATTTGGCCCGGTTGATTTCTTTCTCCGCCAACACGGTCCTACTCACTGATTCCATAGCTTATTTTATCGAAGGGGCAGGTACAGGTACTGGAAGGATTATTTCTTTGGCAGTAATATGTGTGGGACTGAGTGTGATCAATGTGATTGGGTCTATCGAATCGATACGGTCCATGACCCTATTTACAATTATCAAGTTTGCAGTGCTGATACTCCTTCCACTCGGTGGATTTATCCTATTGGGTTCGGAAGTAATTCCTCGATTTGATAGTCCCTTACCGCAGAAAGGTAACTTAGGAGCTGCTGCCTTGCTATTAATCTATGCCTTTGTGGGATTTGAGGGAGCGGTAGTTCCTGCAGGCGAGGCAAAAAAACCCGAACGGGACATGCCTTTGGGATTATTGTTGGGGTTGGGGATAGTAGCTGTTTTGTACATGGGTATTCAATTAGTTTCCCAGGCAGCAGTACCCGAAATAGCCCAATCTAAAACCCCTTTATTGGATGTTTCCGCGAGGCTTTTTGGATCTTTTGGGGCGATTCTACTGATGGTGGGAGTTGCTGCTTCAGTCCTTGCCAACTTGGTTAGTTCCATGTTTTCAGCTACCCGAGTGACCTATGCACTTTCTATAGAAAAATCTTTACCGCGTTGGTTTGGCGAGGTACACGAACGGTATTTAACTCCAGCCAATTCGGTTATTTTTTTTGGTATAGCGGCCTTTTTATTGGCTGCATTTGGTTCGTTTACCGTCTTGGCTGCGATGACTGTGCTATCTCGACTCTTTTTGTATGGAATGAGTTGTGCTGCTATTCCTAAGCTGAGGCCTCATTTTCGTGGGGAGGGTCGTTTTATCTTGAAAGGAGGCTATATTATTCCAATTTTTGGAATCGGTGCCTGCCTTTGGTTAATGTTGCAAGTGAGCGGTCAATCTATTTGGATGACGGCGATTTTTGTAGGGATTGGATCCTTACTTTTTTGGATCGGGAAAAAGCAAGATTAATCCTTTTTCCCTATTTCAATCCCCTATCATTAGTCAATTACAGTCGTTTATAAACGGTTATAAATACTTACCTCCCGATTTTTATTCTTCCTTTTTTCGAAGTTTGAGACATCAATTTTTCAATCTTTTTTATTTAGCAGGAAGCTCCTTCCTCCTTCACCTAAATTTTTAATTCCATGAATGCTTTAAAAAACAAAGTTCAATTAATTGGTCATCTCGGTAGCAAGCTTGATCTAAAAAGCCTAGAATCAGGGAAATCTGTAGCCAACGTTAGACTTGCCACCTCAGAGATTTACAAAAATCAAAAAGACGAACGAATAGAAGAGACGATTTGGCACAACCTCGTTATTTGGGACAAGACCGCAGAAAACTTAGCTAAATTCACAGACAAGGGCTCGGAAATAGCCATAGAAGGCAAATTGACCAACCGGAGCTATACTGACAAAAATGGGGACAAGAAGGTAATCACCGAGATCGTTGTCAATGAATTTCTTCTATTGGATAAAAAGCCTAAAGAAAAATAAGAAAAGCGATAGAAACAGATACCGTAAGAAAGGTAGAACCTACTGCGAGTTACCTTAAAAAAAATCTTTAATAAGGAAGATAAAAAAGCTATACTCTGCAAAGAGCGGATACCAATTCGAAGTAAAAAGTTGATTTACTTCGAATTGGTTTGCCTAAGAATCTCTTTCCATTCAGGAGCTGCTTTAGTTTCAGGATAGTCTAGCCCTAAAAGGCCAAAGATAGTTCGAGGAAGCATCGCAGAATACCATTGACCCTCCTCTACTATCTCTCCCAAAGGAGGTGTATCTGGGCCGATTGCTAGTAGCCAAACTTGGCCTGCACCTGGGACATCAGCACCATGACTTTTCCAGCTTGCTTTAGTAGTTCCACGTCCATGATCCACTGTAATGAGCAGGGTAGTCTTGTTTTGGTAATAGGGGTCAGACTGAATAGTTTCCCAGAGCTCCTTCAAGTAAGCATCGGTTTGTTTAGCAGATTTTAAATATTCATCGTACCTACCATCGTGTGCCCAATCGTCTGTTTCACCATAGGCTATGTAAAGGATACTAGGCTTTTGGGATCGTATGGCTTCCAAAGCATAATGGTGGGTAAATGGATCCAAGCGAACAGACTCCCAAGGCCCTCGAATCTCTTCTTGAAGGCGATTGAGAAGCTTTTCTGTTTCGGAAAGCGAACTTCTATTCGCAGAAGTAAACCCGGCATTGACAGGAATACCACTTCGTGTTTCGTTGATAATGAATGGAAACACATCCCATCCCCCAAATGCCATCACCTTATTTTGGTAGGCAGGTAGCTCGTTCAAATACTCCAAAAAGGTCTTGTTGGGATTGGGAACCTTATCATTGGATCGGATTCGGATATCATCCGCACTTCCAGAGAGTAACTCATTGTAGCCGGGGTAGGAAAACCAAAGCTTATTCTGCGTATCTACTTTAACTCCTAAGTATCGATTTCCATA
>Ga0181558_10001429_pt1 | contig 22939 bp, 13 predicted proteins | sample 011ome_22_FD_133754 | JGI IMG/M metagenome (GOLD analysis project Ga0181558, IMG submission 133754) | Coastal salt marsh microbial communities from the Groves Creek Marsh, Skidaway Island, Georgia - 011507BT metaG (megahit assembly) | ecosystem: Environmental > Aquatic > Marine > Intertidal...
AGGCGGAGGCGGAGGCGGTCCATCGCTACCGTCCGCAGTTCCGGTGACGACGGCGTCGCTGAGCGCCGCGGTCAGTGCGTGCTTCGCCGAAAACGCCGCCGGGGATTGCCAGTGTTCGGGCGCCAGTTGCGGCGTTTTGAGCGGTCCCATCTCCCAGTGGAGTTTCACCGGTACTAATCTCGACATGGGCAGCCTTTTCGAGGGACGAACCACGTTCAACCAACCCGTAGGCTCGTGGGACGTCAGCGGCGCCACATCTATGAAGAAGATGTTTAAGAACGCGAGTTCGTTCAATCAACCTATCGGTGGCTGGGTCACGAGCTCAGTGATCGACATGACAGAGATGTTTGCCGGTGCCACCGCTTTCGCTCGCGATATATCTGGCTGGGACGTCGATCAAGTCGCGACGTACACAGACATGTTTGATGGCGCGGACGCGTTCAATGCGAAGTACTCGTGCACAGGTCCCAAGTGCAGTGGCGATCCGAAACTCGGCCTGACGGACGCCCAGATCGCTGGCGCCGCCGTCGGATGCATCGCTTTCGTCATCGTCCTGATCATCGTTGTCTGCATCAGGCGCCGTCGTCGCAACAGAGAACAGCTCCGGGAGCGCCTCGGCCTCTCGCCGGCTTCCGCGTCGCCGCAACAACCACAAATCATCGTCATCCAACAACAATAATACCAATACGCACGATGGACATTACTACGACCATCCATGACGACAGCCATCGTCGCCTCGCGCAGGCGCAGTTTTCCTTCGCGGCTGAGACTTTAATATTACCGGTACGTCAAAACACAAACGAAAAAAAACACCGTCATCGTATTCATAGCCCCCGACGCGATCGACGTCATCCGTCCCATCGGCGCGAACTCGCCGTCCGTCGTCGCCACACGACGCCGCGCCCCGCCCGACGACATGGCCCACGTGACGCAACGCGTCGCCCCGCACGCCGCGCCCGCGGTCGCGGCGAGCAAGACTACGACGCGCGCGACGCGCACGACGACGACGACGAAACGACGCGCGATCGCCAGACGCGCGATTCGCGACGATGCCGACGGCGCCGACGCCCAGGGCGCGCGCGATGACGCGACGAAAGCGTCGGCGAAGGCAATCGCTGCGATTGTTGCCACTGGCGTGTTCGCGAGCGCGGCGCACGCGTATGATCAAGCGGTGCGTTGAGGAATGCGATGGAGAATTAATGCGCGTCGGATGCGCGACGTTGGATTAGTATCGCGCGCGCGTCGATGTGTCGTCGCGCGAGGCGCGTGGTGTGATGATGGGGAGGGTATGGGTGCGTGTGTTCGCGTGACTGACTGTGTGCGTGATGTGCGGTGGTTGTAGGATGTGAGCCAACTCGGGAAAGGTTTGAGCACGAAGTCGTACGAAAAGCTGGCGTCGAAGAATCGTCCAGAGGACAACGTGAAGTTTGACGGTGTTCTCGCGGATGGTCAATCGGCGCCGTCGGTGACGGTGACGAAGAAGGATTTCAAGGCTGCGGCTGCGGCGAAGAAGGAAGCGGCGGCGCGTGATGCGCAAAAGGTTGCCGCCGATAAGGCGGCGGCGCGCGCGCAGGCGGACAAGGCGCAGGCGGACAAGGCGGCGGCGCTCAAGGCTGAGCGCGAAGCTGCGGCGAAGGCTGCCAAGGCGAAGGCTGCTGAAAGCCAGCGCTCGAAGGATAAACAAGCTGCCGCTCGTGAAGCCGAAGAGCAAAAGCAGAATGCGCAACGCGCGCAGAAGGAAGCGGCGGAGAAGGCGGAACGCGAAGCCGCCGCCGCCAAGCAAGCCGAACAAGCCAAGGCGAAGAAGTCGCCGGTGAAGAAGGCGAGCGTACCCGCGGCGGCACCGGCAAAGAAGGCTGACACCCCGAAGCCAGCGGCACCGAAGCCGGCCGCGCCCGCTGCTCAGCCCACTGTCGACCGAGCAGCCGCGGCTAAGAAGTCCGCCGAGCTCCAAGCGCAGCGCGACGCCGCCAACGCGAAGAAAGCCAAGGCGGCGCAAGAAGCCGCGGCTAAGGCTAAGGCGCAAAAGGAAGCCGCAGACAAGGCTAAGGCTGATCGTGAAGCTGCGGCTGCCAAGCAAGCCAAGGCCGCGCAAGAAGCTGCGGCGCAGAAGGAAGCCGCGGCCAAGGCCAAGGCAGCGCAAGATTCCGCCGCCAAGGCTGAACGCGAAGCCGCCGCGGCAAAGAAGGCTGCCGAAGCTAAGGAAGCCGCCGCCAAGGCTGCTGCCGCCAAGGAAGCGGCTGCGAAGAAGGCTGCCGAAGCCAAGGAAGCTGCCGCTAAGCAAGCTGCCGCTAAGCAAGCTGCCGCTAAGGAAGCCGCCGCCAAGCAAGCCGCCGCCAAGCAAGCGACTGCGAAGAAGGCTGCCGAGGCCAAGGAAGCCGCCGCCAAGCAAGCCGCTGCGAAGAAGGCTGCCGCGCCCGCGAAGAAGGCGGCCGCGCCCAAGGTTGTCGCCGAGGAAATCGTTGTCGTTGAAGTCATCGAAGATGTCGTCGAAGCCGTGCAGGATTCCGCCGAAGGTGCCGTTGCTGCCGTGACAGAAGTTGTCGAACAAGTCGGTGCGCCAGTCATCGATCCAAAGGCGGCCAAGGCGGAAGCCGCGGCCAAGGCGGCGGAGGCCAAGGCGGAGGCCAAGGCGGCAGAGGCCAAGCGCGTCGCCGAGACCAAGGCGGCGGAGAGCAGAGCACGCGTCGAAGCGGCGACTAAGGCGGCGGAAGAGAAGGCGGCGGAAGTCAGACGCGCTGCCGAAGAACGCGCTGCGGCTGCAAGCGCCGCTCAAGCCAAAAAGGCTGCGGCTAAAGCCGAAGCCAAGGCCAAGATGGAAGCCGCCATGGAGAAGGACGTCAAGGTTCGCGAAGCTCGCGAAGCCGAGGTGAAGGCAAAGCAAGAGCAAGCCGCGCGCGAGCGTGCTGCCAAGGAAGCAGCTAAAAAGGCGGCGGCTGAACGCGGCAGCGAAGCCTCCAAGGCGGCGGCTAAAGCGAAGATGCAAGCCGCTATGAAGGCTGAAGCGCCCGTCGCCGCGCCGGCGGTTGAAGTCACCAAGCCCGCGGCTGCGCCGAAGCCCGTGGCTGCACCGGCCTCCAAGAAGGAAGCCACGCCAACCAAGCCGGCTGCGTCCAAACCAGCAGCGACCAAGTCTGCGTCTACGCCCGCGCCAGTCTCCAAGAAGGAATCTGCCAAGCAGGATGTCGCCACAAAGAAGGCAGCGGCGAAGAAGGCTGTCGAGGACAAGAAGGCTGAGCGCGCCCGCGCCGCAAAGGCTGAAGCCGCAAAACGTGCCAAGGCGGCGAAGAACAACAAGGGTCTCGATTTCCTCGGTGCCGTGTTTAGCGACGTCGCGGTCGTCGGCCTCGCCGCCACCGTGGCGACCTTGCTCTTGGTGCCGAACGTGAAGGAGAACTTGCTCGATGGTAACACCGAAGGCGCCGCCGATGCGGTTTTCGATCAAATTGACGCCATCGATAACTTCAACGTCAAGGCTGCGACAGTCGGTGCGATTATCGCCACCGACGCGACGTTGCACTTGCCTATCGTCGGCGCTCTCGCGCCAGGTCCGGTTGAATTCGTCGGCGCTATCGCGGCGACGTTGCTGTTGGCGCGTTACGTCATCGTTCGCGAAGACGACATCGCGGACGATATCGATCTCGTCACCGCCGCTTTGCCCCGCGAATTGCCAGTCGATTCGGATTCCTTGTCCGAGACCCTCGAACCCCTTGGCATCGCCGCGAGCAAGATCGTGGATGGCGTCACGTCCATCAACCCGGAGGAAATTAGCGACGCGTTACAAGACGCCCCAGAGGACATTCCAAAATGGTTCGGCGACTTGGAAAACCCCGTAGTCGATCTCGGTGGTCCTGCCACCGCGGTTGCAGGTGCTATCGTTCTCGGTAACGTCGCCCACTGGCCGCTTCTCGGCGCGTTCGCGCCGCGAGCCTTAGAACTCCTCGGCGCCGGTGTCATCGTCTACGCGCTCGAACGCTACGGCTCCACCGACGCCGACGTCAAGGAAGACCTCGAAGCCGTCGTTGACGAATCCAAGCGCGCCATCAAGAAATTCTTCTAAGCTATTCGCATTGCTTTTCGTTCTTGGACAGCCGCTGTGTAATAACTCATCATAAGAAACGCGAGCTTGAAAACTTTGAGAAAAAAGTGCTCTAATCAATCGCCTCGTCTTATCCTCACAATATGCTCGCATCGTCGTCGCACGCACCCTCGTGCGCGCGCGCGATGCTTCCACACGCGCAGACGTGCTCGTCCTCCTCTTCGCCGGCGCTCGCGCTCCATCGTCCGCGCACGCGCGCACCGAACACGCGCCGAGTTGGCGCTGCTGCGCCGCGACCGCGCGCAGCTCCCGAGCACATCGTCGACGCCATCGCCGCAGTCGACGCGTGGAGCGTCACGAACGCCGCATCGCCATCGAGTGGCATCGCGCTTCCACCCGGGATCGAGACCAAGCTGTTTCAAGTTGGTTTAGCACCGTATTTGGTTTACCTTTGGTTTCTCAACGCTTCGCGCGCGACGCCAAAGACGTCAAATTTTGGCGCGAGATTTCTATTACTCTTCGTCGCGGCGACGATTCCTGCGGGTATCATCGCCAAGACGCAGTATGGGGATATATTAGCGAATGTTGATGTCTTGCATGGGGGGTCCGAATCGTTATTGACGATTTCAAATGCGTTGTTTGCGTACGGATTTGGTTCCGCCGTCGGGACGTCGAGCGCGACGGGGGACGACGACGCGAGAATGGGCGTCGAGGACGACGATGTGACGACAACACCCGCACTAGCCGTTCTTGGTGTTTTATTTTTAGCGTGCGCGTCGAGTACTTTAGCCATCGGCGCGGGAGTAGATGGTGGGATATTAGGCGACGTCGGCGCGAGCGAGCCGTCCAACGCGTTGAGTTTGCCCACGTGGGCCGTTCACGTTTCGAGCGTCACCGAATGGGCGCTCGCCATGAAGTACGTCGCTCAGCACAGTGAACGCACTGGGAATGCGTCGTGGAAAAATCTCACGCTAGCGATGTCGCCATTTTTAGCTTCAGGGTTGACGGCGTGTACGTTTCACGCTTTTTACAACGCGCCATCCATCAACGCGCTCGTGCCGCTTCAAGCGCTATTGACATTACTCGGAAACTGCGGGTGTGCACTCGCGGCGTACACGATTACGAGTGGAGAGAAAACTACCGTAGGTGACGGTAGTATCGCGCTCAAAGGTGAACGCGCGATCGACGACGGTTTTAGTTTTGCGCTGAAGTTGGCGCTGTGGACGACACTCGCCAGTTGCGCGGTGAAATACGGCGAGCTCTATGAACCAGCGGCTGATTTTTTCGCCCAGCCGAGCTATAGCAAAGCAATTGGTATCATCGCGCTCCCAAGCGTGATTTGGAGCTACTACGCGTTGAACTCTGGCGAGGATGCACCAAAATTGTCCATGGCGGATGTGAAATCATTCGGCGTCGCGGGAACCGTGTCGTACGTCATCATCGAGCTCGCATTCTGGGCACTCGCACTCCCGATCGCAATCGGTTGGTACAAAGTCGCCGAAGGCACGTGGTTGGACTTGTCAAACACTGCGGATAAAGCGAAACTTCTCGGCGCTGGGGCGGTGTTCATCAACGTCGTGCGTCTGTTCGTTCCGCTTCGTCTCGCCGCCGCGCTCGCGCTCGCGCCGTACGTCTCCCGCGTGCTCACCGACACAAACGACGACGAGACATGAGAGTACACATGTGTTCATCAATAATAGCGTTCAATATTTAATTCATCATGACTCTATAGCAATACTACACTCCGCGTTTAAAACATCCGCCGACTGGGCTCGTCGCTCGACTTCTCTCGAGAACCAACCGCGCTCGTCGTCTTCGTCGTCGTCGTCATCAAATCCCCCGTGCGCCGAAACGCAAACCACGGCCAACGCTCCAACGCCCGCACGCGCGCCTCGTACCCAACCCTCGCCGTGCGTTCAACCTCCAGCGCATCCTTTAACGTCCCGAGCTCGAGTTCATGGTCCTGCTTTTGCATCACCAAACGCGCCGCGAGCGCCAACGCCAGCGCCGCCGAGAGCACCACGCGCGACGTTGACGTCGATGTCGATGTCACCGACGCCGCCCTCGCCATCGACATCGCCTCCGCCGTCACCGCCGTCGACGACGACGCCGATGGTTGCTGCGCGCCACACTGGCGCGCGCGCGCCATGTCGCCGCCGTCCTCGCCCGTCGTCATCGCCTTTGACGCCGCGAGCGGCGTGAGCGCGACGCGTGCACACGTGCTCGCGCGCGTCGCGGCGAAACTCGGCGCGCGCGTCGTCGTCGCGGGACGGGACGACGTTGATTCGGTCACGCACGTGGTCGTTGGAGCATCTGTAGCGTCGTCGTCGTCGTCGTCGTCGGTGTTCGCGTCGTCGCGTGCGGTGCGCGTGCGCGCGGAGTGGCTGGTGGAGAGCGCGAAGTGTGATGCGCTCGTGGATTGCGCGGCGTACGCCGTGCGCGCGGCGGAGGAGGAGGCGAGGGTGCGCGCGAGCGACGTCGTGGATTTATCCACCGACGCGGGCGACGTCGTAGATTTATCCGTTGATGATGGCGATGGATGGAGGCAGGTTGCGCCTGCGCGCTCGAGAGTGTCTCGTGGGCCGGCACCTGGCGTCGGCGTGTTCGGTGGGCGATGCGACGCGCCGTCATCGCCTGTTGTTCTCGTTTTGTGCGGCGAAAGTGGCGCCGGCAAATCGACTCTGAGCGCCAAGCTCGTCGCCACTGGGCGCTGGGCGGCGGCGAATCAGGATACGATATCGAATGGTAAACGTGGTTCTCGGCAGCAGTGCATACGTGCGGCGAAACGTGCGCTCGAGGAGGGTAAACACGTCGTCATTGACCGTTGCGGATTGTCGGTGCAGCAGCGCGAGGATTTCGTGGCGCTCGCGAAGACGGCTACGCCGCCGTGCGCTTTGCACAGTATTTGGTTCAATCAGCCGATATCTGTGTACGCAAAACGTGCGGCGGCGAGAGTGAATCATCCTGGCGGCGTGCAGGGCGAGTTTGCGCTGCGCGTGGTGCAGAGGCAGCATCGGCAGAAGGACAACGCGCCGCCGACAAAGGATGAAGGATTCGTCGTCGTGCGACGCTGTAAATTCCAAGACCAAGTCGACGCGGCGACGGTGGTGTATAAAAATCTACCCGCGGCGAACATATCGTGCGTGTTTCCAAAACCGGTGCGGTCGGCGAAAAAGAGCGCGGATGAGGTCGAGGACGTAGACGAGGACATGGTTGACGACGGTGACGACGACGACTTTGGGAGCGGTTAAACAAACGTGAACAATGACCCGCGACGAAATTTTAGAGCGCAGTAGCAACGAACGCGGTGTATGAATAAATAATAGAATCAGTGTAGTGTAGTTATTACCGTGGTGTGTTGAATCGGCGTTGGGTGTACAAAAAGAGAAAGATTAGAGCAAATCCTTCAAGAGGTACGCGATACCGCCCAAACCGATAACGGTGGACGCCACGGTGATGAGCGGCGTGGACAACCCACCACCCTTGGCGCGGCCAGTTTCGACGTCATACAACGCGAAGCGGCTCTTCGGCGCGTTGCACTGCGGGCAAACGTACCCCTTGGCTTGCTCGCCGAACGGCGTCGGCAACGTGTACACGTAGCCGCAGTCGACGCAAATGTGAGTCGCGCGCTCCTTTTGCGCCGCGCTCAGCTTTCTCCCGAATCTCGGCGGCGACGGACGCTTCGGCAAACGCTTCACGTCGAAATCCGCCGCGGCGCCACCACCACGAACGACGATAAAGTCAACTTCGTTTGGGCACGCGCTGATCGCGCTTCGGCTAAACGCCAACGCATCCGCGGGCCAAAGTTCATCCCCGAAGAAACTCGAGTGATACTTGACGATATCCCCAGTCTTCAAACCCGCCTTCGCGGCGTTCCCCTTGCATCCAGCGATTTGCACGCCCGGTCGACCATCCTTACGCTCGCAAAGCGTCAACCCGAGCGGCTTGTCCACGGAGACTTGAATCTCCTGCGCGCGAATGGTCATCATTCGGCGCCCTTGCGTGGCGCGTGCGCGCGTCGACGCGCTCTGCGTCGTCACTCGCGCGCCCGTAAACGCGCTCCCGGTCGTGTGCATCGTCGAAGCGAACATCTGCGCTCGCCAAAAACGTACGCGCTCGTCAGTCAGTCGCTCGGTCGTCAGTGGTGGATAAGAAGCGCGCCCAAAGCACCGTCGTCCCCGTCGTCGTCGTCGTCGTCGTCGTCGCCGCCGCCGCGCGCGCATCGCCATCACCGTCGTCGCCGTCGTCGCCGTCGCCCGTCGCCCGTCGCCCGTCGCCCATCGCCGTCGCGCACGCACCGTCACTCGTCACGGCGTCGAAAAAGTGACGTCAGCCGTAAACCTCGAAGCGGTTTTCCATCGAGCTCGCGCCCGCAGAATCGCGCGCGCGCATCGCCCGCGCACTCGCGACGGTGATATCGACGGCGAGGGGTGAGTTTTAACGCACCGCGCGCGCGCATGTTCGGTCGCGCGTTCCGGCGATCGGGTGCGGCGCCGTTCGTGGCCATCGCGGTGGGCATCGTCAGTGGACATTACATCTTCAACGAACCGCTTCGGCGCGCGTCGGCGGAGGTTACGGCGGCGTCACGGCGCGACGGGGGTGGGACATAGGACGTGTGTGGTGAAACTGGTGCGCGTGCACCGCTCGCGTGCGAGATGAAGCGCGCGAGGGGTGAGGGTGAGGTGGAGCGCGCGCGAACGACGCGGGTGCTCGAGTTGTATTGCGGCGTGGGCGCCATGCATTTCGCGTTGCGGCGCGTGACTGCGCGTAAGACGGATGTCGTGGGTGCGTTTGATGTCAATCCTAACGCGTGCGATGCGTATGAGATGAATCACGGCGTACGTCCTGTGATGAAAAGTTTGGTGAGCGTGCCTTTGGCGACGTTGGAAAAGTACGACGCGGATGCGTGGGTGATGTCGCCGCCGTGTCAGCCGTTTACCAGGCAAGGGTTGAAGCTTGATGTTGACGATGGGCGTGCAGAGAGTTTCATGCGTTTGGTAGATTGTATGGGTGATATGAAGGCTCGTCCAAAGTATATTTTTGTTGAGAACGTCGTTGGCTTTGAAACGAGCCGCATGAGGGACGCGTTGTTGGAGCGTCTGCGAGAGTTCGATTTCCATGTTCAGGAATTCATTCTGACACCCAAGGACTTCGGCGTGCCATACAGTCGACCACGTTACTTTCTATGTGCGCGTTCGACGGCTCAATTTAGCGACGCAGTCGACGGTATTCGGCGTTCGCCACCGTCGCGAGCGCTGTCGCATCGACGGGAATGGATTCCGTCATACGACGCGGCGAATGATGCGAACTTAAACGTTGCTCCATTAGCTAGATTTTTAGACTCGTGCGGGGGTGATTCTGACGACAAGCTATGGCGCGATCACGCGGTCAAGCAAGTGGATGTCGATCGCGCGATAGGAACGATCGATATAGTGAGCGCGTTTGACGTTACGAGCAACTGTTTTACCAAGAGTTACTTCAAATACATCAAGGGCACAGGATCGGTCGTGTCGAATAAACAAGTCGATAAAACAACATGGGACGGTGTTATTGGTGAAGACCAAGGTGCCGTACGTCTGCGGTATTTTACCGTAAACGAAGTCGCTCGGCTGCACTCGTTTCCGAGCGATTTCAAGTGGCCAGAGACGCTAAGCAAACGACAGCGGTACACCTTGCTCGGGAATAGCATGTCTGTGGCGTGTGTAGCGCCTCTTTTAGATTATTTGTTTGCTTATGAATAGACTCTCGATGTGTGTGATATGTAGTACTGTACTCTTGTTATGATTATTGTAAAGATGAAATCTGCGGTGTGCGCGGGGCGAGCGGTCGGTCGGAAATGCGCCGCGTGCGACATAAATAAATTTCTAATGCTACTAATATGTGTTACAATATGTATATGCGTTATTACGTGTACGCGTACAGGGGGGTCTCCGTGTCAACACATCTTCGCACGTCTCCTGGTCGCCATCCAACGCCGAGCGTGCGGTGCGTCGCGCGGCGCGCACCGCGGTGCGTCGACACAGACCGTTCGTGTTCAGAAGCGGCGTCGACGGACGCCAGCGACGGGGCTTTGGGTTTCTTCGCCGTCGGTGGGCGCGTCGCCCGTGGACGTCTTCGACGTGTCCTTGCTCGTGTCGTCGCCCGTGCGTCCAGAATTCGTTCTCGTGGGCGACGGTGGCGGGCTGTACCGACCGCGGCTTCGAGTGCTACGACCGCCGTCGTCAATCATGGTGGGGAACTTGACGACTTTTTTGCCGCCGCGCTTGCCGGGCGTGACGCCGCCGGTGACTTCGTCGTCGACGTCGAGTTGCGCGACGGGCGCGCCGCCGGCTTCTGAATTCACCTCACTCGCGGATTGCTGGTTGCTGAGGGTGCCTGATAAGGTCTTACGACGACGAATGTTGTTGGTATCGTGCACGTTCATGCCTGTGCGCGCCGCTGTGGTCTCCGCCCACATCTCTCGCACCAAGCCGGTTAAAAACTCGCACGCGTCATGGACGGAGCCAGACAGAATGCTTCGGTGGCCCTTGGCAGCGACGAGCGTCTTTTGATCTTCACTGACGAGAAATACGGCACGACACATAGATACATGTCTGGCGGCAATCTTCACCGCATCACGTACCGCTTGTGGAGGCTCCTCGACGGGTTGATGTGACGCTTCCTCCCACGTGATTCCCATCACCCGCGAGCCTCGACCAGCGCGATCACCCGCGTGCTTATACGCGTGCAGCGCCTTGATCATGGACTCAATTTTCCAAGCCTTCTCGGGATTCGTTTGCATCATTCGGAGCTTGGTCAACATGAGCTTTTGTATGGTGCCGTTGGCTACTTTAATAGCCCACGGCCACGGCGGATTTTCGCGCGTCCCGTCTTGACCGTAATGAAAGATTCCCTTTGCCGCAGCCGCAGCCGCACTCGCCGCTGCAGCCTGTGCGAGTAATCGAACGATTCTATGCAGTGCGTCTTCGTCTTCAGTTAGCGCGCTATCATCCATGACAACGAGTACGCCTTCCGGGAACACCTCCGCTGTCTCCAAACGCGGATCGAGTTGCCTCTTGTACTCCACGCACAACTCAAGATGGCGTAAACCAAGCGCGAAGCGAGTGTGGCGGGTTCTGATAAACTCTGAAGTGTGGAACGGAAACTGCGGCGCTGATAAAAGCTGCAAGAATGGCGGATGGACAACGACCAAATCAACATCACCTGGTTTGGGTTCACCAACGTAAATCGCCCCTTCTTCCCCCAGCGACTTGATCAAATGCACAACGTGCGGGTGATTCAGCTCGAAACCTAGCAGCATGAAACGCAACCCTGGAAGCGGGACGTTCGGAACGCGTTCCTCGGGAGAAATTACAGCAGCGATTGCCGCCGCGCTCGAAGGGATTTCGTGCTGGCCCTCCATTTGCACCAACTCTTCTTCTCCTTCAGACGAGCTCGGCGAAGCCGTTGGTGACGTCGCCGTGCGTTTCAACTTTGCAAACTCGCGCCCAGAAGAGTCATCCGAGTTCTCGCCATCTGAACCCCATCCTCCAGATCCAGAAACACCTATGTTAGCTCGAGATTTACGCTTGCGTCTCGCGAGCGGCGGCGAGAGCCAATCGTCCAACTTGTCATCATCACCAATCTTAATCACCACACGTTCTACCTCAGATGTCCCGGACGTCAACTCACTCGTATCCTCACTCGTCACGGGTGTCACCGTTCCCATACCTTCGCGATCTAAACTAAGCGCTGAGCTCAAGGACTTTTCTTCATCCGTCGTCTCGGCCGCCGCGTGGACGCCAGACAACTCCTCCGGCATGCGAACCGCCTCCACTACCTCCGCACGTGGCGTAGACGCATTGGTTTGATCATCAGCGTCATTTGGCTCTTTTACGAGAGGAGCCGTCCAGCCGCGAAGAATTCCACGCGCGGGTTTGATATCTGGCGTCGGGACAGCCGCCGGCGGCTCGGGCGCCGCAAGCGGAAGTAAGCTTTGAATTATCGCCCACAATGGCCGAGAACGTTTTGGTTCGGTAGCCGTGCGCTTCGCTCCACCGCTATTTGTTTTTGCTCCGACAGCTTCGAAAACAATATCTGGCAATCCGACATCTGAGACAATGAACATCACGTAACCGTCCGGAAGCTCCATCCTCGCCGCCGACGCTTGCCAAGATTCAGCCTCCTCATCTCCCGTCGCCGTCGTAGACTCGCCACTTAATAAACTCTGGATTTCTTGAAATGATGCCGCATGGTGCGCAGAGACTGGAAACAACCTCAAAAGCGCGACTGGATCCCAAACCTCGGGCCACCCTTCGTCGCCCGGCGAAACGCACGACGCGTGCACTATTTCTGGTAACGCGCTGCCAGCCGCCGATGCGCGCGCAAATCCCTCTCCTCTCGCCGTGCCCGGAATATCTGCATTCGCCGGCGGCGCTTGCGCCACGATTTGACACGTCAACGCATGTTGCTTCGCAAACGTATCTATAGTCGCCGCCGCTGACCCCGGAGCACCGCCCGACGCCCGCCTCGGCGCGTCCATCACGCTCTCATCCGCATCACTCGCCTGCGCTGACCCGTGGCCGTCAATTTTATCTCCACTCCCTACGCGTTTTATCGCCCCGATCGTCTCATCTACTTTCTCATCCGGGCGAGCCGCCGTCCCTCGTCTCGTCACGCTCAGCGCGCCGCTCCACACGAGCTTATTCGAATCATCCCTCCCATCGTGCCGATGATCCCGTCGTTCGCGCCCGGAGTAGTTTTCACCGCTACGACGAGTGACCCACTCTGCGGTGCCGAGGATCGTGTTCAGCTCAAGCCGTTCGGGGCGCTCGCGGGGTGGAATCATGCGCTCTGATGTGTTCGCTGAATTCTTCACCCGACGCGCAGCTCAAAGCTCGCAAACGACGACGTCGTCGATCTGCGCGCGCGTTCGCGGCGCACACGTGCGTGATCTTACTGTCTCCGATGCGCGCGCGTGGTCTCTCTCGTCGCCGTCGTCTCGCGCGCGGTGCAAATATTTGTGAATTGAAGCGCAGTCAACAGTCGAGGCGCAGAGTGACGCGTCGTCGTCGCAACATCGACGAGTCATTGACGCTCGCTACTCGCTCGAGCGCTGCGTTTTTTGGCTTTATACATAACAATAGTCTACACTGAGCACGGTTCGTACTTCACGGCGGTGTTGGGAACGCTGATGGAATCGGTATCGAGGCAATACTTGAATGTGTGTTGCGAACCGACGTACGCTTTGGCGTACAACGACCGGCCGGGCTGGACGATAAACTTGAAGTGACTGGCGCTTACGGATATCGGTGGTAGCATGCTTGCGCCAGTTTGATCTCTGGTGAGCTCGACCTTGTCTGCTGCGGTGCGACGCTTTATGAAGCACGGGCGTTGGAGCCGGGAACGCATGCTGAGTGCGTCGGCTCTCGTCGGCTTGCACAACGCGTCGGTGAAATTCATCAACCAATCCTTTTGAGCTAATCCAGAGGACAGTAAATGAGATGCGAGATACGGCATGACGCTTCCTTTGACGTATGTTTGCCCGACGGTTATTTCCACGCCCACACGCGGGCCGATGATGGATGGCGATTCGTTTGTCGGCTCTCGTGCGAGGACGTCCACTTGTAGCACCGAGCCGATACCGCCGTCATCGGTGAAAAAGTCATCTATCCGATCGAATTCGTCATAATCGCCTGTCCATTTGAGTAATTCTAACAATCTCACCATCTGACGCGTCTTTTCGCTCGCGTACCCGTCTTCTTCAGCGTCTTTTGAGTTTAACGCGGCGTGACGGTTGAAGTAAATCAACACCCGGACGCTCTCAATCCCACCCTTTCCCGCATCGAGCACGCGAGAAAACATAATACCCGCCGACCAAATCGACGTGTTAAACCCATCACCCGTGGCCAAGTCAACCACGTGCTGTAAATTTTTGAAAAGCACCTCGCTAGAAGGCGCGTTGGTCGCGGCGCCGATGGCGTCAAAGTACTCCCGAACCGCCGGCACGAATTCCGCATGCCGCCCACTATGCAACGACACGTGCTCAATAAACACACTCGCCGTCGGATCAACACCATCAACACTCATGTCAAACTCCAAGTACTCTGCCACCCAATACGGATGCCCATTCGGATACCTCTCCTTTAACCGACGCCACCACGACTGCATTTGCGAAAACGCCGCCGAACGCTGCAACCCCATACACGACGACGGCCCACCCTCGACCGCCCCATCACACGTCGCCAATCGATCAAGCACGCCGTTTTGCTGCATCGCGTGATACTCCAATCTGATCGACACGTCCAAATGCTTGACGAATGGTAAATCATTAAACTCGTGCAACACGACGCCGTCGCTCGCGTCGTTCACGAGCGCGTCATCCAATCGCGATAAAAACGCCTCCGCGGCGTCCCACGCGCGCGCGGGCGCGAGAACTTCGAGCGCGCGACGCGCGTGATTATTAAACCGCACCGCCGTGTGTGCGCTATTCGGTGCGCCCGTGCGCCACGCCTCCGGAGCTGTCGCCGTCAGCATCGTCGTTCCGAACGCATCGATGGTGTTCGCCGCCGCACCCGCGCGCGGATCCATCGCCGCGCGCGCGCCTCGCGCCACCGCGCACGCCAGCGCCATCGCACACGCCAGCGCGGCGTTAATGCGCCGCCGCATGCGCTGCCGCCGCCGCATGCGCGCGAGCGAATGCGGGCAAAAATTCAAACTGAATCCGAGCTGTCGGCACACATTGACGCGCGACGGTCCATGTCCGCGCGCGACGACGGCGCCGCCGGCGCGGGCGCGGGCGACGGCGCGTTATCCGCGCGCGCGCTGCACCCGCCGTTCGAGTCGTTCGCGTACACGGCGACGGAACGGGCGGTGGTTGATGTGAGTGCGCGTTCAAAATCGCCAAAAGATTATGACGACGACGACGACGACGACGACGGGTCGTTGAGTGATCCCGCGAGCGACGACGTCGACGACGATGACGATGACGATGCAATATCTGACGACGCGAGCGCGACGTCATCGGACGAAGACGAGGACGCGGAGGAGTACGCGAAGGTTGCTACCGCCGGCGCGAGAGACGCTCGACCGACGAGACGCGCGGCGGCGGCGACCGTCGCGTCGTTCAAGGAGATTGATTCCGATGACGATGCAGATTTAATGACGAGTTGCGATGAGGGTGACATGGATGTCGATGCGGGAGAGGACGATGAGGACAAGGACGTGGTGGAGAAGATTGTGTACTGTCGCCCGACGGAGGACGCCGGGCTTGAATTTTGCGTCAAGTGGGAAGGCGTGAGCTACCGCCGATGTTCGTGGGAAACCGCGGAGACGTTGAACGTGGAGGCGCCTCATAAGTTGACGGCGTTTATGCGTAAGCATGAGCGCGTGGAGGCGCAGGATATGCCTTTTGCGGAGCATTACACCGTCGTAGACCGCGTCGTGGCGCATCGAGAAGGCGAGGAGGAAGGCTCGACAGAGTTTTTGGTAAAGTGGTGTGGTTTGGGGTATGCTGCGGCGACGTGGGAGGCGGAAGCGAGTCTAAATTCCGATGCCGACCGTGCGTGCTTGGCGAGGTATCACCGATTCTCAGCGCCCAAGGCGATGGATATTAAGGAGATGCCGCGCGGCAGACCGGAACCGCCGACGTTTAAAAATAACATGGCTCTTCGCGAATATCAGGTCACGAGCTTTGAATGGATGATCAATAACTATTGTCGCGGGCGAAACGTCATTTTGGGCGACGAAATGGGTCTCGGAAAGACTGCGCAGTGCATTTCTGTGATGGAGTACGCGCGAACAAAATTGCTTCGCCGGCGACAGCCGATGTGCGTCGTCGCGCCGCTCACGACGCTCGGTCACTGGAAGCGCGAGATGGAGAAGTGGACGGATATGAACGTGATCGTTTACGATGGTTCGGGTGCCGACCGTGAGTTGTGCGCCGAATACGAGTTCTACGTCCAAGGCACGCGTAACGTGAAGTTTGACGTCATGCTCGTGAGTTTTGAAAACGTCCGCCGCAACACAGAGTTGTTTGAACAATTTTCTTGGGCCATGGTTGTCGTCGACGAGGCTCACAAGCTCAAGGATATCAACTCGCAAACCACCGCGTCGGTAACTGCGTTGAGGTACGATTGGTTGTTGTTGCTCACGGGTACGCCAATTCAGAACAACATCAAAGAGCTCTTTGGCATGTTACACATTCTCGACCCTCGACAGTTTGATTCGTGGGAGGACTTTCAAGATGAGTACTGCGATGCTTCTGGTGACGTAGACGCTGAGCAAGTGTTGCGCCTTCGTGAGGTTTTGAAGCCGCGCATGTTGCGTCGCATGAAGGAAGACGTGGAAAAGATTCCCGCCAAAGAAGAGGTTGTAGTGTGGGTTGAGCTCACGGCGCAGCAGCGTGCGTACTATCGCGCGTTGTACGAAAACCAAATCCATGTTTTGTTGGAAGGGCAGAAAGTTAAGAGTGTTCCTCAGCTTCGAAATCTCTCTATGGAACTTCGTAAGATTTGCAATCATCCGTTCTTGTGCGACGGTCTGGAACAAGATTACACTGACAAGCGATTAGCCGCCGCCGCCGAGAAGGGCGAAGCCGCGCCGACGCCGCTGCAACTCCTCACCGAAGGTAGCGGTAAGATGGGCTTACTTTCCAAACTTCTCGCGAAATTGAAACGTGATGGGCACAAGGTGTTGATTTTCTCGCAATTTACTACGGTTTTGGATCTTATTCAGGACTTTATGAATGCTTCTGGGTATGAGACGGAGCGACTCGACGGGACGACGTCGGCCGAAAATCGCCAAGCTGGCATCGATCGATTCAACACGGAAGGTCAGGGCTTTGTGTACTTGTTATCCACCCGCGCTGGTGGTATGGGCATCACCCTCACCTCGGCCGATACGGCGATCATCTTCGACTCTGATTGGAACCCGCAGAATGATTTACAAGCCATGGCGCGTTGTCACCGAATCGGTCAAACGAAGGAGGTCAAGGTGTATCGATTCATCACGAAAGATACGTATGAACAATCGTTGTTTGAAACGGCGGCTCGAAAGTACGGTCTCGATGAAGCCGTGCTCGGCGGAGGCGACAGTGATGACGTTCAATCGAAGAAATCTGCCAAGGAACAGGCGCAGAAAATCAACGAATTGTTGAAATTTGGCGTGCACGGGGCGTTGAAAGATACATCAGGCGAAGAAGCGAATGCGTTTGCCGCGGAAGACATTGATCAAATTCTTTCGCGTCGCGCTGAACATCGCGAAGTTGGTCCACGAACGGGTAACTCATTTTCTGTTGCCACTTTTGGCGGCGGAGGAAGCGAAGGCGACGACGAAGCGTTTTGGGAGAATGCGTTCGGCACCGATGCTATCGAGGCAGCCAAACAAAAAGCATCTGCGCCCATGATCGATAAACGATTCGCGGTCGAGGGTCCACGTAAACGTCGCAAGGTGAACTACAAGGAAGTACACGCTATTGTCCAAAACACACAGCAATCTCCGAATGCGAATGCGCGAGTCTCGCGCATGACGTACAATGAACGCCGAGCCGAGGCCAAGCGCCGACGCGAGGAAGAAAAGAAAATGAGCCGTGAAGCCCGTGAATCTGCACGAGCGGCGGCGAAGGAAGCAGCGGAGAAGGCTAAAGAGGAGCTCAGGAATAACTGGACGAATAACGACGTGTGGGCGGTCATCGACGCGCTCGGCGCTTTCGGCGCGCCAAACGGAGATACTCGCCGTGCAGTCATTAATGGATGCGATCATGTCGATCGACCACTTGAACAAAAATTCGCGGTAGCGAAAACCCTCCTAGAAATGTTCGCCGTCATCGATAAATGCCGAGCCGGAAACACTTCTGAGAAGAAAGAGGCGAGCGAAAAGGACAACGACGAAGACGCCGACGAAGGCGCGAATGACAAAGACGATGGTGATGACGACAGTGAAGACTCTGAAGAAACAAAAATAGCAATGGAAAAAGCTATGGAGGAGATTCTCGTGCCGGCTGCTGCGGCTAATGCGTTAGGAAGTCGAGTGTTGTGGCAGAAACTACGTCGAGGCGCGCCGCGCCGCGCACAGCGAATGAAGGAACGAGACGCCCTCGCCAAGCTCATCGAGGCTGTCGAAATAGATATCGACGACGACGACGGCGACGACAAGGACAAGCAAACAACCAAGATGGAAGGCATGCCGCGAGAAAAGTCTGAATTTACGTTACCCGTTCTAGGTCCCAAGGCGTCTATTCCAGCGGAATGGTGGACTGCGGAGGACGACGAGCACCTTCTCCGCGGTTCGTTGCGTTACGGTTTCACTCCTGGATTCACTCGTGATCTTCAATCCCAGTTAGACTGCATCAGACACGACAAGACACTTCGTTTTGCCGTGCGCACTGGTGTTTTCGATGACGGTGAATACCATGAAGTGCGCGAATGGCCCGATGTGGCGCCTCTTAAGACTCGACTCACGCGCCTACTCGCCGCCATGTTACGACCGCCGAAGAAACCATCCAAGGCGGAAATCATCGCAGCCCGTAAGAAAGCGGCGGCAGATGCGGCGTTGAAGCGAGACATGGAGGCATTACGCCGATGGCAAGAACAAATTCGCATGCGGAGGCAATCTACTTCGCCCTTAAAGGAGCATGAAAACGTGCAAAAAAGAAGCCCGTTGAAGCCGGTGGCGGCGAATGCTCGACCGATGCATGCACCAGCTCCGTCTAAGACGACGCAGCAGTCTTTATTCTCATTCTTTGGCGATAAAGCTTCTGCGCGACGTCCCCATCATTAGATATAATTGTAATTAAACACTTAAGGACTCCTGGACTCTGGACTCTTCTGGATTATTTGCGCAGGGCATCAAGCGAGAGCGTACGTGGAGCGGCGGTGATCAATGGATGGAAAATTGGTATGTGCGTATTGTAAATGCATGAACTAGTGTCATTGCTAGTGATGGTGATTATGTTTTCAAACGGTACAACATGTTATACTGAGATGTATCATTTTCGACGACGCGCGTCATCGGCGAGCGTTTGTTTCGGCGCTTTTATTCATCATTATATTCAAAGTCTTCCTCGTCGCTTTCAGTGACGACTTCGCCTCGAGCGAGGCGCTTCGCCTTGAGCTTTGCCTTCTTCTTCGCTTCCTTGCTGCACGCGACAGTCTTCTTCTTGACTTCAACAACGTTACCCAACGCATCGGTGTACTCGTCGAGGGTCGCTGCGGCGGTGACGGCTTCCTTGGAAGCCTTGGCCATCCATTCGGCGTCACCCTTGCAGTTGCAGCGGGCGATACCGTCAGCAGCCTTTTGCATGAGCCACGTTTCAGGGCAAAGCGCAGAGCAGAATTCGTTGTTGTGCGTAATCATAACGACACCACCTTCGTAGGTTTCGATGGCGCCGGCGAGCGCGCCGAGCGAATCGCGGTCCAAGTAGTTGGTCGGCTCATCCAAAATGACAATGTGCGGGCAGTTCCACATCGCCGCGGCGATGACAACCTTCACCTTTTGACCGCCAGAAAGCGCAGACATACGCGTGTGCGTGCCAAACTCCTTGTCTAAACCAACGGCTTCGAGGTGCTTTTCGACGTTGACCGTGGTGAGCGGCGTGTGCATGGCGCCGGCGCGAGCCGCGACCTTCTCATCGACAATCTTCATGTGCTTGTCGAAACCGTGCTTGGAAAGACGGCTGGCCGGGATGTAGCGGTTGGAGTTGTAGTCACGCCCGACGAATTGCACTTCGTATTCGTATTCCTTCTTCACTTGCTTGCGGCCTCCGGTGAGCTTTTCGATGACCATCTTCACCTTGATCGGATTGCCCTTTTCGTCGTTACCCAAGTCCACCGGCACTGGGAGCTTGCATCGTTCCTTTTCCTCGGCAGTCAACGTCATGGTATCCTTTTGCAACGCTTCCTTGTCGTCACCGTGTTGGTAACGCCAGCGGATGTACTCGTTCGGCGTCATGTCGAGGTGTTGCTCGATGTGGTGGAACGCGTGCTGGGCGACGTACGCCACGCGAGCGTTCGGGTGCTTCCACACTGTGCCTTCTTGCGGAATAACCTCGCCCGTGAGAAGCTTGATCATGGTGGACTTGCCCACACCGTTCGGACCGACACATGCGACACGAGAGGCCAAAGACACTTGCACGGTGACATCCTTTACCGTCGGCTCCTTGTTCACCGGGTACGTGTACGTGCAGTTGGCCATCTTCATCAACGGCTTACCCTTGGACTTGACGCCGTCGATGAAACCTGGTTGGGGGAATCGCATGACGAAACCAGTCGAGCTCTTGAGTTCAAAGAAGGACTTAGCCTTGGGGTTCTTTTCGACGAATTGCGTCAAGTTACCCGAGAATTGCTTCAACTTTAAGTTTTCAATAGAGATGATGTTGTTGCACACGCGATCGATGAAACCAGAGTCGTGGGACACCAACACCGCGGTGACGTCGGTCAAAGACTTCAAGTATTCTTCAACCCACTTCACGTTCATGACATCCAAGTGATTCGTGGGTTCGTCCATCAATAAGATGTCGGCGTTCAAGCACATCGCGCGCGCGAGGGCGAGCTTCATACGCCAGCCTCCCGATAAAAAGGTGACCAAGTTGCGCGCGCCGTTTTGCATTTCACCAAAGCCGACGTTGAGCAACATCTTTTCGACGACTTGTTCGGTGATGCCAGCCTCTTTGATGCGGGGATCGGCGAGGATGTAATCAACGCACGGCAAATCAGAGAGTTCACCGATGATGTCCGCCTCGACAAACACCGTGCGCAATTCAGTCGCGGGCGGGAAGCCTTCGACTTGTTCGTTTGCGATGGCGCGCATCAAAGAAGACTTACCGCTGTCGTTACCGCCAAGCAAGGCGTACTTATGACCGCGCTTCAACTTGAGCTTCGTATTGTGCAACAACACCTTGGAACCGTACGCTAACGTGAACTGGCAGTCCGCCAAGACGTCGGCGGTGTCGTCGTCGTCATCCTCTTGCTCTGCGTCGCCGTACATCTTTTCAATGTCGGCGTACAAGGCGCGAACAGTCTTGATGTCAATCGTCGATTTGCTCGCCGCCTTGAAGGCTTCTTCGAAATCATAATCTTGGCACTTGGCGTTGACCGCCGCGCACACGATGATGGCGTAATAGTCAAAGAGCGTTTCGTCGACGGGCGCCGACGCGAGGTGCTTGGCGACCACAGCCTTGACGGCGGCGAAGTCCGCGCGACGGCTTTTGAAGGACGCATCCTTCAAACGATCGTCGATCGACTTGAGCTGCTCAAATGCCTTACCACACACCGCGCGCGCTTCCGGATCAGAGATTTGGTCACTCGCCTTTTCCACGGCGGGCATCAAGTTGGGCAAGAACGGCGCGGCGTCCTCCGGATCTTCAACGAGCTTGGACATGTTGTTCACGATGACCGCGGACAAACGCTTCGTGGCGGTGGCGCGAGAGCGGAAACCAAGAAGCAAGATTGGCGAAATCAACGCGAGCGGCGCCGCCGTAACGGTTTGCACAAACGTCGTCGACGCGAGCTTTTGCACGCACTCATCCGTTTGCTCGTGATCCACCGTCGCGGCGACCATCGAGTCGATGAACGGTTCAACGTCGCGATTATCAATGGTGTGGCACAACGCCGATAACGCTTCGCGCGCGGCATCCGCAACTTCTTGCTTCGCATCGTTCACCATGGACGTCACGACGGGTAAAATCGTCGTGAGCAACGATGACGTCACTTGCGGCGCGCACGCCGAAAGCTTGGCCAGCGTCTTCGCCGCCGCGACTTGCGTCTGCCAGCGTTCCTTCGGGTCGAGCGCATTCAACACGCTCGGCACGAGTTCACCCACAACGAAATCATTCGTCGACTTGGCGAGCGCGAGCAACGCTTCGAGCGCAGCCTCGCCAACTTCAGGCGACTTTTTATCCGAGCACGCTTGCAACAACGCCCCGTGCAACGTCGCGTCGCGGATGAGCGCCGACTCAATCGTCGCCACCTTCAACGTAATCGCCGCCGTCACGTCCTGCGCCAACGCAAGTCGCTCAGGAATATCAATCGCAACATCCGCCACGCGCGCAGCGATATCCGCAGCGAACGCCTCGGCTTTACGCGTCGTCGGCTCTTGCGCCAACGCCTTCACCGCGTCCCCATTCGGTCCGGCGCACATGTTGTGAATGCCGATTCTTCTCTCTGTATATATATCACGTATGCCCTGCGATCACGCGATACAAATCAACACACCGTCAGTCCCATACATCCCACGCCCCCACACACACACACACACGCGCGCGCGCGCGCCCCGCGCCCGCGATCCTCGCGATCCCAGATCTTGAAACAAGATGCCACCAATTCCAAATTCCCGCGCGCGCCTCCTGCGTACCTCACGTCACGTCGACGCCGCACACAGACACTCAAAAATACGCACGCGAGATGCGTTTGCGCGGTCTCGATCGATCTCTCGTTCGTTCGTTCGATGCGCGGCGCAGTCGTGCGTCGCGGTTTACCGCCGCGCGATCGGCGCATCGATCGCATCGATCGATCGATCGATCGCGTCAGCAAAATATCTCGCCCACAGATCCCGCGCGCGCGTGGACCCGGTCGTTCGACGAATCACAATCAGGGACGACACCCCCGCGACATCGATGCGCGCGCGACAAAAGCGCGACCTCGAGGTTCGGGGTGCTGACGCGGACGATCGGTGTCGACACGTCGCGCGTGGTGATGATTGGTGGAATCGATGTACGGGGCGTGGGTCGTCGTGGGCCCACCCGTGTGGGGCGTGGGTGTGGGGGACGATCGGGGTTTACGGTGGCGGTGATGGGGCGCGTGACGGTCGATGTATGGGCACGCGATGGCGATCGAGGCGCGCGCGCGCGCGACGCGGTGGCGACCGATGGGGTGCTATGTACGCGACGTAGTTAATTATACCCATACTTTTTGCCACCATAGGTTC